>ENA-OQJH01001052-OQJH01001052.1-human-gut-metagenome-genome-assembly--contig:-NODE-1052-length-12665-cov-1.428856_pt1 | contig 12665 bp, 13 predicted proteins | sample MGYA00242597_ERZ504763 | MGnify/ENA primary metagenome ERZ504763 (study PRJEB26092, sample SAMD00036359) | human gut metagenome | host: Homo sapiens | study: EMG produced TPA metagenomics assembly of... | reverse complement strand
AACTGGGAGCAGGTGAAGAAAAACTGATTCCGTTCAAGCTGGCAAAAGAGAATAAGCAGCCTGTAGCGTTTACGACCAAATACAAGATGGTGTCTATGTAGTACTAATTTATTCCCCTAACTTTTAATACAATGAAACGACTTCTTTTCATATTATGGATATTCTTGTTGTCCGTAAGCTTTGGGCTGACAAAGATGAAAGCCGATGTACGGATGCCGCTGATCTTCGGTGATCACATGGTGTTGCAGCAAGACACAAAGATTGCCATCTTTGGATGGCTGATGCCGGAGAAACTGTAGAGGTAGTCTTTGCCGGACAGAAAGTGAAAACTACTGCTGACACTGACGGAACATGGAGAGTGAACCTGAAACCGATAAAACGAAGAAAGAAGGGCAGACTCTGACGATTGCCGGTAAGAACAAACTTGTCTACTCGGATGTGTTGGTAGGCGATGTATGGGTTGCTTCCGGACAATCGAATATGGAATGGGGAATAAAGGTAAGAAAAGAATATGCTGACGATATATCCGCTTCGGAAGATCCTTTGCTGCGTTTGTTCTTTGTTCCCAAGAACACGTCGTTAGAGCCATTGACCGATATTGAAGTTCCTCAGGGAACATCTAACCCCGAACGCTGCCAGATGGGTGCTTTGTACACCGGAAATGTTGGCTAAGATCAATGGACAGGGCTTTTCGGCAACAGCATATTACTTTGCACGTGATATGCGTGCTGCAAACGGACGCCGTTGGGAGTTATCCAGTCTGCATGGGGAGGTACACGTGCAGAAGCCTGGACCAGCCTTTCCGGATTGAAACAGGAACCGGCTTTGGCTCACTATGTAACTGCGTATGAGAAGAATGTGAAAGATAATCCGGAAATACTCGCCACTTATCCACAGAAGCAGAAAGAATTTGATGAAGCGGTAAGGGAATGGGATAAGACTGTAGGAAAAGAATGGAATCAGGCACAAAAAGAATGGGCGATAGCTGTGCAGGCGGCACAAGCAGATGGAAAGCCGGCTCCGCCCAAACCGCAGCCAGAGTTCCCCGTCCACCCAATCCGCGTAAACCGAATGGGGGAAATAACGGTCCGTCCAATCTGTTTAACGCAATGATTTCTCCTTTAATCCCTTTGAGTATAAAGGGAGTCATCTGGTATCAGGGGAATTTAACTCCGGCGGCTCTGGAAAGGAGTATGCTACCCTGTTCTCCCGGATGATTACGGATTGGAGAGAGAAATGGGGAATCGGTGATTTTCCTTTTGTATATGTGCAGCTTCCCAATTTCGAACCGGTAGATCCGAACCGTCCGTTGAAGGAAACGGCTGGCGCTGGGTACGGGAAGGACAGCTGAAGGCCTTGAATCTGCCCAACACGGCAATGGCTGTGACTATCGATGTAGGAGATCCTTTCGATTTGCATCCGGTAGATAAATATGATGTCGGACACCGGCTGGCTCTTGCTGCCCGGAAACTGGCATACGGAGAGAAAATTGTCGGCATGGGGCCTCTTTATAAAAAGATGTCTGTGAAAGGAAATAAGATCATTTTGGAGTTTACCAATCAGGGTAAAAAGTTGGTGATGGGAACTTCTCCGTACATCCCGGCAGGAAAACCGCCTCATCCGAAACCGACGAAGCTGACAGGCTTCGGCATTGCAGGAGCGGACCGTAAGTTTGTATGGGCAGATGCGGTGATTGAAGGAAATAAGGTGATTGTGTCCAGCAGTGAAGTGGCTGTACCTCTTGCCGTACGTTACGGATTTTCCAATAGCCCCCGTTGTAACCTGTACAATGAGAAAGGCTTGCCGGCATCTCCTTTCCGCACGGACAGCTGGATAATGATGGGGAGAGTACGGGGCTTACCATGTTTGTTATTAATAGGATAGAAAAATGATCATGATGAAAAGGTATAAAAAGATTTTGTTGACAGGTGTGTTGTCAGCCTTGTCTTGTTCGTTCGTTCACGCACAGGAGCTATACAAGAATGAAAATGCGCCTGTGCATGAACGGGTAATGGATTTGATTTCCCGTTTGACGGTGGAAGAGAAGATTAGTTTGCTTCGTGCCACTTCTCCCGGCATTCCCCGTTTGGGTATCGATAAGTACTATCATGGCAATGAAGCATTGCATGGAGTAGTACGTCCCGGACGTTCACCGTATTTCCACAAGCCATCGGACTGGCAGCTACCTGGAATCCGGAGTTGCAGAAAAGGGTAGCTACAGTAATCTCGGATGAGGCGCGTGCCCGTTGGAACGAGCTGGATCAGGGAAGAGAACAGAAAGAACAATTCAGCGATGTGCTGACTTTCTGGTCGCCTACCGTGAACATGGCACGTGACCCGCGTTGGGGACGGACACCGGAAACGTATGGAGAAGACCCTTTCCTGAGTGGAATAATGGGAACAGCCTTTGTGAACGGACTACAAGGAGATGACCCGCATTACCTGAAAATCGTTTCTACTCCCAAGCATTTTGCCGCCAACAACGAAGAGCATAATCGCTTTGTCTGCAATCCACAGATATCGGAGAAACAATTGCGTGAATATTACTTCCTGCTTTCGAAATGTGTGTGAAGGAAGGAAAAGCCGCTTCCATCATGTCCGCCTATAATGCGCTGAATGATGTGCCTGTACGCTGAATTCGTGGCTGCTGCAAAAGGTGTTGCGTCAGGACTGGGGATTTCAGGGATATGTTCGTTTCCGATTGTGGCGGACCTGCTTGCTGGTCAATGCCCATAAATATGTAAAGACGAAGGAGGCGGCTGCCACTTTATCTATCAAGGCGGGACTCGACCTTGAATGCGGTGACGATGTGTATGATGGCCCCTTATTGAATGCTTACAAACAATATATGGTATCGGATACCGATATTGACTCCGCCGCCTGTCATGTGCTGACGGCCCGCATGAAACTGGGACTTTTTGATAGCGGGGAACGAAATCCGTATACTAAAATCTCTCCGTCAGTGATCGGTTCGAAAGAACATCAGCAGATAGCTCTGGACGCTGCCCGCCAATGTATCGTTTACTGAAGAATCAGAAAAACAGGCTTCCGCTGAATGCTGACAAACTGAAATCGATCGCAGTAGTCGCATCAATGCCGGCAAATGTGAATTTGGCGATTACAGCGGCGCTCCGGTAGTAGAACCGGTTTCCATACTACAAGGTATCAGAAACAGGGTGGCGATCGGGTGAAAGTCGTCTATGCTCCTGGAAATCGGCTGCCGATGGGCTGGAACTTATTCAGGGAGAGAACTTCCCGGAAGGACTGCAAGCTGAGTATTTTGACAATACCCGCTCGAAGGTACACCGAGAGTGCGTAAGGAGAGTTGGATCAACTTTGAACCTGCCAATCAGGCTCCCGATCCGTTCCTGCCCAAATCTCCGTTGTCTGTCCGTTGGACGGGAAAGTTGAAACCGACCGTTTCCGGTCGCTATACTTTCAGCTTTACATCCGATGACGGTTGCCGCCTGAGCATTGATAATCAGATGCTGATTGATGCGTGGCAGGCACATGCCGTATCTACGGATTCCGCTTCCATTTATCTCGAAGCGGGAAAAGAATACCAGTTGAAAGCGGAATATTATGATAACCGGGATTATGCCATTGCAAAGTTGCAATGGAAAGTTCCGCAGATAGGCAAGGCAACTCGTCTCGATTTGTACGGAGAAGCCGGGAAAGCGGTTCGCGAATGTGAAACGGTAGTTGCTGTGATGGGTATCAATAAATCGATAGAGCGTGAAGGACAGGACCGGTATGATATTCAGCTTCCGGCAGATCAGAGAGAGTTTCTGCAGGAAATCTATAAAGTGAATCCCAACATAATTGTTGTTTTGGTAGCAGGCAGTTCATTGGCTGTTAACTGGATGGACGAGCATGTTCCTGCCATTGTGAATGCCTGGTATCCGGGTGAACAGGGAGGAACCGCTGTTGCCGAGGTATTGTTCGGTGATTATAATCCTGCCGGACGTCTGCCGCTCACCTACTACAAGTCTTTGGATGAACTGCTCCGTTTGATGATTATGATATAACCAAAGGGCGTACTTATAAATATTTCAAAGGAGATGTCCTTTATCCGTTCGGCTACGGACTGAGTTACTCTTCTTTTACATACAGCGATCTGCAAGTAAAAGACGGGGCTGGTGAAGTCACTGTTTCATTCCGGTTAAAGAATACCGGTAAGAGAAATGGCGATGAGGTTGCTCAGGTTTATGTGCGGATACCGGATACCGGAGGAATTGTACCTTTGAAGAATTGAAGGGATTCCGTCGTGTTCCTTTGAAATCAGGAGAAAGTCGTCGGGGTAGAGATTAATGATTAATAAGAGACACTTCGCTATTGGGATGTAGAAAAAGGACAGTTTGTAGTACCCAAAGGGGCATTTGACATAATGGTTGGCGCTTCTTCCAAAGATATTCGTCTGCAAACAGTCATTGATTTATAGACTTTATTTAAATTTGAACCGGAAAGAAGATTAAGATTATATTCACTGAGGTAATGCCTTCTGATTGCACAGTCTGTGCCACCCTATGTCGCACAGTTGTGCCACCGCACTGGCACTGTTATGCCAAGCCTTTGGCACAGTTGTGCCAATAGGGTGGCACAAGCATGACACAGTATGGGGCAATCTTAAGGCATTACTTCTTAAAATTTAGTATTATGAGAAACAAGTATTTGCGTTTTGCAGATGTATTATTTCTACTTAGCTTTGTGGCAGGAACTACGATGACGGCTTGCTCCGAACAGCCTTATCAGCCGACCTTGAAGGCAACTTATAATAAGCCTGCCAAAAACTGGGAAAGTGAAGCCCTGCCCATCGGTAATGGTTATATGGGAGCCATGATTTTTGGTGACGTCTATGTAGATGTCATCCAGACAAACGAACATACCTTGTGGTCGGGAGGCCCCGGTGAAGATTCGTCTTACAATGGAGGACATCTGAGAACTCCGGAAGTGAACAAGGATTATCTCCACAAGGCGCGGGTGATGTTGCAACAGAAGATGAACGACTTTACGGCAAACCGTTCTGCATATATAGATGAAAATGGAAAGCTGATTACCCATAACTACGATGGAGACGGTGACGGCACAGAATTGCGGAATCTGATTGATAATCTGGCAGGAACAAAGGAGCATTTCGGTTCTTTCCAGACATTGAGCAATATCATTGTAGAAACTGTCAATCCTCCCATTCCCGTCTTGATAAAAGAAGCAGTGCAGACCAATTATGACAATACAAAGAATCAAAGTCAGTCGATAGGCAGCCTTTTCGATCAGAGCACTACCAGCAAATGGTTTGCCGATAACGACCGGTTTTCCGGTGCGGGAAGCCTGCCATGCGTTATCAAGTGGGCATATACCATGCTCCCAAGGCTGTTTCCTATAGTCTGACCTCGGCCAATGATATGCCGGGCAGAGATCCGAAATCATGGACTCTACGTTCGACAGACGGAAAATCATACGACTTGCTGGATCAGCAGTCCGGCACTTTTTGGGGGGATGATAAGGACGGAAAGGGGAGTCGCAATAAGACCCTGTCTTTTCCTTTGAAGGCGGACAAGTACACCTTCTTCAAACTCGAAATCACAGAATTAATCGATAACAAACAGAAACCGCAATTGGCGGAACTCTCGATAGATGCCTCTACCGAACTGCCTTATTCCGACTATACCCGTACGCTTGATATAGATAATGCGATTCATACGGTGATGTATAAGGAGAATGGAATCACCTTTAAGCGCGAATACTTTATGAGTTATCCGGATAATGTAATGGTGATGCGTCTCACCTCAGATTCGAAGAAGGGAAAACTTCACGCATCATTCTCTTGAATCGCTGCATACCGATAAAACCATTACGGCAGACAGTCATACTATTACCATGACGGGATATCCGACTCCGGTCAGCGGAGACAAGCGAGTAGGGGATGCCTGGAAGAATGGACTGAAATATGCGCAGCAACTGGTCGTGAAGAATAAAGGAGGAAAGATTTCGGTAGTGGACGGAACGAAGCTGAAAGTAGAGGATGCCGATGAAATAATCGTTCTGATGTCTGCCGCCACAAACTATGTACAGTGCATGGACGACTCCTACAATTATTTCTCTCAAGAAGATCCGTTGGAAAAAGTGCAGGCTATGCTGCATAAAGTAGCTGATAAGAAGTACACGGCTCTGTTGGCTACTCACCAGAAAGACTATCATTCGTTATACGACAGAATGCGACTGAATCTCGGTAACTTGCCGGAGGCACCCGTTGCTCCTACGGACAGTTTGCTGAAAGGTATGGACGAGAATACCAACTCGGAACAGGAAAACCAGTATCTTGAAATGCTGTATTTCCAGTTTGGCCGTTATCTTTTGATATCTTCTTCACGAGAAGGTTCTTTGCCCGCCAACTTGCAAGGAGTATGGGGTGAAAGACTTTCCAATCCGTGGAATGCCGATTACCATACGAATATCAATATACAGATGAATTATTGGCCGACACAGTCTACCAATCTGAGTCCGTGTCATCTGCCTATGGTAGAGTATGTCAGAAGTCTGGTGCCTCGTGGAAAGTATACAGCGCAACAATATTATTGCAAACCCGATGGCGGCAATGTTCGCGGCTGGGTGACGCATCATGAGAATAATATTTGGGGCAATACGGCTCCTGCCAAGAAAAGTACACCCCATCATTTTCCGGCAGGGGCAATATGGATGTGTCAGGATATCTGGGAGTATTATCAGTTTAACCTTGATAAAGACTTCTTGAAAAAGTATTATGATACGATGCTCGATGCTGCTCTTTTCTGGGTAGACAATCTTTGGACAGACGAACGCGACGGTACACTGGTAGCAAACCCGTCCCACTCTCCCGAACATGGTGAGTTCTCACTGGGCTGTTCAACTTCGCAGGCTATGATTTGTGAAATGTTCGACATGATGATCAAAGCCAGCAAAGAACTGGGAAGGGACAAAGACCCTGAAATCATAGAGATAGCAACAGCTATGAGCAAACTCTCCGGACCGAAAATCGGTTTGGGCGGGCAGTTTATGGAATGGAAAGATGAAGTGACGAAGGATGTTACCGGAGATGGCGGACACAGGCATACGAATCATCTTTTCTGGTTGCATCCGGGTTCGCAGATTGTAATCGGAAGAAGCGAACAGGACGATAAATATGCAGATGCCATGAAAGTGACGCTGAATACACGCGGCGATGAAGGAACCGGGTGGAGCAAAGCATGGAAACTGAACTTCTGGGCACGTCTGCATGACGGCAACCGCTCTCATAAACTGTTGAGAAGTGCCATGAAACTGACTGTTCCCGGAAGCCATGTAGGCGGTGTATATACTAATTTGTTTGATGCGCATCGCCTTTCCAAATCGATGGTAACTTTGGTTGTACGGCCGGTATCGCAGAAATGCTGATGCAAAGTCAGGGCGGATATATCGAATTGCTTCCCGCTTTGCCCGATGCATGGAAAAATGGCTCATTCAAAGGAATGAAAGCGAGAGGAAACTTTGAAGTAGATGCGGCATGGACTGACGGGAAGATAACAGCTATAGAGATTCTTTCTAATTCCGGTGCGGAATGTGTGATTAAATATCCGAATGCAAAGGAGCTGAACGTTTCTGGAGCAAAGGTAAAGGTACTTGCTGATGATCAAATCTCTTTTGCTACTGTGAAGGGTAAAACGTATATTATTAAAAACGTATCTTCTTTATAAAGAGAAAACTAAGTGTATAAGGAGGTAATGTAGTCTGTCCAGGGACAACTATTAACGACTGAAACCAAAAGGCAATTGATTCGCAATGAATCAGTTGCCTTTTGGTTTGAATCTATGTTCAATAGAATAAAGATGTGAATAGTTTGGATAAGGCTTGTTCTTTGGTTTGATTAAAAGTCGAAACTATCTTCATTGAGGTTGACTGAAAAAGCGGTAGTATCTACAATGGAGGTGACTAAAAGTCGGTAGTATCTTAACTCTCTTCGGGAAGGAGGAGTACCCGTAGGGGAGGTGGTAGGTGAATGCACTCCTATTTCATTTACAATAAAATTAGGAATACACATCATTTTACCTACCACCTCGGTCTTCGACCACTCCTCCTTCCCGAAGGAGGAGAATGTGGATACTACCGACTTTTTAGTCAGTTCTCAATGAAGACACTAAGAATTCTACTGAATTGGGAAGTTTTTATTATTTCTTATCTTTTGTGAATTAACTCAGAGATTGCAGTTGTAAGAACATCTTTGCTAATAACTTCGATTATAATTAAAAACAAAACTGCCCGTCTCCTCTAATGGGAAGACGGGCAGGAAGAATGGAAAAACTCCACTCAATGATATCAATTACATACCTATTTCAATAATTCATTCACCATGTTTACCAGCAGTTTACCTGCTATCGGATCAGTGGTTGCCTTCTCTGTACATAAGGTTGAAACGAGAGACTTTCCTTTATTGTCGGCTATCTGTAGCAGCGTCAGTCCGCGCATAGATTCGATACGTGCGATACGTTCCTCCGGCTTACCACCGTCGATATAAGCATGGATCTTCATTTGGGCGGCGAGTTCCTTCACATTCTCATGGCGGACAGCTTTCAATGTAGCGGTGCAGGCTAGTGGAATTTCACGCTTGTTGTTATTGAAATAGCGTAATTCCAATGCACCGATTCCGTCGAATACAGGGGCATCATCCCGTTCCATCACCACAATGTCTCCCTCGGTGGGAATAATCCATCCGGTGATATATTCGGGATAGACTTTTTGTGCTGCCTCTTTGCTGTTCAGGAAGAGAATCCGACCGCCTTTTGACTGATATTCACGCAGTAATCTTGCTTCTTCATCGGTACATTCTTTCAAGCCCGATATAATGCAGAGATTAGCTTTTTGCTTGGCATTCAGTAGTTCCTTGATAGACGGTACTGTCTGGCAGGCGATGTTCAGGAAGTCAAGGGTAGCTTCATATGATCCTTATCCAGTAAAAGAATCTTCTTGCTGGCTGTTACTTGACCGATATTCCATTCCTTGCGTGCCAGTAATAATCCGTATTCATTCTGCGATAAAGTGACTCCGCTTTCGGTGAGAGTGAGTTTCAGTTTTACATTAACCTTGTCTGCCGGTAAATTGGAAGGCATATGGATGTTCGGTTCGATGTATTTACGACCATAATATTCCACTGCCGGAAATTGTTCCGTGCCGGAAGCCAGTACCTTATTGGTTTCGTCTACAATGCTCCATGCCAGTGACATAGGCTTCAAGTCACGTCCTTCTTCATTGTCATTCACTACGTAGATACGTGTATGTAACTTCTCACCTGCATAAAGATTGCGTCCCCACAGTTCCGCACTGACAAGTACGGGCTGCATAGCACGTTGCATAGCGTAATAAGTGGGATACGGTTGTATATTCCGGTGATCATAGCATTGGCGGAACCAAGTCATATAGGCAAAGTGCATGATACCCGAAGCCTGTTCGTTGGTACGGCGGAGGGTTTCGGCCAACTCTCCTGTGATGAACGATTGTGTATTCAGGAAACTGGCGGGATTCCCCCAGTCATATGCTTCATATCCGATTAATGAATAGGGATTCTGATGAATCAGCTGATAAGAGCGGGTCGGATGACCGGTTTCAGCATTCGGATAACCCGTACTCATTTCCTGGCTGATCAACGGGCGTCCGGGAGTCTTGAATTGTTTCTGGAATTCTCCGTTGAAGAAGCGGAATACCGAATAGTCATACCAATTATAGTAGGCATGGTTGTCATCAATATCTCCGTCATCAACTGTTTTCAGAAAGTCATCACCAAAGCGTTTGCTAGCTTTGTTGTGGAGATAGTTGGAGTCGAAACATACAGGACGTGTAGGGTCAGTCTTTCTCATATCTTTCACCACATCGGATACGATGCGGAATTTTTGCTTGGCACGTTCCGTGTCGGCATCCAGATCGTAGAACTTCATTTCATTGTTCACAGTCCAGAAGAATATGGAAGGATGATTTCTGTACTTTTTCATCACGCGCAGCCATTCACTGCTCCAAAGATCGAGCACGCCTTTGTCCGGTATCGGGGTGGAGTGTATCATGAGCCACGACCAAGTGCCCTCAAAGCTGATAGCGATACCGTTGCGGTCTGCTGCCGACACCCAAAGTTCGTTCCAGGGGGTGGTATGTGTCCGGGTAGACTGTACATTCCCTTCTTTCATTAGCTTCATGAACTTGTCTGCAAGGAGCGAATCATTGGGACAGAGCGCAAAAGGAATATGGTTACCTCCACGCAGCCAATATTTGCGGCCGTTCAGATAAAGGAATCCATCTTTGCTTTCAAACGTGCGGAAACCCGAAGTTACGGTGATGCAGTCCGTCACTTTGTTTTTCCTTCCGTCAGGCTCACGCGAAATCATAAAGATTAGGAGTGGCAGGTTCCCAAAGTTTGGGTTTCAGTCCTTTGATATCACAGGTAAATGTTTCTTGTGCGCTTGTCGCTAATGAGAGTTTGCTACGTACAGGTGCACCGTACAGTGTTTCCCCCGTCTGTTTGTCTATAATATCTACACGGATATCGAAGTTTTTCTTTTTGGGCGCATGATTTTTGATGGTGACATCTATTGATGCACCGTCCAGAGCCGGCTTGATAAAGATATCTTCTACTTTCAGCGGGTTGCTGACAATGAGTTTCACGGGCTGCCATATACCGGCAGGTTATCACCATAGAATCCATGAGGGATGGTCTGTTCAATACGGCTTTGTTGGCCTGTTGGTCGTTTTGGTTATCCTCCACTTCCTTGCGTACTGACGAATAGTAGTTTTCCATGCGTCACTGGTTTGTGCGGCTTTTCCGTTGATGTCACGTGTCACTTTTACTGCGATCAGGTTGCGTCCCGGACGCAGGAATCGGGTGGCGTCTACTTGGAAATCACCGAACATACCGATGTTGGAACCTGCCGATTCGCCATTAATATATACTTCCGCCATTTGGGATACGGCGTCGAATGAAAGAGTCAGCTGTTTTCCCTTCACGTCGGCGGCAGTTCCAGCCATTGGCGATACCAGGCAGCACCGGTTTTCCGGTAGTTGAACGTATAGTTCTCGCATCGGTCGGTTTCTTGTTGGTAGTAAGTGTCCGATACCCCTTTATGTTGCGGACCGGTGGGCGATGGCATGGTTTCTCCATGCAGCCAGATACGGATAGGGTTCCAGAAAGCGGGAACAGGCATTATATGCCAGTCGTTGTCGTTAGTCTGCATGGAGATGGCCTTCGTCTTATCGTTCAGTTGGTAGTCGGGCATGAACAGCCAGTTTCCGTCCAGCGATAGTTCGGTGCGGTCGGCAGTTAGTTTATCCAGTTTGACCGAGGTGTATTGCGCCCGCTCTTCGCGGCGTATCTTTTCCTTTTCCTGTGTGGTGAGTGCCATACGATACTCCTGAACCTTGACATCTTTGAGAGCGTCTTCTGCCAATGGGGTGACAGTGAGGTCATCAAATTCCGTATCTATCCATCCGCCTCCCAGTGCTACTTCACCGGTAGGAGCCAGGTTGCTGTTTTTGTCCTCCAAATCAATGTGAGGAAGCTTTTCGTCGTTTACAAAAACCCGGATACGGTTACCGCATACTTCCACTTTCACTTTGTACCACTCTCCCGGCACGGGGTGAAAGCCCAGCGGACGGACTCCCATGAATTCGTCTGTACCCATATATCCGGTACGCATCAAGTAGAGATCGTCTTGCAACCCGCCTTTGATACCTACCACATAACGGTCAAAACGGTTATGTGTACGGAAGCCTGCCCATATCTGTACCTGTTCGGCGTCTTTCGGGCACGTGCCTTGAAGGACAGGGTATAATCTTTCCACTCAGGATTGCCGAAAAGGGCATAAGCGCTGCGCGAATGAAATACTCCGTCGTTCACCCGACAGACACCACGTCCCACCATATTCAGTGGTTGGGAGGCATTGGAGAAATCATTGCTCCATACGGTTTGATCTTGGGCTTGCGTTGTCAGACCGGACAGGCTACAGGCGCAAGCTAAAAATACTTTGCTAATTTGTTTCATGATATGATTTTGTAGTTTTAAAGTTCATTGTATTTAAGTTTATGATTTGGCAAAGACTGTAATTCACGGGTTGATCACGAAAAATGATGTGGCAAATATAGAGACAGATAGTTAAGTGAGAGCTTAATTTTCGCTTAATTGATTATTAAATATCCCTTAAATGTAGAATTTATGCAAATAAGTATGCTGAAGAGGGGATAAAAGTTAGCTGTAGTTATAAATATTCCTGTTATTCCTTATTATATAGGAAACTTATATTATATGAGAAATAGGGAATAGTACAACTTAAAGCTTATATCATGGGGAGCGCTTTGAAAATCTATCAGGAATAACGCCATTGTAATACTAAAAATCCACATCTTATATAATCGGATAAGTCACTAATTGGATATCTCCTAATTTGTGTTATGTTTGTATAGTATTTGCCTTATTTACCTTTTTAGCCTTTCTACTTGAAATATTCTTCTTTTTGCAGGAAGTGAATACTCATTTAGATAAAGAAATAGGGTGTGGACAGCATACTACAGGATATAAAACTTCCCCCTTTTCCTGAAATTAATACCTAAGATTGCGAAAAATTATAAGAAGATAGTATTAGTTTTAAAATTAATTAGAAATTAATCAGAGTTTAATC
>ENA-OQJH01001051-OQJH01001051.1-human-gut-metagenome-genome-assembly--contig:-NODE-1051-length-12685-cov-1.998487_pt1 | contig 12685 bp, 14 predicted proteins | sample MGYA00242597_ERZ504763 | MGnify/ENA primary metagenome ERZ504763 (study PRJEB26092, sample SAMD00036359) | human gut metagenome | host: Homo sapiens | study: EMG produced TPA metagenomics assembly of... | reverse complement strand
CTAAAACAACAATATTAAACTATGCTTATAGCACTATTGTCAACTTTAATAGTTTTATGCGCAGTCCTACTAATCAGTTTTTTTATGGGAACGCAGGAAATGCTTGCGGATGCAACAACGATTGTTCCGTGAATCCAGAAAGTTGGAACGTACCAGATATCGCCGGTGCCGTTTTAAAGAATGTACATGCCTTTATTCTCCTCATAAACAACGATTTTAAAGTACTGAAGACCAACTATTACCAAAAACCGGAACCAGAAAAGGAACAGAAGAAAAAAGAGTGGGCGACCTGCTGCAATGCCGTAACGCATTGGCTGCCGAAGGAGGCTGCGGCACACATAGTTTCTGCGGTTCCTGTCCGATACGTACTGCCATACGCCAGGCCTTCGAACAGAGACGGAACTTCACGGATCTCGAAGCAACTTTATCCGTAGTCACATCTGATAATACGACTGTGGAATGTGATGCAGTAATATCCGGCTCCTATTTCCTCCTCAATGAAGAAGAGAATATGGTTATCACCGTACATGACGTCACCCGACGGAAACAGGCCGAAAATGAATTGAGACTAGCCAAAGAAAAAGCTGAAAAAGCCGATATTTCAAAATCTGCCTTTTTAGCCAATATGAGCCATGAGATCCGTACTCCTCTCAACGCTATTACCGGATTTGCAGAGATATTGGGCAGTGCAAATACCGAAGAGGAAAAGGCTCAATACCAGGAAATCATAAAAATGAATGCTGATCTCCTGATGCAGTTGGTCAACGACATTCTGGATATGTCCAAAATCGAAGCCGGAACCTTGGAATTTGTACAGACAACGGTCGACGTCAATCTGTTGCTTTCAGATTTACAACAACTTTTCCAGATGAGAGTCAATGACGCTGGAGAAAAGATACAAATTATAGCAGAACCGTCTCGTTCTTCGTGCATAATTCAAACGGATCGCAACCGGGTGGCACAGGTGCTTTCCAACTTTGCCGGTAATGCCATTAAATTCACCCATGAAGGTAGTATCCGCATCGGATATGAGGCAAGAGATACCGAACTTTACTTTTATGTAAAAGATACCGGAGCCGGAATTCCGGCAGAAAAACTACCGGATGTATTCGAGCGCTTTGTAAAACTGAACAAAGATAAGAAAGGAGCCGGACTGGGACTCTCTATTTCTCAAACCATTGTCACGAAACTAGGCGGTCAGATTGGTGCGGATTCCGTAGAAGGTGAAGGCTCTACATTCTGGTTTACAATTCCTTATCGCACATGTGGTAAACCACGGTAACAAATTCGACTTCATAAAAAGTTTTAATTAAACATTTTATCACAATTTTATGTTGTATTTTTGCGGTTCAAACTAAACGCATGTATCTGCATGAGTACAAATAAAAATGACTATTATCATTTAGGACTTACGGATGACGAAGTCCTACAAAGCAGGGAGAAAAATGGTATTAACCTGTTAACACCTCCCAAGCGTCCTTCCCTCTGGAAACTTTATCTGGAAAAATTTGAAGACCCGGTTGTACGCGTACTGTTAGTAGCAGCCGTATTCTCGCTAATCATTTCCATCATCGAGAACGAATACGCTGAAACAATCGGAATTATAGCAGCTATCTTACTGGCCACCGGAATCGGTTTCTTTTTCGAGTATGATGCCAGCAAAAAGTTTGATCTGCTGAATGCAGTCAATGAAGAAACATTGGTAAAAGTGATCCGAAACGGACGTGTACAGGAAATTCCCCGCAAAGACATAGTGGTAGGTGATATTGTAATTCTGGAAACCGGTGAAGAAATTCCTGCCGATGGAGAATTACTGGAAGCTATCTCTTTGCAAGTAAACGAATCTAATCTGACAGGCGAACCCGTTATTAATAAAACAACTGTAGAAGCTGACTTTGATGAAGAGGCAACTTATGCTTCCAATCTGGTGATGCGTGGAACGACAGTGGTGGACGGTCATGGCACCATGCGCGTGCTGCACGTGGGAGATGCTACTGAAATCGGGAAAGTAGCCCGACAGAGCACGGAAGACAATCTCGAACCTACTCCGCTGAACATACAGTTGACCAAACTCGCAAACCTCATCGGAAAGATTGGTTTTACCGTTGCCGGTCTCGCTTTCCTTATTTTCTTTGTCAAAGACGTATTGTTATTCTTTGATTTCGGTTCACTGAACGGATGGCATGAGTGGCTTCCTGTTTTCGAACGGACACTGAAATATTTTATGATGGCAGTTACGCTGATTGTGGTAGCTGTGCCCGAAGGATTGCCAATGAGCGTCACTCTTAGTCTGGCATTGAATATGCGCCGCATGCTTTCTACCAACAACCTGGTGCGGAAAATGCACGCCTGCGAAACAATGGGAGCCATCACTGTGATTTGTACGGATAAAACCGGTACACTGACTCAAAACCTGATGCAAGTGCACGAACCCAATTTTTACGGCATCAAAAATGGCAGTGCGTTGTCCGATGATGATATCAGCACACTCATTGCAGAAGGAATAAGCGCTAACTCAACTGCTTTCCTCGAAGAGTCAACGACCGATGAGAAACCGAAAGGAGTAGGAAATCCCACCGAAGTAGCTTTATTGCTCTGGCTGAACAAGCAGGGAAGAAATTATCTGGAACTTCGCGAGAAAGCACATATCCTCGACCAACTCACCTTCTCTACCGAACGGAAATTCATGGCAACTCTTGTTGAATCTCCATTAATCGGAAAAAAAATACTTTATATAAAAGGAGCCCCGGAAATTGTTTTGGGCAAGTGTAAAGAAGTAGTCTTGGACGGACGACGAGTGGACGCCGTAGAATATCGCTCCACAGTAGAAGCACAACTTTTGAGCTATCAGAATATGGCTATGCGTACACTTGGATTTGCATTCAAGATTGTCGGAGAAAATGAGCCAAACGATTGTACGGAGCTGGTTTCAGCCAACGACCTGAATTTCTTGGGAGTAGTTGCCATCTCCGACCCGATTCGTCCGGACGTACCTGCTGCGGTTGCTAAATGCCAGTCCGCAGGTATCGGCATCAAGATCGTAACCGGTGATACTCCGGGAACGGCAACGGAAATCGCACGCCAGATAGGTCTTTGGAACCCCGAAACAGATACCGAACGAAATCGAATCACCGGTGTTGCATTTGCTGAATTGAGCGATGAAGAAGCATTGGATAGAGTGATGGACTTAAAAATCATGTCCCGCGCCCGCCCGACTGACAAGCAACGCCTGGTGCAGCTGCTTCAACAAAAAGGAGCAGTCGTAGCCGTAACCGGAGACGGGACCAACGATGCCCCGGCTTTGAATCATGCCCAAGTAGGTTTGTCAATGGGTACAGGTACTTCTGTAGCCAAAGAGGCCAGCGATATTACCCTGCTCGACGACTCCTTCAACAGTATCGGACTGCCGTTATGTGGGGACGCTCCCTGTATAAGAATATCCAGCGTTTTCATTGTTTTCCAGCTGACGATCAACTTCGTAGCACTGCTCATTGTCTTGTTAGGTTCTGTGATCGGTACGGAACTTCCGCTAACTGTCACACAAATGTTATGGGTGAACCTGATTATGGACACTTTTGCCGCTTTGGCACTTGCTTCCATTCCGCCCAGCGAAACCGTGATGCTTGAGAAACCCCGTCGAAGCACTGATTTTATTATCAGTAAGGCAATGCGGTCTAATATATTAGGTGTAGGCTCCATCTTCCTCATCGTACTGCTCGGAATGATTTATTATTTCGACCACAGCACGGAAGGTATGGATATACACAACCTGACCATTTTCTTCACCTTCTTTGTCATGCTGCAATTCTGGAATCTGTTCAATGCCCGTGTATTCGGCACTACCGATTCGGCATTCAAGGGACTTTCCAAATCGTATGGTATGGAACTTATTGTATTGGCTATTCTTGCCGGACAATTCCTGATCGTACAGTTCGGTGGAGCTGTATTCCGTACGGAGCCGCTCAACTGGCAAACCTGGCTTCTTATTATAGGCGTTTCGTCCACGGTGTTATGGGTTGGAGAACTTATTCGCCTTGTTCAACGTATTATTCACAAAAAAAACAGAAATGAAAAGTAAAGGAATAAAAAACCTTCTTATTGATTTGGGTGGTGTACTTATCAATCTCGACCGCCAACGTTGCATTGAGAACTTTCAGAAATTAGGGCTCCGGAACGTGGAGGACCTACTGGATATCCATAATCCGAACGGACTCCTGATGCAACAGGAAAAAGGATTGATTACCCCCGCCGAATTCCGTGACGGAGTTCGTAAATGATAGGCAAAGCAGTGAGCGACACACAAATAGATGCAGCTGGAATAGTTTTTTAGTAGACATACCGACACACAAACTCGATTTATTATTAAAATTACGTGAGAAATATGTCGTTTATTTATTGAGCAATACTAACCAAATCCACTGGGACTGGACATGTATTCATCTGTTTCCCTACCGCACATTTAAGGTGGAAGACTATTTTGAGAAAACATATCTCTCTTTTGAAATGAAAATGGCCAAGCCCGAACCGGAAATCTTCAAGGCAATCATAGAGGATGCCGGTATCGAGCCGCAAGAAACACTCTTCATCGATGATTCCGAGATGAACTGTAAGGCAGCCCAGAATTTAGGAATTTCCACTTACACAGCAAAAGAAGGCGAAGACTGGAGCCATCTTTTCAACAGCAAATAATTTTAGAGATATGCAGATTATACGTGACACATCGGCTATTAACCCGGAACCCAGTGTAGCTACCATCGGTTTTTTTGATGGAGTACATGCAGGACATCGCTATCTGATTCAGCAAGTGAAAGAGATAGCCGCCGCCAAAGGTCTACGCTCTGCATTGGTTACTTTCCCCGTTCATCCCCGCAAAGTGATGAACACGAATTATCGTCCGGAACTTCTGACTACCCCGGAAGAAAAAATAAGGCTGCTGGCAAACATCGGGGTAGATTACTGTCTGATGCTTGATTTCACTCCAGAAATTTCCCGGCTTACTCGCCCGAGAGTTCATGACGCAGCTGTTAAAAGAACGTTACCAGGTAAAATACCTGGTTATCGGCTATGACCATCGTTTTGGGCACAACCGCAGCGAAGGTTTCGAGGATTATGTACGCTATGGGAAAGAAATTGGCATAGAAGTGATCCGCGCCAAAGCATATACCAGCAATATAGAAATAGAGAACGTACCCAATGTTCCGGTAAGTTCTTCCCTGATCCGCAAACTTCTTCATCAAGGAGAAGTAGACTTGGCTGCCGATTGCCTGAAATATGAATATTTCCTGGATGGAATAGTAGTAGGCGGCTATCAGGTAGGCCGCAAAATAGGTTTTCCAACGGCCAATTTAAGCGTGGATGATCCTGATAAACTGATCCCCGCGGACGGTGTATATGCCGTATGGGTGACATTCGATAAAAAGACATATATGGGGATGCTGAACATAGGTGTCCGCCCGACGATTGATAATGGGCCCAACCGGACCATTGAGGTGAATATCCTTCACTTCCATTCGGACATATACGATAAATTCATCCGGCTTACTTTTGTAAAACGGACGCGTCCCGAACTGAAATTCTCCAGTATCGACGAGTTAATAGTGCAACTCCATAAAGATGCAGAAGAGACGGAAGCTATTCTTCTTGCCAGCAAGGCAAACAGTAACAGCAGAGAAACAAAATAAATAATACAATAACCGAACAATAATAATTTAAAAATAGATTCTTATGCAAAAGTCATTTATGAGCATCTCTTTGGTGGTAATAGCTATTTCGATGTTAGCTATGTTTATCTATAGTTTCTTTACAACTAACTAAAGACCAATGAAAACGGCTATCAAACTGATATTAATAGACCTTCTCATTGCGCAGATTGTCGCCCCTATCCTGATTATGATTCCCTGTACGATCTATTTGTTAGTCACCACAGGAGATTTGGATAAGGTTGCCCTGACGCAAATGATTATGATTCCGGCCCAGTTAGCCGGTCAGATTATGATGGGTATTTATCTATGGAAAGCCGGCTATATCAATAAAAAGAAAGCGACATGGTCGCCTGTATCAGTGCCATTCCTAATTTGTAGCGGGCTGGCTATTCTCACCGCTGGCTTTCTGGTATCTGCACTTATAGGACTGCTAGACTGGATACCCAACATCATGGAGCAATCTTTCGACATTCTTCAATCCGGTTGGGGCGGTATTCTTGCAATAGCTATCATCGGTCCTGTGCTTGAAGAAATCTTGTTTCGCGGAGCAATCACCCGCGCTTTACTTCAACAATACAATCCGACTAAAGCCATTCTGATTTCCGCGCTTCTGTTCGGCGTCTTTCATATAAATCCGGCCCAGATCCTTCCGGCATTTCTAATCGGTATCCTGCTGGCATGGACTTATTACAAAACAGGTAGCCTGATACCGTGTATACTCATGCACGTGCTCAATAACTCGCTATCCGTATATCTTAGTATTAAATATCCCGAAGCCGAAAATATGGATGACCTGATTAACGGCACCCCGTATCTCGTCGCTCTGTTCGGTTCAGTCCTGCTACTTATCTGCACCATACTGACCATGAACAATCTGACTTCCAGAAAGCAACCATAAAAAAAAGGGAAGTTTTTCACTTCCCCTCTTTTGCTTTGAATGCCAATGCATACATTCGTATTTGTTTCACCATCGACAGCAAACCATGCTACGCGTTGGCGACAGATGCTCTTTCAGCCCAATCTTGTCTATAAAATAAAGATCTGTATTCAAGATTTCATCAGGAGTATGTCCTGAAAGGACTTTAATCAATAAGGCAATAATTCCTTTGACTATCAAAGCATCACTTTCCGCTTTAAAAACGATTTTACCATCTACATCATCCGCTTGAAGCCACACCCTACTTTGGCATCCCTCAATCAGATTTTGTTCCGTCTTATATTTTTCTTCAAGTGGTTCCTGCTCATTTCCCAAGTCAATAAGTAGTTGATAACGGTCCATCCAATCGTCGAAGTCACTGAATTCTGCAATCACTTCGTCCTGTAATTCATTAATTGACATTATAAATAATTATTTAATCCTGTTATTTCTCATTATAGATCACTTCCAATACCGTCTGGCCTACTGCTTTCAACGTATTCTTATCTATATGCTCCATATTGTCATTGACGGTATGCCATGTTGGAGTAAAGTCACCCTCCTGATTATATGGAATAATATCGATTGTTTTAATACGTGCCAAGCGATTAATAAACAGATGGTCGTCGGTAACAAATCCTCCGTTACCATCCATGAACGTCTTCCCGTTGCCAATCTTCTTCGCCGCTTTCCAGACTTTCTTATTTATATCGGGAGCAAATTCTTCAGAATATCCCTCTTTCATAAACACGCTACCTTCACCGCCCACCATATCGAGCAGGAGCCAAAACGTGCATTATATCCCTGTACATGAGGATTGCGTGCCAATACTGTGATCCGAGACACCAGAATTCCTCTTTATGCTGCCCCGTATAGAACTGCGGCGCACCATAATCCTCTGCATCCAGCAAAATAATATCGATACCTAACTCCGGTTGTTGCTGATTGACCAGGCGAGCTATTTCCAATAAGGCACCTACACCACTGGCACCATCATTGGCACCCAAAATCGGAGTATTATGATTCTTCTCGTCAGGATCGTTATCAGCCCATGGACGTGTATCCCAGTGCGCAAACAGAGCGATTCGTTTTTTGCTTTCCGGCTTATAAGAACCGATAATGTTTCTCGCTTTCAGCAACGTTCCGTCATAAGCAATCAAATCTGCATATTGATTAGTCACTTGAGCACCGAAAGCTCCAACTGACCGGCAAGGTAATTGCCACAGGCAACATGTTCTTTTGTATTAGGAACACGAGGCCCGAAATCTACCTGATTCTTTACATACAAATAAGCACTATCCGCATCAAATTGAGGTACATTCACTGCTGTCTCTTCGCTTTGTTCACTCGTACTATTTGCCTTATTACCTCCTCCGCAAGAGAATGCTGATAATAACAAAAAGGCACTCATTAATACTATCATAGTTTTCTTTTCATCGTCCTTTTATCTATTAGGGCTTCAAAATTAGTTATTTTCCTCACAGCATCGTTCAGATGGAATGGTTTATTAACATATAAACTTCAGTTCCACATTTTTCTTTCCGACCACAAGTTCTACTTTTGCGCCGTTTATAAGCGGAAGATTATAAGTCACGTGTCCTACCGGAAAATTAAAGCAGACCGGATAATCATACTCTTTTACTAAATCCGCCAAAGCTGCATACAATTCCTTACCCAACGAACAGTCTTCTTCATATTCCGTAAATTGGCCGATAATCAGTCCGGACAGTTTTTCAAGTACGCCTCCCAATTTCAAATTATACATCATACGCTCGATGGCATGCGGACGTTCGCTGACATCTTCAATAAACAGTATCGTCCCTTCTGCCGGAATATCGTATGGAGTTCCCCGCAAACCGTATGCTACCGCCATATTGCCACCATGCAAAACGCCTTGCGCAGTCCCCTGCTTATTTAGTTTGTGCTTCTCGCACGTATAAGAAGGGATATTTCCAAATAAGATATCCTTCAGATAGTTCGTACAAAGATCATCTTCCGGTTCTACCGTAAGATGACGGGCCATCAATGAATGTAGGGAAACATATCCATTCTTCTGAAACAGATTGTGCAACGCCGTTATATCGCTAAAACCCAGTAACCATTTCGGATGTTCATGAAAAGCCGTAAAATCAATTTTATCAATCAAATGTACCGCCCCGTACCCTCCGCGACTACACAGAATAGCTTTCACCTTAGGGTCGTCCATCGCGTCCTGCAAATCTTTCAGCCGTTGCCTGATTGTTCCGGCATATCTTCCGGATGAACTTCCGGCATATTTTCCCATAGCCACTTTCAAGCCCCATGATTCAATCCGTTTCTTGGCTCCTTTCAGGAATTGTTGGTCTATCTTACTCGAAGGTGATACAATAACCACTTTATCACCTTTCTGCAAAAAGGGAGGAAATTGAATATCCATATATATTCTTATTTAATTGACTTTCGTTGATAAAATACCAGACTGCCGGATGCATTTGTTTTCATCTGCAAAAATACAGGAAAAAACGGTTCCATGCACATCCAACAGTCAAAACAAATGAAATATAGCAAAATGTTACATAATGGATGCATTTTTTCGGGTTATAATCGTTATTTTTTCAATCATTTTTCTGATATTTGCTAAAAATCTAACGTTATGGAACCTATTCTAAATTTTGCCCAGCTAACGGCCCATCTCAAAAAGCTAAACCATAGAAAACGAATTGCCGTGGTCTGTGCCAACGATCCTAACACAGAGTATGCCATCTCTCGTGCGCTGGAAGAGGGAATTGCAGAATTTCTTATGATTGGAGATTCTACAATTCTGAAGAAATATCCCACGCTCAAACAATATCCCGAATATGTAAAAACTATCCATATCGAAAATCCGGACGAAGCGGCACGCGAGGCTGTCCGTATCGTTCGCGAAGGGGGAGCCGATATTTTGATGAAAGGGATTATCAATACAGACAACTTATTGCATGCCATACTCGACAAAGAAAAAGGGTTGTTGCCGAAAGGAAAAATCCTCACGCATCTGGCAGTGATGGAAATTCCTACTTATCATAACTGCTTTCTTTTCGGATGCTGCGGTCATTCCGCGTCCCACGCTACAACAACGCATAGAGATGATTTGGTATGCTATCTGTACCTGCCGCCACTTGGCATCGAGCAGCCGCGTGTCGCCTTGATTCACTGTACGGAAAAAGTGAGTGCCAAGTTCCCTCATTCATTAGATTATGTGAATATCGTAGAGCTTGCCGAAGCAGGAGAATTCGGAAATGTGATTATTGACGGCCCGCTGGATGTACGTACTGCGTGCGAACAGGCAAGTGGTGATATAAAAGGGATTGTATCTCCTATCAACGGACAGGCAGACGTACTGATATTCCCGAACATCGAATCGGGCAATGCATTCTACAAATCTGTCTCCCTGTTTGCAAAAGCAGAGATGGCAGGATTACTGCAAGGTCCTATTTGTCCTGTAGTACTTCCGTCACGTAGCGATTCCGGCTTGTCCAAATATTATAGCATTGCGATGGCATGCTTACAAGTGTCAAGAGATTGCGAGTGCAGAAAACAGGCCAGTCAGGTCACCAACTCATCATTCTAAATTCACCATTTAAAACTCACCATTCATGAAAATACTGGTTATCAACCCCGGCTCTACTTCTACAAAGATTGCGGTTTACGAAAACGAAACTCCGTTGTTTATCAGCAATATAAAACATTCCGTAGAAGAACTGTCCGCTTTTCCCGAGGTAATAGATCAGTTTGAATTCCGGAAAAATCTGGTATTACAAGAATTGGAGAATAACAAGATCCCTTTTTCCTTTGACGCAATCATTGGACGCGGAGGTTTGGTGAAACCGATACCGGGCGGAGTGTATGAGGTGAACGATGCCATGAAACGTGATACAGTGCATGCCATGCGTACCCATGCCTGCAACTTAGGAGGACTGATTGCCAGTGAACTGGCCGCCACCCTACCCGATTGCCCGGCTTTCATCGCTGATCCGGGAGTGGTGGATGAACTGGAAGATATAGCCCGCATTACAGGTTCTCCGTTAATGCCGAAAATTACCATCTGGCACGCCTTGAACCAAAAAGCAATCGCGCGGCGTTTCGCCAAAGAGCAAGGGACGCAATACGAAGAGTTGGATTTAATCATCTGCATTTAGGAGGAGGCATTTCTGTCGCAGTCCATCACCATGGAAGAGCCATCGACGCAACAATGCGTTGGATGGTGAAGGCCCTTTCTCACCGGAACGCGCCGGCACACTTCCTGCCGGTCAACTGATCGACCTTTGTTTTAGCGGTCAGCATACCAAAGACGAATTGAAGAAACGTATCTCCGGACGTGCCGGATTGACTGCTCATTTAGGTACGACCGATGTGCCTGCCATCATCCAATCGATAGAAGAAGGAGATAAAAGGCGGAACTGATACTGGACGCCATGATTTATAATGTTGCAAAAGCGATAGGCGCCAGTGCTACTGTACTTTGCGGGAAAGTAGATGCTATCCTCCTGACAGGAGGAATCGCTTATTCGGACTATGTGGTTTCAAGGCTGAAAAAAAGAATCTCTTTCCTGGCTCCCATCTATGTTTATCCGGGAGAGAATGAAATGGAGTCGTTAGCTTTTAACGCCATAGGAGCATTGAAAGGAGAATTGCCGATACAAGTTTACAAGTAACATAAACTATTGATTTATCGATTCTATCGGTTTCATCTTATTTTACTCTATACTTTTACCTGCTATCTCCTTATTTCTCAGCATTTCAAGAATTAGGTAAAATGGATGAACCGCAAACCTTGTAGTAACATTTATGGTACTTATTTCTTAAGAAAGAGTTACTTCTTCCAACAAGGCAAGCTCCCAGCTACGCCAAACAATAGTAATTAACTTCAGTTCACCTTTCGCCTTGGCTTCTGCCACCAGCTCATCTTCACTATAACGAAGTAACTGTTCGCGCGCCTCATCAGCAGGGCACGTATTTCTTTTTCCGAAGCACCGGCTTTTGCATATTTCACCTCAAGCAGATAGGTGAAAGGAGGAAGTACGGGAACCGACAGACTAGGTTTGAAGAAGAAATCTGCAAAGCCTTTATTCAATTCGTATTCCGGATAAAGTTGATAATAACGATACATTCCTAAATAAGCAAGCAAGAAGCCTTTAATGTGCGCTTCACCTTCAATATATTCACGGATACGGCTTTGCTCACGAACAGCGTTGGCGATAAAATCGAACAAAGGTTTCCAATCTCCTCTGAAAGCCATATTCTCAAATAAAGCACTCATCTTGTTCATGTCTATTTTAAAGATATCATGCTTGATGTAGCCTTGTATCAAGAAGTTAAAAAGCTGCTCTCTTACAACTAAATTCGGTACATGCAGGATGGGTCTTCCCACCATATCTACACCTTTGATGGAAAGAAGTCCGAAATAGAATAATAAAGACTTGAAATTACTGGGGTCCGTCATCTCCAATGCAGAAAAATGAGTAACAATGTCAGTAATAATCTCTCCTTGCTCGGCTATTTCCTTTATAACAGAAAAATTCTCTCCCAATCCATGATCTAATTTTATCAAGTATGCCAACTTGTTAAAGTCAGTGCGAATGTTAGGGTCTACAATTTCTTTAGGCTTTTTATGATGAAGTACAAAAGATTTCAGAAAATAAAGTGCCATGTCAGAATTAAACATACACTGTTCCAATGTATCTTCACTAAAGCAATAATTGTCATAATTGGGTTTCATCATGGCAACTATTTCATCTATAGATTCTTGAAGCACTCCCTGCTCTTTATAATATGTCAACATCTCACGCAATTCTTTCTCACTGAATCCAACCAAATCATTAAACCATGAATCATTTGTGATATTGGTTCCGATGTTAAAGCCACTAGTTACATCATCCATCGTCACCGGACTCACTCCGGTAATAAACAACCGTTCAAGAGCAGCTCCGGTTCCGGTAGTGGCAGATTTTATCACGTTAAAGAAGCCACGAATAAAACCTTCGCCATGCGTTGCTTTTCTGTAAAACTCCGTACCGTAAGTTGAAAGAATGGTATTGGTGAAATTATC
>ENA-OQJH01001050-OQJH01001050.1-human-gut-metagenome-genome-assembly--contig:-NODE-1050-length-12693-cov-1.920500_pt1 | contig 12693 bp, 15 predicted proteins | sample MGYA00242597_ERZ504763 | MGnify/ENA primary metagenome ERZ504763 (study PRJEB26092, sample SAMD00036359) | human gut metagenome | host: Homo sapiens | study: EMG produced TPA metagenomics assembly of... | reverse complement strand
TTCCCGATACATCTTGAATCGCTTCCCCTGACAACGGCGCAAAAACATATCCAGACAAGTTTTATTTTTTGCATAACACAATATATATTCATGTGTCTTACTCGCAAATTTCGGCCGGATACCGCCTGCCGTAGAGCAATTCCATATAAAGCAGTTGACAAAATTTCGTTCGCCGAAAACCTCGTCACATATTTTTTTTAAATTTGCCTGCTCGTTATCGTCTATACTGATAAAAATTACTCCGTCATCACAGAGAAGGTTTCTGGCGGCAAGAAGCCGTGCATAAATCATGCTGCACCAATCCGAATGATACCTTCCGCTGTAATCCAAATTCTGATACATCCGGTTTTTATCATCTTGAGAAGCTCCGCCTGCATTCACATATTCTCTCGCTCTGATCCGAAAATCATCCGCATAAATAAAATCATTTCCCGTATTATAAGGCGGATCGATATAGATTACTTTTACCGAATCCAAATAACTTCCTGAAGAAGTTTCAGCACATCCAGATTATCGCCTTCTATATAGAGATTGCCTGTCGAATCCCACTCAACAGAGTCTTGCACTACGGGACGCAGCGTTTTTCTGATCGGTTTATAAACTTCTTTTACGGCTTCCCGCTTTCCGACCCATGAAAATTCGCATGTTTCGCTTTCCTTTTGATTGATTCCCAAAAGAAGCTGCAACGTATTGATATCGACTTTTCGGATTGTCTTCCCATCGTTATCTTTTTGTTCTTTTACGCATGACGGGAAATATCCGCAAGCCTGCGGATATTTTCCTGAAAACCGTCAACAGATTCAAATCTCATCTTTTCCATCTATGTCTTTCCTCAACTATTTCCTGCTCTGCCATACTTCATCCGTCTTTTGAAAAACATTCTCTGCATCGGTTTATAAATCTTCCGTTTTGAATCGCCGCTTCTTCACTGTCAAAAATGAGCAGCTCCTCTTTCGGCACTCTTCTTATAAACTTGCAGTCATCTGTTTTATGATAAAAATTTGTCGGCGTATATGGGTTTGCATACACTCTTTGCTTCGGCTTTCCAAACGCCTGCGCCAAACAGTCAATACCTTTTGTCTCTCCTAAGTTCTTTGCAAAATACAAGGCAAGTTCTGATTTATTTTTCTGTCTCATACGCTTAAATTGAACCGTATCATCGAGCAATTCCTCTTTCTGCATCCATCCGATCACAAATCCTTTTTTGCCGGACGATCCAGGTAAACTCTCACAAAGATATCACAGCACTGATTTTCGCACTCCCATGCGATCACTCTGCGCCGCAGGTTTTCGCCCTTACATCCGTCAAATTCCGAAAACCTTTCCTGAACTTCCCTGCAGTAATCATCCAGACAATATCCAGGATCACTTTCCCGCCGTTTCAACTTCGGATAACAGAATACATCATCTTTACGCCGGATCGTCTCCAACAGTTTTTGCACTGACTTCACATTATCATAATCCCCTGTGAAATCACTTTCTACTTTCAAATCGTTTCTTATATTCGTAGATTTTACTTCTACGATCTTCACGCCTAATGTCCTGCATAACCGCCTTGTAACATTGCTCAGTTTCACAAATTTATTAGGTGTTCTTGCAATATCCTGCCTGATTGCTTCTTCTATAAAAGCAATGTTGACCGTTCCGGTTTTCCAGAGCAGAAAATCAAACGGGGCATGTTTTTTAAAATCATCGTTTCTGATCTCATCGTAAGTTTTCAAAGACAACTCCTGAGAATAATACTGACGAATAAATTGTTCGGTGATCTCCTCCGCGATCTTCCCCTGTTCTATATTACATTCCCGCTCTTTCTTCGGTCTGTCCGGCTGCCAAGTTTCCGCCGTATAATCTATGATCTGTCCTACCACCCGGGCATCTAAATGCACCTGTCCATAATCCGCACATACAATATGATTTTGTAAAGTCAATCTCATCTTCTGCTTTGCACCTCCATGTGCACGACTTCAACTTTTGTATCGAGATTTCTTTTCCTTAAATACACAAATCGCTTCCGTACAAGATCTTTCTATATAGTGTACCTCATTATATCACAAACGGCAATGTGCATTTCAACCGAACTGTTACTTATAAGAAAAGACTTCCGAAAAAGTCACCGATGCCGTCTACAATACCTGACACAATATCGCCGACTCCGTCGCACACATCGCTGATAACATCCGATGCCACACTTCCCGCAAACATTCCCGCGCCGATCCCGATAACAACTTTTGCGGCTAACGGAATCGGTGCGGCCGCAAGAGCCGCCATCGTCGCCTCTGATGCGGCTGTTCCCGCCGCCCCGGAAACAGATCCTTTCAAAGCGCCGGACGCAACATTTCCTGTCGTCGTTGACAGATCGTCTCCGTTCACGATTGATTCCACCGCAGCCATTCCTCCTCCGAAAGCTCCTCCGAGTTTTGCCGACGATTTTGCCGCATTGGCAATCCCGGTTGATGACTGGACTCCGTTAAACTTATTGCTTACACGGGTTGTATCTTTCGTTGAGATTCCGCTGTCTTTCATTACTTTAGTCACACCTTGAGAAGGCGCCTTTGCATTAAATGCCGCCGCACTTTCAGACGTTCCTACTAACTGCGTTGTTCGATATTGACCGTTTTGCACCCGTTTGATCGTATCCATCGTTCCTTTTGCACTCGGAGTATCCTTGCACTGAATCCTCTCTATAATGCGATTTCCCTTCTTCGTAACCAAATCTACCTGACGGGCAGTTGACGATTCGTAAGCGTTGTTGTCGTGTCCGGCTTCAGCAGATTAGAGAGATTCTTCTTATCAGAATACATCACCTCAAAAGCATTTCCTTTTCCGCCGGTCGGCGAATATGCCCCTGCCCTTCCTGACATTCTCACTGCTACAGAATAGTCATACCCTTCTACCACACTGTTTGCTAAATTTCCTGCTGTTTTTTCTTTGTTTTCATTCATTTTTCTTCCTCCTCTGTTGTTTCTTTCCACATGCTTCATCTGATTCTTGTTTCATTTTGTCCCTTTACCAAAGCCGCCTCCTGCCTTGACATACTCCTTTTCACTGATCCAAACGTCATTCTAAAATTCATACACTTTCGGCATCCCTCCTTTTCACCAGAGTTTGCTGTATAAAGATAAAGCAGTAATGCGGTCTTTCAATTCATCGTCATAAGACAAAATTGTTTTTATCTCATAGAAGTCTCCCGATCTTCTTACTACCATGACAAGTTCCGGATCTTCACTTAACGGAGCATCTATATGCAGAGGCATGAACCATGAAATAGTTCCGCTTTTCCCTGAATAAGAAGCTTTTGCAAACGATCTGTCGCGGCGCTGCATTTTAATCCCCCGCTCAAGAGCATTCATGATCTGACCTGCGATCTTGCTGTCGCTCTGACTGCGTATGCTTTCCGGAAAACGTTCCCGCCTTTCCTGTATGATGTGGATCAGACAGTTTTGATTAATGTCGAAATCTTCCTTCTTCGGATTAAACACTTCTTCTTTTTCATCGAAAAAACTGATTGGCTCAATCTGCATCATTGACTGTTCTTTTGTAAATCCATAATTCAAATAATCCTGTTTACTCTCGATTACACGCTCCGCGATATACGTCTTGTACTTTTCATAATATCGATATAGAACTAAAAAATCATTTCCGAATAAATCCATCATTCCGGTATTTACGATTGCCGATTTCGTTTTATTCGCGACAAAATATTCTGTCCTTCCGGCATCGACAAGCTGCGTTATCCTTGCTCCTATGATTTTGATATATCTGTCAAGCCCTTTCATTGACTTCCAGTTCGGAAACAATAATCTGCCATAGATCGCTTCTGTAACATTAGAAAGTACTTCTTCATTTTTTATAAAAATCGTTTTTTCGCAATATCCCTCACTTCTGTCTTTTACTTCCGTCTCAACCTTACAAATACGCTCCGCATGTTCTTCCCTGTATCGATGACAAAATTTCAATAAATTTGATCGAAGTTTTTTTCAGAATACAGAGTTTTCCTGCACATCCCATTTACTAAATAAGACGGCGTTCCGACATAATATCCTGAGAAATAATCAGATCGTTTTAAGAGCGAGATCATCAGCGGCTCATTTCCGTTCACCTTGATTCCTGTATCAATCCATGCCAGAATAACGTCTTTTTCATTTTTCCGGTTTTTCCGATTAAATCTTTATCAAAAAAAATATATATTTGACTCTTCTGACGAAATATTCTCTATAATCTGATCTATTTCAATATCCAGTCCCGTCACTCTGTATATTTCGTCCGTCACTTTTTCTCCGTCTGTTACAATAAACTTTTCCTTAATCATGTGATCCATAAGTTATCCTCCTCATTTTATGATATAATGTAACTATTCAGCCATAAGAAGCACGAGTGCGGTTTTACGGATGGTTCAAGCTGAACTGTTACACCTCTCTTGTTTGTAAGCTTATCGTATCACCCTTCCCGTTATCATGAATAACTGCAAGTTGACATCTTTTTGACAAGATTATTCTTTGTCAAATGACAAAAAATTGACAACACAATGACAATTATCATTATTGATCGGAGGTAAATATGTTAAATTACGCTGTCATCATTCAATATTTAACTCAACAACTGAATATTCCCAACGTAAGGATCGCAGAATGGCTTAACCTTGATCCTTCTATTATCAGCAATATCAAAAACAATAAACGAAAAATGCAAAAAGACATTTCCTATGATGTTTTTTACAGAGACGTCTTTTGCCAAGCCGAAATCGGAACTGATTTTCAAAGTGTTCACAGCCTTTACACATACCTTCAGGACAAGGACTGCTCGAATGAAGTAATAGACATGGCATACTCACACTATAAAGAACACAGATCAGTTGAAAACGCTGAAACTTTTCTGCTCACTTTACTAAAAGAAGTCAAATATGAAAAAGATGCTGTGTCATCGAAATCTGCGTCAAAATCCACTCACCGTTCCCCTTCCGATGCCATTGCTTTTGAGCCGTTTCATAACCCGATACAAAACAATACTTTCTTCGGACGACAGGATATGTTTGAGAAAATACGCTCTGTTTTATGCAGTTTGGGAACTTGTATCATCTACGGTATCGGCGGTTTAGGGAAGTCCTACTGTTCGCTTAAATATGCCGCTGAATATGAAGATTCCTATACACAAATCCAGCAGATCATTTTTACAGGCGATATAAAAAACACAATTTTAAAAATAAAATTTACAGGATTGGATGAATCTCACTTTTCAGAAGACGAAAAATTTGAGAAACGACTTTCCATTCTCGCTTCTTACGGTGAAGATACTCTGCTTATCATCGATAATATGGATACTCACCCGGCTGATCGGGAAAATTATGTGCGGTTAAAAGAATTACCGATACATATTCTCTTCACTTCAAGAGAGACCGATCTCGATTCAGAAAAGTTTCTCTTGCCGATCCATCCGCTTTCCAAGCAAGAACAGCTTCAATTATTTATGCACTACGGACGGTTTACGATCCCCGAAGATGAATACGGCGACTATTTTAAAATATTCAATATGGTAGAAGGTCATACTCTTCTTTTAGAACTGATCGCAAAAACAATGACTGCCGAAACATTAACGCCTGAAGAAATGACAGATATTTTGTACAGTCCTGAATATGACGATATAAGCAAAGTGGTCATTGAAAAAGACAATACTTATCAGCAGGAAAAAATGAACAACTTTATATCTAAACTTTTTGACACAAGCAATCTTACCGATGTCCAAAAAGAAATATTGATGAACCTCTCTCTTACGTCGATAAGCGGCATAAGACAGCGCTTATTCAAACAATTTTTAGATTATAATAATTCAGATATCAACGCTTTGATCCGTCAAAGCTGGATCATACAAAACAGACCCAACGGTCCGGCCTCATCACAGATTCATCTGCATCCGGTCATTAAAGCTGCTGTAATAAATAATACGGAACCTTCCTTAGAAAAATGTTCAGTTTTTATCAACAAAATAATTGAATTTCTGAAAGCGGCTTCCGCAGATGTGATCGAAGACAGTATGTCGAATGATTTATGCGACGTTCTTGCAAACGCAGGTCTCATGTTCAAATATACTTCCGAACATCTCGCTTAATGTACGACATCGCCTTAATCTTATGGCGCAGCCTTATGTATCATGAATCTTATTCATACTTAACAAAAGGGTTGGAACTATTAAACAAAGAATCATCTGACGATATCGAATTACAACTGTCTTACTACGAAACCGCAGGAAAGTTGCCGTCAGACTTGCCGATTACGAAAAAGCAATTACTCACTATCAGTCGGCAATCACGACAATCGAAAATTCAGGACAAGATTTTTCCGAAAGGCTTGCCACGATATATGACAAACTAGGGGTAGTTATGCGAAAAGCGTCAAAATATGAACAGGCTTTGGATTATTTTACGAAAGCTCAAAATATTATTGATATCAACCATATAAAAAATCCGGAATTAACATCCGACATTTATAATGATATGGGCGTGATCTATATTAACCTTGATATCTTCGATAAAGCTTTGGCGAATTATCAAAAAGCCCGCGAGATCCGGGAGTCGGTTGAAAATCCCGATCTCGAACAGATCGCCTATTCTTATCACAATATCGGAACAGTATATCAGCGGCAGAAAAAGTACGCAGATGCAATCACATGGCATAAAAAAGCGTTAGAGATCCGTCAGGAAATATACCCTGATAACGAACCGATCATTGCCGCGTCATTAACGATGATCGGCAATGACTATACACAGGCGGCAAAAAACGATTCTTCTTATCACTTAACGATGCCTTTGAATATTTCGCAAAAGGCTTGGAAATCCGAAAGCTCACGTTGGGAGAAACACATCCTGACACGGCATGGTCTTACCAAAGCATCGGATTATGGCATTTTTATCAAGGAGAATACGAAGAAGCGATTGAAAACTATTTGAAATGTCTCAGCATTCGGAAAACGATCCTTCAGCCTTCGCACGCCTACACTGCCGAAATCTCATACTTGTTAGGAGAAGCATATTTAAAGATCAACCAAATCCACTCTGCAAAAGAACACCTTCTGCTCGCAGAAAAATTCAGGCAAGCTTCATAAAGTAAAGGCTCTTGAAAAAACACAACATCTCCTGAAAGAATGCAGTCTTTCATAAACGATAAGAGACGCCGCAAGCTGCGGTGTCTCTTATCTGCTCTTCTTATATGTAATTGTCAACGTTTTATACGTCCTTTACTTCGATTTTAAAATACCGTCAAATCCACTTCCAGTCACTTTTACCTCTCCGTTTTCAAAAGTAGCAATTCCGTATATTTCTTTGGAAACGCTGTCTATAATCGAAAGCCCGCCGTCTCCCTGCGTATATATCTTCCGTCTATAACCAGCCCGTTATTATACTCTACCCGGACTGCCGCGATATCAGATCCTGTCGGAACATACTTTGTACTTGCCTCTGCCATTTGATCGTACACGATCATCGTAGTAGTATCATTTTCATAAGTACCTTCAATCTCCAGATCCGGCGTATATGTACCGCTGATCCTGCGATAGTTTCCCCAGCCTTTGCCTGCACCTGAAGTTACGCTTAACAATCCGTTCTCATTTTTATAGAACGTATAATATTGCCCTTCTAAATAATCTCCGAATGCACCACATTCTGATTCTTTCTCAAAAATCTGCCCGCTCGACGTATAGATAACATAAGACCATTCATATCCGATTGATGCAATCACAAGCCTGTCTCCCGAATCATCGTCTTTATATGTACCTGCCCATCCCATTGTGACCGGGTCTGTCAATACAGCTTCCCTTTTACTGTTATCTTTTTCTTCCTTTTTTTCTTCTTGCCCGGAATCTTTTTTCATTTCCCCATCAGTTTCTTTTTTAGGTTTTACATTTTCCTTTTTCGCCGGCTTCGATTCTTTTTCAGCTGCATTCTCTTTAACCTCTTTATATGTCGAATCTTTTGCAGTTTCTTTCGCATCGGAACTTCCAAACATTTTCACTGCTGCAATAATTCCGATTATTATGACTGCTGCCATCGCGATAATTCCAATTACTACCGCTGTTTTTTTCTTTTTCGGCGCAGGATGAGACACACCCTTGTTTTTAACATCTGCACTTGAATTACCTGTTGTCTCTTTTTGTGTCAACCGCTGGTCTGACTGTGCCGACTGCTTTGGTTGTTCACTCTTCTGTTCCGGCTGTGCCGACTGCTTTGGCTGTTCATTTTCTGTTCCGGCTGTGCGACTGTTCTGGCTGTTCGCTCTTCTGTTCCGGCTGTGCCGACTGCTCTGGCTGTTCGCCATTCTGTTCAGGCTGTACAGACGCTCCGCAATACGGACAGAACTTATTCTCATCTTTTATTTCTTTTCCACAATTTTCACAAAACATTTTTTACATCCTTTATCTTATTTTACCTTTAATATAACGATGCAGTTCCCTTATAACCGTCATATTCCAAAATCAACGTCGCTCCTTCTACATCACACTCTGCAAAACTCAAACCATAAAATTCAAGAACATTTCCTTCAAAATCTTCTATCGCAAAATCCCAGTCAAGATCCTCCTCTGTGATCACAAACTCTATATCTACCCTTTCACCATCATACACTATACCATCCTCAAGCAAATCTTCTTCCCAGTTATCCACATCAGGTTCTGAAGCATAAAGAGCATAAATATCAAAACCGGTATTATTAATTACATGCACATTATATCTTAATATTTCATCCTTTGAACTGCATTTAAAAATACCGATCGCCACAATAATAACTAAAACAGCGATCGCGATAACCGCTCCTTTTTTCTTTTTTCCTGCGCCTTTGACGCTAAAATCCGGCGGTATATCATGACTCGGTTCTTCCTTATTTATTTCATTTTCCGCTCCGCAATACGGACAAAACTTATCCCCATCTTTTATTTCTTTTCCACACTTTTCGCAAAACATGGCAAATTCCTCCTACATTCTCTTTTAATGTTTTCAATCACATAAAATATCTTAAATATTTCATAATGATATTTCCGAACGCATATCCGCACAGAAGACCGGTTATTAATCTCCGTATATTATTTGATTCGTAATGAAATTTATATTGTACGAACCAATCTGCAAACATGATCAGAGAAAACACGACCGCAATTATATTGGAAATCTCGCCGACCTTGAATAAGAAGATTCCCAAAACTTCTCCTATAAACACCCCCGTACATCTTGCGCATACCGGAAATTGTTTTCCGCGAAAGGAAAAGCTTCGTTCCGGTAATTGATGACATCCCGTCGCTCTTCCTATCACCATAAGTTTCTTATATATTTTTCTTTTATCCATCATCATCTTACTCTGCAAAATGTACTAAGATCGGACAGACAAAAATCAGTGTACCGGCTAAAGAAAGCATTGAAAATTTTATACAACTCCAAATTTCCTGTTTCTTTTCTACTTCTAAAATATCCCAAATACTATACTAACTGTTTGTCTATATCCTCGCATAACTGATAGCAAAATATAACGGCAAGGAAACTCCCACTATGACAGCGATCAAAACAACGATGACCGTTCTTAAAAATCCATGCACTAATTCATCCAGTATCGGGTAAAGCAAAAGAGAACCTAGCGCGCCATAGCAAAGACAATTTACTGTCATTTTATCCATCAACGAACTTAACGTTTCAACAGCGTCATGCTGCGCTAAATGTTGTCTTCCGCAATTTTTACATCCCCACCAGGTGATAGATCTGCTCTTTACTTTAGAGCCCGTGAAAAGCGCTCCGCACAATAATCCAAACGGACCGAGCAAACACATTCCACAGCACCCGCGCCCCATACTGTATCCTTTTGTTTTAATCTCTGTCTCGTTCTTAACAATCGGAAACGTATCCTCGCTGTTACAATACGGGCATATAGAATCTTTCGGTATATTCGGCGGCATCTGAATGATTTTGTCAATCGCATCGATAATATGAAGCCCCGCTTCTTTCATATATTCAATCAGCGCTTTAAAAAATTCGACAAGAGATTCCCAAAGCGATCCATCCGCGTTACTTTCCTGATATGAATTCTCATTTTTCCCTGATTGTTCCTCACTTACAGAAGCGCCGCAATTCGGACAATATTGAATATCTGAATTTAATTCTTTTCCACAATTTCTGCAATATTTCATCTCGCACGCTCCTTATTCTTTTCCGATCAATAACCGAAACTGTTCCACATCTTCAGTCATTCCATTTACAGGAATTTCAAAATTCAGTCCATTTTTCATTTTAAATTTAAAACCTTTCCATAACCTGTATAAAGAAAGACTGCTATCAATAAAAGCCATGCTACATCTGTTATATTCATCAGAAACATTACCCCAAATAGCGCTGCATACAATGTATCCCAAAAATCCATTTTTGTTTTAATTCCATTGAACCGATTTCTGATAATTTTATCTCCAAATGGTTTTCTTTTTCTTTCCTTAAAAATCTATGTATCTTTTGACTTATCTCCAAACGCTCTTCATTATTACTTACTTCTGTTCGGATAATTTTGTATCGTAATCTTCCGATCATTTTACTTTTTCAAAATAAAATGTTCCTTTACTTTGTTCCGCTTTATCCTTTTCTTCATCTTTTAATGTACTTACATCCTCTTTTTGTTCCAATGTACTGCTCCCACATTTAGGGCAAAATTTTGACTCTTCTCTAAGTACATTCCCACAATTCACACACCTTTTCTCCGTTTTCGTCTCATGAACATTATGTTTACCGCTGTGATCTTCCTGCTGCTCCAATATATTGCTTCCACATTTTGAGCAAAAATTTCGCCCCCTCCCTAACTTCATTTCCACAATTTTCGCACTTCATTCCTTTTTGCGCTTCCTTTATAACTAATATTTTTATAGCTGTAGATAATTATACTATAACTAAGTAAATATTACAATTAAATCAATATTTTTTTGGAGGTTACTGCATGGACACTTTAAACTTTGAACAAATAGGCGAAAAATTAAAGAAAATCCGCCTTTCCAAAAACTTAACACAAGAATATATCGCTAATGCTGCTGATGTGAATACAAGTCATATCAGTAATATCGAAAATAACCGTGTCAAAGTTTCTCTTTCTGTTTTAGTGCAGATATGTAATGCGTTAGATACTACTGTTGACTATATTCTTTCCGATGAATATAACGACTCATCCTCTGCCATCGAACAGGAAATTCTCCATGAGTTACACTCCTGCAATAATGAAACAAAAGAGCAGATTTTGAAAATTGTCAAAGCTTTACAGTAATTTCTCTCATTAACATTACGGCATATCGAAAACCTTGTATGAATCCTTTTTCTTTTGCAGCCTCCGTTAATGCAAATAACTCATCGCGAACCTCTTCATACGTCTTTTTCTCCAAATTCACTCTATTTTCTTTCAACAGCCTCTCCGTCTCTTCGTCAATCTCTTTCCCAATTTCCTTCAAATAATCGGTTTCAGACAGTAAGAAGCGATAAATCTCTCTTATCTTTTCAGTCTTATCTGCCGAGCTGTTCTTTTTTGATTCTTCCGGCTTTTGAAACATACTCATTCTCCTATTTCTATTTCTTTCACTTTGCATTACAATATAAACAGATTATTTTATTGCCTGACACTATAATTAAACCATCTTTATCAAACAGCATGAAGCCGCAAAAAATTTCCGATTTTTTTTGCAGCCTTTTATACCGAAGGAGGATTCAAAAATGAAAGCAGCAAACAAAAACACAATTCCCATCACTTCAGAATCCGATATTTTATGCGCTTTCAGAAATCTGACTTCTTCTTATGACGAACGCACTTTACACAAATGGATTAATTTTTTCAAAAAATGTATGTATTACGCCTCTTCCGATTATTCTAATCCTATGTTTCTTTCTTTAACTTACAATGCAGTTAAAAGAGCGAGCAATATCCTTATGAATTTTTATATATTCATAAGTTGATGTATCAGTTTCTCTGCCTGAGAACCCCCTGCTTTTTGCAGTTTCCTCCATATACCGATCTTGCATCCGAATACGATCGCACAGCGATCAAATGGAATGTTCCCGCTCCCATTACGCCTTTTTTAATTCTGCTATATCAAAGCTGCCAGTAAATTCAAAAAAAAATGCCCCTGTCACTTCGTTTTTCCATGAACTTGACGAGACATTTACAGAGACAGAAAAATTTCAAAACGATCTTACCCAAACAGAATATCGGATTTTAACTGATGAAATTCTTTGCCGTAAATATTTTTGTACTACGGAAGAAATTTATAATACTTTCTCAAAAAACGATTTCCAAAAAGAGGCGCTCCGGCATTGTATTTTTCATTTAACCGAAACATTAACCGCAATTTTGCAAAACAGCCGCCTCAAAAATTATTCCGCTGCTCCGGTTGTTTCAAACGCATATATTCTGTTAAATACTTTCAGGGAAAATTATATGAACAGACCTGTTCAGAAAATAAAAAACTAGATTTAACGACCTTATATCCACACAAAAAGCCGTGGACTATTATAGGTGAAAACGAACTGATGCAGAGCATAAAACATTCTCTGTCTTCCTTTTCTGCAAAAATATTTTCTCTTGCAGAAGAAACTTTAGATGACCATTCCATTCACCATATCTCGGCGAAAGACTACGAAACCTTTTCCAACGGATGCACTAAGATCATAAACGACATAGAACAGCAGATTGAGAAAGAAAA
>ENA-OQJH01001049-OQJH01001049.1-human-gut-metagenome-genome-assembly--contig:-NODE-1049-length-12709-cov-1.662375_pt1 | contig 12709 bp, 19 predicted proteins | sample MGYA00242597_ERZ504763 | MGnify/ENA primary metagenome ERZ504763 (study PRJEB26092, sample SAMD00036359) | human gut metagenome | host: Homo sapiens | study: EMG produced TPA metagenomics assembly of... | reverse complement strand
CAGGTACCGAGTTTTCATGGAGGGAAATATTGAAGGAGAGAAGAGGGTTAAAGGTAGAGAATTGAAAGGGCATGGAATGTATTTCTATTTTGCTTTGTTTTATTTTGGCGGGAAGCTTTTTTCACAAAAGATGTAGATGCAGCGACATTTTCAGATACGCAAAAAGAATATATTAATGTGCTGTCAAAGTTTATGATAGAGGGAACGGTTTCGGGAAATCTTGATGTTTACCGAACGGTGAGCCAGGGGAAATCTGGTAAGAAGTGTATGGAAGCGGCAGCTATTTCAAACAGAGCAGCTCTTATGGCTGAGGGAATAGATTTTCTTGATTCAAACTGGTCACAGTATTATGCAGTAGAAACCAGAGATGGAGCGACAACATTTAACAGTACGAAGCTCATAAGCCGCAGTAAGTTTCGCAGAAGGTATAAGAAGATTATACGAGGGCTGGATGAGGCATTGTCAACCGTAGATTCTTCTATGAGCCAGGCAGATAAAGCGATGGCAGTGTATATTTATTTTGCGGAGAACACGACGTATAAAGAGTCAAAAGATGCACACACAGGATATGATGTGTTAGTAAGTCATGTGGGTGTGTGTGACGGTTTGGCTAATGCTTATGCTCTTGCGATGAATACGCTTGGAATTCCATGTGCGTTATCAGTAATTATTCAAAAAACCATTCCTGGAATATAGTAAAGCTTAATGGAATCTGGTATTTTGTTGATTTGACCAATGGTGTGGGAGTCGGCAAGCATGAGGGAATGGTAGTGACTTATGATAGTTTCCTTGTGGGGAAGAATACTTTTCTAAAGACCCATCCTGGATACAAGAAGCAGGATCTATACGGACAGGGCAATTCAAATAATCTGAAGATGCGGAAGATTAAACTGGCATCTTCTGATTATATAAAGAATTCAAAGAGATGAAGCAGGCGCTTGAGAATAAAACATGTACATTCTATCATAAGGGATACTGGTACTGGATTTCTCAGGATAATTATCTGAAAAAGTCGAATTTGAGAGGAAATAAAGCGGTTGTATTTTATGCGCCAAGGTCGGGTAATTATATAGGGTGGATTCGGCAGTATAACAATCGGATTATTCTGTCATTGAATTCTGGCATCTATCGAATGAGCTTTTTAAATAAATATCCTATTTTACTGAAAAAGGTAGATAATCGGGATAAAAATGCGGAGACAAAGGGAGCATTATGGAGTCTTATTTATATTGGAAGATTCATTGTGAATAAGAATGGCTGGCTTTCCTATTATACGACAGACTTCATGGTGTCAGGAGAGGAAATGTAAAGATTTTTCTCGGAAGGGCACAGCAATCTGGTCAGCTTACAAAGAGTGGCCGCAAGATCATACAGCTGCAGGCAGGACAAATAAAGCAGCTTGCAACGATTCATATGCATGACAGAGGGCTTAGGACAGCAGGCTGGACAAGTGCAAATCCATCAATTGTAAGTATTGATAATAATGGATATATGAAAGCAAAGAGGAGCGGAAAGACATATATTTCTACCAGAATTAATGGAAGAAAAAGAGCTTTTCGTGTAAAAGTTTCTGGCTACACGATTACTTATAAGAACGTAGGAATTAATTCTTCCAAGAATAGAGAGATGTTATCTGGAAAGAGAGCAGTTACATTGCGAAGTCCGCGAAAAAAGGTTATACTTTTGTTGGCTGGTACGATAGCTCAGGAAAAAATGTAACAGTAATTCCAAAGGGAAATACAAAGAATCTTATTTTGCATGCAAAATGGGATAAGACAAGTTCAAAAGACAGCGTAAAAGCGAAATAACAGAAAAATAAACGGTATGGATTACATAAAAATACATATAAATAATAGATGCAGTGTAAAGAAAAGTGATATAGGAGAATGAGATCATGGAAGAGAACAAAGAAAAAACAGTAAAGAAAAGACAGGAATGTGATCCAGCCTACCAGTGGCATATTCAGGATTTATATGCTTCTGACGAAGCGTGGGAGAAAGATTATGAAAGTCTTACGAGTGAAATTCAAAGCCTTGCAGCATATGAGGGACGTTTAAAAGAAGGTTCCGAAGTATTTGTGGAGTATATGCGTAAAAAAGAAGCGCTTATGAAAGTTTGAGGCGATTTATGTTTATGCAAATCAGCGTTATCACGAGGATACTGGAAACAGTTTTTACCAGGGACTTGCAGGTAAGGCGCAGACATTATCCATCCAGCTAGACAGTGCTGTAGTATTTGAGGAACCAGAACTTCTTGCAATTGGGAAAAAGACGATAGATAGCTGGTTTACACAAAACATGGATATGCAATTATACAAAAGATATTTTTACGAATTGTTCCGCCAGCAGAAGCATGTTCTTTCTAAAGAAGAGGAAGCGATTCTTGCTGATGTGTCTGATATGTCTGCCGATGTATCTAATATTTTTTCTATGTTTAATAATGCAGATCTCCGTTTTCCATCTATTGAGGGAAAAGAAGGAGAAAAAAATTCCAGTAAGTCATGGAAGATATACGCTTCTTTTAGAAAGCAGAGATGTGAATATTCGTAAAAGTGCCTTTGAGTCAGTTTACTCACAGTATGGACAATATAGAAATACTTTAGCGGCGCTCTATGCAGCGAATTTGAAGAATACTGCATTTTTCGCAAAAAAAAGACATTATAATTCTTCTTTAGAAATGGCATTAGAAGGCGGGGAGATACCAACTTCTGTATACACGAACCTGATTGATACAGTACATGAGCATATGGATTTAATGCATCGCTATGTTTCTCTTAGAAAGAAAGCGTTAAAGGCAGAAGAACTGCATATGTATGATCTCTATGTACCAATGGTCGATGAATTTGAGATGAAGTACCATTTTCTAAGGCAAAAGAAATCGTAAAGAAAGGGCTTGCACCATTAGGAAAGGAATACGGTAAAGTTCTTTCTGATGGAATGGAAAGTGGCTGGATTGATGTATATGAGAATGAGGGAAAGAGAAGCGGAGCCTATTCCTGGGGAGCTTACGGATGCCATCCATTTGTATTGATGAACTATCAGGATAATCTGAATAATGTGTTTACGCTTGCTCATGAAATGGGACATTCCATGCATTCTTATTATTCAGATAAGAATCAGCCATACATTTACGCGGGATACCGTATCTTTGTTGCGGAAGTAGCATCTACATGTAACGAGGCTCTTTTGATGGAATATCTTTTAAAGAATACAGAAGAGAAAAAGAGAAAAATGTATCTGATCAATTATTTCTTAGAGCAGTTTAAGGGAACATTATACCGTCAAACCATGTTTGCAGAATTTGAGAAAATTACACATGAGATGGCATGGAATAAAGAGCCGCTTACTGCGGAAGTATTATGTGACATTTACTATAAACTGAATCAGAAATATTTTGGAGAAGACATTGTTATTGATAAAGAAATTGCCTTAGAATGGGCAAGAATCCCACATTTCTATACACCATTTTATGTATATCAATATGCAACTGGTTATTCAGCAGCGATTGCAATCAGCAGAAAGATTTTAAGTGGAGATGAAAGGGCAAAAGAGGGCTACTTTAAGTTCTTAAGTGGTGGAAGTTCCATGAATCCAATTGATTTACTTCGTCTTTGTAATGTAGATATGGCTGCAAAGGAACCGATAGAATCTGCATTAAAGTTATTTGGCGAGCTTCTTGAGAGATGGAAGAGATGCTGTAATTGTGGTATAGTAAGAAAATAAATATAAAAAATGTCATATAAATTATGTCTTGGAATGCAGGCTTTTTATCAAGGAATTTTTTCGGTATAATGAGGCAGTATATTTAGAGGTAAGCATTTGATATATTAAAAAATAACAGAGTATTGGGAGATAAATTATGTATGAATTTACGTTGCTAAAAAGCATGTTTTTTGAACTGGATAAATATAAAATAGAAGGGGTTACTCAGACGAAGGAGAAACAGAGAACTTTTCGCCGTCTGGAAGTTTCCTATGACAGTGTACCGGAAATAACGTCTATTACAGCAGAAGAGAGAATTCTTCCATATGTGGACAGATATTATCTTTTTATTAATGACGAACGTGTGGACACAGATATTCGTGACCCGAAGGTAAAACAGGTTATCTATGAATTTATAAACAGCATCATCCAGAATATTTAAAGGAGAATCTTCCTGATGATATGACAGATGTAGATATTTTAGACTGTTTTGAAGTATTTAAGATGCCAGATTACCGACCAAAGCATGCATTTCCAGGTCTGGTAACACTTGAAGACATCCGTAATGGCAATATTCACGATGAAGATAAACCCAAGTTTGCATTTCCGGGCTTAGAGTTGTATTCTAATAGGGATGCGTCTGAAGATGAGGAAGAAAAACCGATGGTAGCTTCTTACAAAGGTTATACTGCATTTGACGGTGACCGGGAACAGGCGAAAGATAAAATAGAACAGTTGAAGAGTCAGTTTGCTTCTCAGATAGAAGCATTAAACGTAGACGAATTTTGAAAAACCGTTACTGAGAATCAGGAGGAATAGATAATGTACAGAGAAGTATCCAAATTAATTTTATATCGGGATTTAGGAGAAGACAGTATTCTTTTAAATATGGCAGATATTTTTAAGAGATTCGATAGCTGCCATTACAGGGCTGACGAATTAATCACAGACATTTACAGAGAAATGAAAGCGCTTTTAGATCTTGCGACTACATATGGATTTGACAAGAACTTATGGCACAATTACCTGACATTTGTCTTAGTAACCAATGAAAACTCTTTCAGCATGACAAGCGAGAAAGTCGGAGCAAATAATGGAACAGTCAATCACTTTGCAAAGAATGATTTCCAGGTATTTATGAATCTTTTCCATTATGACTTCAGACCGATTGAGGAGACATTAGGTATTGATTGTTTCAGCACAATTTTAGATTATAAGGCAATCGGCAAGACAGAGCGAATGTATAATAAAAATGTAAGTGAAAAGTACGTGCCTTTCTGATGAACTGGCAGCGGCAGAAGATGTAGATACATTCTTCAATGCAGTTGTGAAGTTCTATAAAGATTACGGTGTAGGAATGTTTGGACTTAACAAAGCGTTCCGTATCGTAGAGAATAATGGAAAGCCGGACTTTGTTCCAATCAATAATCTGGACAAGGTTGTGCTTGATGATCTTACAGGATATGAGATTCAGAAAAAGAAACTTGTAGATAACACAGAAGCATTTGTACAGGGTAAAGTAGCGAACAACTGTCTTCTTTATGGTGATGCCGGTACAGGTAAGTCCACAAGCATCAAGGCAATTCTTAACCAGTATTATGGTGACGGACTTCGTATGATTGAGATTTATAAACATCAGTTTAAATATCTTTCTGCGATTATCAGCATATCAAGAACAGAAACTACCGTTTTATCATTTACATGGATGACCTATCTTTCGAAGAATTTGAGATCGAATACAAATACCTGAAAGCAGTTATTGAAGGTGGAATGGAGACAAAACCAGATAACGTACTTATCTACGCAACATCTAACCGCCGTCATCTCATCCGTGAGACATGGTCAGACCGTTCCGACAAGGACGAAGAACTGCATCGTTCTGATACGGTACAGGAGAAGTTATCACTGGCAGCACGTTTTGGTGTAAGTATCAACTACTCCAAACCAACACAGCAGGAATACTTCCAGATTGTAACAAATCTTGCCAAGAAGTATCCGGAAATCAAGTTAAGCGACAAAGAACTTTGTGCAGAAGCCAACAAATGGGAACTTTCTCATGGTGGAATCTCCGGCCGTACCGCACAGCAGTTTATTAACTATATAGCTGGTAAATCTGAGAAATAATATATTAAGAATAGAATCCTTCTTTTTTGCAAAAGATAATCTTTGAAAGCAGAGGTGTTTTTTGTGAAAAAGAAGGAAAAATTATTTTTAGGGGGAGAAATTAATCTTTCAGAGCTTGATGCGGATGTTCAGAAAAAATATGAGGTTGCAAAAGAGCTTGGAATCTATGACAAAGTTTTAGAAAAGGGCTGGGGTTCACTTACAGCAGAAGAGACAGGAAGAGTGGGCGGAATGCTCAGAAAAAGAAAGAACTCCGGGGAAAGAGTTCTTTCTTAGCCTCGCTTAGAGGCATTCATTAAAAGGAGGAAGCCCATATATCCTGATATACGGGCTTCAAAATATGAAAAAATCTTTAGCCACAAGAAATAGAGGGATTTCTTTGTTGCTGTCTATACTATAAAGAAAAAGTATGTCCGATTTTTGAAGAAAATTTGAACAAAAGGTGAAACGGATTGAAAAATATAGATATGTTTTACGGGGCAAGGAGGAAAATGTAATGGGTGTTGTGATTGGAAGAATGGATGGACAGGTTGAAAAAATATTTTTAGGAAATAATTTAACAAGAAGTACAAAAAATTATGCTAAATCCTGAAAGATGAGAACTTGTCAGAAGAGGAAAAACAGCGTATTCTAGCAGCAGAGAAGAAAAACAGGAAGAAGATATAATTTTGTAATATTTATGATTGGAGAAATATGTGTATGAAGATTTCAGTGGCTATGGCATATTATAATGGTGGTACATATATAGAAGAACAGATGGATTCGATATTATCACAACTTGGGGAAAAGGATGAAGTGATAGTATCTGTTGATGGAGCAAGTGATGGATCAAAGCCCCTTCTTTTAAAGATGGCAGAAGTGGATTCCCGAATTCATATTGTGAAGGACCGAGCAAGGGTGTTGTAAGGAATTTTGAGAATGCGATCCGGCATTGTAACGGAGATATTATATATTTGTCTGATCAGGATGACATATGGAAGCCAGATAAAGTCGAGAAAGTGAATTATGCATTTTCAAATCCAGAAGTAAAAGCTGTTCTTCATGATGCAGAGATTGTGGACGAGAATGGTGTAGCAACAGGAGCGGCAAGCCTTTTTCTATAAGGGGAAGCGGGCTGGGATTTTGAAAATCTTCTGAAAAACAGCTATGTGGGATGCTGCATGGCATTTCGCAAAGAATTGATTCCCATTATTTGTCCTATTCCAAATGAAATGTATATGCATGACTATTGGATTGGAACAGCGGCAGAGTATATGGGAAAGGTTTGCTTTTTGGACAAACCACTTATTGGCTATCGCAGGCATTCGTCTAATGTTACACAGATGACACATGGAAGTATCCGTTTTATGATAAAAAAGAGAATTGATATAATACGCTGCCTGGGATTATTAAAGAAGCGAGTGAGGAAAGTAAAAGCTTAGAGAGTGTTTGATGCGCTTGGCAAAATCCCTGACAAATCGGGATATGCAGATTACTTTTACTTTTTTAAACACACTCTGGAAATCTGAAAAAGGGAGGATGAGAAAGGAACATATGAATATAAAAAAAGAAGGGAAACAGATAAGGCATATTGGCCAGAGATTTGGTAGAAAGCATGTTATTGCACTGTCTTTTTTCATGCCGCTTATTGTCATGACTGGCTGCTGTATTGCCTTTGGTATACAGCCATTTGGTGATAATTCGCTGTTGATTATTGACGGTTTACATCAGTATATGCCATTTTATTCTGTTTTGTATGATAAGTTAAAAGGCGGAGAAAGTCTTTTTTTACAGTTTCCGTTCTGGATTAGGAATTAACTTTTTATCATTATTTTCCTATTATTTATCCAGTCCGCTTAATCTTTTGATTATATTTTTTAAGAAAACGCAGCTTAATATGGCAGTTAGTATGATTATCGTATTGAAAATTGCACTTAGTGGAATGACGGCCGGGATTTATTTTTTCTTCAAAAAGCAAGAAACAGGGGCTTCATGTACTCATGATTTCGATGGCGTATGCATTATCAAGCTACATGGTTGGCTATTGCTGGAATGTTATGTGGCTGGATGCGATTATGATTTTCCCAATTGTTGTTATGGGGCTGGAGCGTTTGATTGATAAAAAGGACGGAAGGTATATTGTCTTGCGTTGTTTTATGCGTTGTACTGTAATTATTACATTGCATTTATGATTTGTATTTTTGCAATAATATGGTATATTTTTTATTCCTTTAAAAGTGTAAAACAGTTCTTTTTTCCGGGGAATTTCATTTGCACTATATTCTTTCCTTGCAGCAGGAATGGCGGCAGTATTACTCATTCCAGCATATCTTGGAATTAAACAGACGGCATCAGGAGAAGCAATGACATTACCGGATCACAGCTTTCTTACGAATGCGGCAGACCTGCTAAATCGCCAGTTTGCGATGGGAAGTCCGATCAGTCATGATAATTTTGATGGAAATGCAAATCTGTATATTGGTATTTTTACCGTATTAGCAGTTGGATTATATTTGTTGAATCAGCAGATTAAAATTAGTGATAAGATAAAGAAAATTCTTTTAGTAGGATTCTTTTATTTGAGTTTTGATGAAATGATTCTCAACTTTATCTGGCATGGATTTCATGATCAGTATGGTATTCCGAATCGTTTCTCATTCCTGTTTGGTTTTGTACTTCTGCATATGTTGTGGGAAGTATTTGAACATTTGGATGGAACAAAAGGCTGGCATGTGGCGTTTGCTGTATGGCAGGAGTAGGACTTTTAGCTTATGCCAGGGTAAAAGGAACACAGCCACTGGAAGATAAAGTTTATGGTGTGGCAGGAATGCTGTTTATTTTGTATGGAATGATATTACTTCTGTATACATTATCTCGTAAGAGAAAAGTGTGGTATAAGGCTGCATTTTTGTGCAGTGGCAATAATAGAGATTGCCGCAACAGCCTGTATGGGCTTTAATGAAAATGGTCAGATTTCTGTTTCAAAGTTTTTCTATGGAACAGAAGATATGGAGAAAGCTGCTGCATCTTTAAAAGATGGGACATTTTACAGAAGCGAGCTTGCGAGTGCTCTTATGGTAGATGAAAATGCCTGGTATCCAATAAACAGTGTGGACTTTTTGGTTCTACAGCGACAGACCGAATGGTTAATATGATGGATAATCTTGGTTTTTATACGGGGTGTAATGAGTATCTTTATAAAGGTGCAACACCAGTAACGAACTTCCTTTTGAATGTAAAATACCTGTATTATCATCAGGAAGATTCTCTGACAACAGATTTTAAATATCTGAAGACACAGGGACTTTGATATTTATGAGAATCCGGCAAAAGGAATGTCTATAGGATATCTCATGAATGATTCCATAAAAGACTGGTATTATGACAGTGCTTATCCATTCCGTGTACAGAATGATCTTGGAGAGCAGGCATTTGATGTATTTGAGCTGTTTCATGATATTGAGATTGACGATCCGGCAACCAATGGATGTACTGCATCAAAGACGAATGATGGAGAATATTATTTTGAATACGGCGATTCGCGACCGGACAATATGACATTTACCATTCCAATTACAGAGACGGCAGAGAATCTGTATCTGTTTTATGATGGAACACAGGTAGAAAATGCACAGATAATGGTAGATGGAACCAATGTGAAATCAGGAGATTTAGATGGTTATATGCTTCCAATCGGAAAAGTATCCGCAGGTTCAGAAGTTAAAGTGACTTTTGAGTTAAAAGGAGAGACCAAGGATGGGTATGTTCGCCTTTCTGCGGCAGACTTCGATCAGGAGGTATTTGAAGAGTTTAAACAGACAGCAGCAGAGCAGGCATTTACGGTGACGGATTACTCAAGTAATTCTCTGGAAGGCACAGTGGATGCTTCAGATAATCAGACATTATTTTTGTCAATTCCATATGATTCTGGATGGAAAGTAAAGGTAGATGGCAAAGAAGTAAAGACATGTCGTATCGGAGATGCTTTTCTTGGAGTAAAAGTTCCTTCTGGTGAGCATACAGTTTCCTTAAAATATACACCGCCAGGATTTTCTATTGGCTGGAAAGTAAGCCTTGCAGCAGCAATTATTTTTATTGTTCTTTGTTTTGTAAAATACCGATACAAAGCTGATATAAAAAAGAAAGAATAAAGATAGATTTTGGAAATGATTTTTAAGAAAACATATGGTAGACTAGAGCGTGTTTGTAAAATCATTCCTACAACCTGCACGCCCCAATTTGTGGTATATTTTGCCTTCATTCAGTTGACGTAGCTCGCTACGCCGCCATCATTCAGACAAAATCTCCCACAAATTGTAACGCACATCTTGCAGAAAGCATTTTTCAAACACGCTCTAAATCGTATTTGAAAATCGGAATGGCCGAAGCAGGAAGAGTCTGGGAATACATATGGAGCAAAAGGAGGATTTATTATGTTTAAAAGAAAAATTATTACATTATCAGCAATAATGATAGCAGGTCTTATGACCTTTCAGGCAAATGTATCGGCAGATGCAGTAGAGGAGAAACCATATCTTTCCCTGGGGGCGGATTTAAGTAAAAATCAGAAAAGTAAAGTCCTTGAACTTCTTGACGTAGATGAGAAAGCACTCGATCAGTATAATATAGTAACAGTGACGAATGCGGATGAACATAAATATCTTGATGATTATTTAGATTCTTCTGTGATTGGTACAAAGGCCTTATCCTCTGTTCTGGTTGAAAAAAGAGATAAGGGAGAAGGCATTGATGTTACAACGAAAAATATTACTTACTGTACAGCAGGTATGTATGAAAATGCGCTTACAACAGCAGGTGTGACAGATGCCACAGTAACTGTAGCAGGACCTTTTAATATTACAGGAACTGCTGCTTTAGTTGGTGCAATGAATGCGTATGAAGACATGACGGGTGAAGATATTTCCAGCGAGAGCAAAGATGCCGCAACGAATGAGCTGGTAGTTACCAGTGAGTTAGCCGATCAGTTTAATGATTCCGACAAAGCCGAACAGTTTTTAGCGTTAATTAAAGAAAAAGTTCTTTCGGATGATGCAAAATCAGAAAGTGACATCAATGATATTATTGATGAGTGCAGCAAAGACTTAGATATCACGGTAACAGATGATCAGAAAGCACAGATTGCAGAACTTATGCAAAAAATTAATAAGCTTGATTTAAATGTAAATGACTTAAAAGAACAGGCAAGTAAAATTTATGATAAATTGAGTGACATGGATATTGATACACAGGGAATCTTTGAGAAAATAAAGACGGCATTATCTTCTATTTTTGCAGCATTAAGTGGTTTATTTAATTAAGCGAAGATAGAAAATATTTGCAGCTATAAGAGGAAACTTCTATCGGCTTGTGTTATAGTGACATCCCACCACCTGTAGGATGCCGGGGCATTCTTGAATATATGCTCTGGAGTTAGAAGCTTTCTTGCTGGAAGAGGATAAGGTGAATTATAAAAAACTATAAATTTTTATAGCATATAGCAGAATTGCTCCTGGAATGCCAAGAACTGTACATACAGCGCCTGTAATCGGATTAATTCCAATTCCAGTGATGATGTCTCTTGCAGCGCAGAAAAAGTTAAAAAAGTAAATGAACGAAAGACCGGCGGCACCGCGTCCGATGATGGAAAAAGTGCTGTGGGTCTTTTTTTTTTATGTATGCAATAAAATATCCTGCAAAACAGGCCGCGCAAAAAATAAGCAGAATTTTATTTTGAGATAGATTATCCTGGGATAATGTATTCTGGATGGATGAATTATTAATAAATAAAGTGGAAAAATGAGTAGAAAAAGAAAGAAGAATAGGGTACATAAATTATCTCCTTAGCATGCAGCTTTGCCAGAAAGCATTTTTTCAAATACGTTCTGGCATATTAGTTTTTATGAGTTTATGAAAAAGTAAGAGAAAATATGAAAAATATCTTTAAATAAATAATTTGTAATTTAAGTAAAATAAAGGTAGACAAAAATTGGAAAATCATGATAATAATTGATTTTGGAATAACTGTTATATATTTACATTAAATAAAACAATGGAGGGATGTGATATGGATTTTTCAGATATTCGCACAATCATTATAGGAGAAGCAGGAGAGTATGGTAAGCGGCTGGTGAGGTATTTGGAGATTCACCTTTCATCTGCAGTGCGGGTATATCATTTTACAACGGCAGAAGGTATGGTTTCTTTTAAAGAAGAGGCAGAGATTTATCTTTTAGATGAAAGATTTTTTAAAGAATTATCGAAAGAGAAACAGAAATTTTTAAAACAGAAGAAGTTGATTTTACTAACCTGGCGGGAGGAACAAGGCTCTTTTTGCAAATATGATAATCCCCAGAAGTTGTTAGATATGTTGTCTGATTTTACAGATTATAATTCGGATTTATCAGACTTGGCAGCAGAGTTAAAAGATACACCGACGAAGTTAACAATCGTGTATTCCCCGGTGTATGATGAATATCTTGAGCAGATAGCACGTTCTTTTATGTCATTGGGAGATGTATATATGGGAGCGGAAGATCTGGGCTATAAAGGGATAGATTCTGAATACGGAGAAGGCGGTGATATGGGAGATTTATGCTATTACATTCATTTAAGGGAAGAGAATATTTTAGATATATTGCAGGATATGCTTATTCCGAAAGAAGAAGTTCAGGTGTTACATTCTCCAGACTTGTATTTTTATTTGCGGGAACTGACGAAGGAAGATTATGCATGGTTTTTCGATAAGATTAAGAAAGAGAGTCCCTATAGGGAAGTATTCTGGGGAGCGGGAAATTGTTTTGTTGCCAATGTAGATATGCTGCGCTTTTTTGATCAGATTATATTAATAGATTCGAGGAAGAATCCGAGGCAGAGTATTTTTTGTGACCATTTGGAACGTGTATTAA
>ENA-OQJH01001048-OQJH01001048.1-human-gut-metagenome-genome-assembly--contig:-NODE-1048-length-12729-cov-3.476512_pt1 | contig 12729 bp, 14 predicted proteins | sample MGYA00242597_ERZ504763 | MGnify/ENA primary metagenome ERZ504763 (study PRJEB26092, sample SAMD00036359) | human gut metagenome | host: Homo sapiens | study: EMG produced TPA metagenomics assembly of... | reverse complement strand
CATTATTGTCTCTTCTGTTGGTACGCAGTCCCAGCTCCCGCGAAGCCATTGAGGCAGGTGCCAGTGATTTATCCAGAAACCGATCAATGCGGATCAGATCGAACATATTATTACTTCAAGATTTGAAGGGAGATAGACATGTACGCTCAATTTTCGGAAACTATTTATTATCACACGGGATCACAAAAGAACAGCTGATGCATGCCATGCAGGAAGCAAATAACGAACATCCAAAATTAGGAACCCTTGCCATGCATGCAGGCTATATGTCAGCCAGTGAAGTGGACCGCGTAATTATCATGCAGACACATGAAGACAAACGTTTCGGTGAACTTGCCATCCGGGAAGGTTATCTGACAGAAGCTCAGGTTACGGAGCTGCTGCAGACACAGAATCCTAATTTCTTACTTCTTGGTCAGGCATTATTAAATGATGGTGTTATTAATAATGAGCAGCTCCAGTCTCTCATCATCGGTTATCAGTCTGAGAATGAACTTACGATGCAGATATGTCCGCTGAAACGAAGGATATTGTAGATCACCTTGTAGAAAATTTCTTTGTTATTGCTGAGCGTCCGCTTTCACCTGGAGAGCTTTCTTTCCTGCATCTCTTATTTAACGATCTCGTTCGTTTTATCGGGGATGATTTTTCACCGGTTCGCCCTGAACTTGTAAAGAATATCCGACAAACTATTGTATCAGGCAGCAGATCAATGGTAAATTTTCCATTCGTACTTATATCGATATGCCGGAAAGCACCTGCATTGCATTTGCATCCCGTTATGTCAATGAAGATTTTCACAGTTTTGACGAATATGTACAGTCTTCTCTCGAAGATTTCTTAAATCTCCATAATGGTCTGTTCAACGTTAATATGTCAAACGAACAGGGGCTTGAACTGCAGCTTGATGTTCCAAATGTTGTCACAGATGAACTGGTCACATTTGAACACGAGGCATATATGTTACCGATTGTTTATTCATTCGGAACAATACATTTTATATTTGAGTTGATTCATAATGAACTGTAAACAGGTACATCATAAACAATAGAGTGACTGTTATTATGAACAGTAAAAACGGCTGTGCCCAAAGGCACAGCCGTTTTCTATTCTTTTTACATTCCGAGGAACTGTTTTACAACCTTTGGCATCTCTTCTACTTCGCATACCGTCTTATGACGTACCTCAGCACTACGGATCTCCTCAATTGCCTGCGGGATTTTTATGTTACCGATCTTGCTTAATTCATCCACTAATTCAAACTCTGATAAAGAATCATATTTTGGATCAATGGCATCCATAACACTTCTGCTGAATTTAAATGGGCTGGCTGTGGAAGCGATCACAGTCTTTGTTTCCGCATCATTTGTGTCTTTTTTGTACTTGTGATATACGGATGCAGCAACTGCTGTGTGTGTATCAATCACATAACCGGTTTTCTCATACAGATCGCGGATGGTATCCGCAGTTTCTTTCTCACTCGCATAATTGCCGTAAAAGTCAGCAAGTTTCTCTTTCATCTCTGATGTAATCTCGTATTTACCAGTTGTATTAAGCTCTTTCATCAATGCCGCATTCTTAGCTGCATCCTCTCCGGCAATACGGTAGATCAGACGCTCTAAATTACTGGAGATCAGAATATCCATAGAAGGAGAACTTGTCAGCATAAATTCACGGTTCTTATCATATGTGCCTGTGGAGAAGAAATCATAAAGGACTTTGTTCTCATTTGAAGCACAGATCAGTTTTGCAACCGGGATTCCCATATTTTTTGCATAAAATGCAGCCAGGATATTTCCAAAGTTACCGGTAGGGACCACAATATTGATCTTCTCATCTTTTGCGATCACACCGTTTGCATATAATTTTGCATATGCATAGACATAATATGCGATCTGCGGAACCAGACGTCCAATATTGATCGAGTTTGCAGAAGAAAACTGATATCCTGCAGCATCCATCTCCTTTGCAAGCTCTGTATCTGAAAACATTTTCTTAACGCCGGTCTGTGCTGATCAAAGTACCGTGGATACCGACAACAAAGGTATTATCACCTTTCTGTGTTACCATCTGTTTTTCCTGTACCGGGCTGACACCATTCTTTGGATAAAATACAATGATCTTCGTTCCCTTTACATCTGCAAATCCTGCCAGTGCTGCTTTTCCGGTATCGCCGGAAGTAGCAGTCAGGATCACAATATCATTTTTGACATTGTTCTTTCTTGCAGCAGTGATCAGAAGATGTGGCAGAATGGATAATGCCATATCTTTAAAAGCTATCGTCGGACCATGGAACAATTCAAGATAATACGCACCATCCGCATCCACCAACGGTGCAATCTCTTCTGTATCAAACTTACTATCATAGGCAGCATTAATACAGTTTTTCAGTTCCTCCTCTGTATAATCTGTCAGAAACAGTTTGAGCACTTCATAGGCAGTCTCCTGATAAGTCATCTTAGAAAGTTCTTCCATGCTTACATCCAAAGACGGAATCTCAGTCGGTACATATAAACCGCCATCATTTGCCAGTCCTTTTAAAATTGCCTGTGATGCTGTCACTTTTTCATTTGCGTCTCTTGTGCTTGCATACATTAATTCCATTTTCTTCGTCCTCTTATCTTTTTATTCATCGTAATCAAATTTCGGGGTTCTAATACTGTTCGGTATTATATCAATACGTTTTCGTATGATTCCCAATACTTTCTAAACATTATATAGGAAACGATTGCTTCATGTCAATGCTTTAACGTATGAAAATATTATTTTACCAAAATTGCAGCCGGTTGCATCCTGCTTCGAAACGTGATATGCTGAATACAACTCACTAATGCACCATAACATTTTTTGAAATGGAGAATTCTTATGTTAAAAGGCGTTTTTCCTGCCACAAAAAAAAGATGGAACCATCTACTATCGTACAAGCATCAATTATTCCGGCAAACACATCAGCTTGGAAGTTTTGCTTCAGAAGAAATGGCGCATCTGGCTTATAAGGAAGCATCCCAGACTCTTTCTGACGCCGTCATAACCATTGACAATGTCTATTCACACAAAAATATTCTCCCTCATGAAAAATCATCATTCTGCTTAATTTCCGGGACAATGGACTTTATTTTAAAAATCCGATCTATCTGCGCAAAGGATATTTCAGCTATTTTCTTTCCGAACATGAGGAATTAAAATTTGATATTGATGATCTTTTTTATTATTCCAGCCATAAGATCCAGAAGCGGCAGGGACATCTTTTTGTCAGTGATTACGGAATGCAGTATTCCATTCTTTCACGTTATGGGATCCGTCCATACGCGGTTGCCGGAAGAGATTATCAGTTTGTAAATGGAGATTCTTACGACTATCGCTATGCCAATATTCTTGTGATCAATCGTTTTCACGGTGTCTTGCGTCATATCGTGAAAGGGATCACAAAATATCGCACAATGATCCACATCAATGGCAATTATCTTGTCGGCACTTATTCCAGTGAGGAAAAGGCTGCCGTGGCATATAACAAAGCCGTAGATCTCGCAAAGGCTGCCGGAATCAAAAAGGATTTTCCCGAAATTATGTTGATACACTCCCGCCAAAGGAATATGCAGAAGTTTATACGAAAGTAAAGCTGTCTGAACGTTATCTTTCCTATTTAGAAGAATTTTCAAATAGCCCAGCGTAAGTTTCTTGTATCTTCCACTTAAAAGTAGTACAATAGAACCAAAGTTTTTTCACTATTCCTACTGAATAACTATATATAAGAGGAGACTTTATTTATGAAGCAAACCACTTTCAGCGATCTTGAACGAAATAATAAAACCTGTATGTATGCACATCTGATTGATTCAAGTATCATGACACTTTTCTGTATCCTGCAGGCGCTTTCCGGACTTCAAACCTGGGGATATATCATTATCTTCGCAGTTTTGGGTTTTGGACCGGTTATTGCAGAGTTTTTCTTTTGGAATAAGTCACATGAAACACCCGCGATCCAGCATCTTGTTGCCATCGGTTTCGCTGTTTTTTACAGTTTTGCAATCTTCACTGCAACCAACGGTCTCGTATTTTTATTTGTTATCCCGATGATCTTAATCATCTCAGTTTATAATGATGCCAAATACTCTCTCATAATCAATACCGGAACAGTCATCGAAAGTCTCATCATTACAATTATGGGGGCTCAGACCGGAAAGTTTGGCTACTCCGGACAGGACAATGCCGTGATCCAGGTTGTCATCATGATCATGGTCGGTATTTATTCTTATTTTACATCACAGACATTAAATATCAATATGGTACAGAAAATACAGCATGCAGAGGAATCACAGTCACAGTCCGAAAAACTGCTGGCAAACCTCTCTGAATTATCAGACCACGTCAATCAGAAGATCAACAGCATCCATCAGGAGCTTGATAAATTGAGCACTGCAGCTCAGACCACACAGCATGCAATGCAGGAAGTATCAAGCGGTGCTGCCGAAGCAACGAATGCCGTAATGGAACAGGGTTCCCAGACACAGGAAATTCAGGATAAGATTGTGATCGTCAATGATGTAACACAGCAGATCGATGCAAACATGAAACACACTTTAGATATCGTGACAGAAGGCAGTAGTTCCATGCAGCTTCTCGCCAGCCAGGTAGATATCTCTGTCCAAAACAGCGTGGATGCCGCATCAAAGTTAGAAACTCTGAACCATTACATGGAAGAAATGCATTCTATCGTGGAACTGATCGGCGGTATCACTTCCCAGACCAGTCTGCTTGCATTAAACGCAAGTATTGAAGCTGCAAGAGCCGGAGATGCCGGGAAGGGATTTGCAGTGGTTGCATCAGAGATTACCGGAATGGCTTCCCAGACAAAAGAAGCAACTGTAAAGATCACGGAACTGATCCAGAATGTTACTTCAGCTATCAACGAAGTTGTCACAGTCATCCAGCAAATGATCGATGGAATCAATCAGGAAAAAGAAAGTGCTAAAAACACGGCAAACAGTTTCTCCTCGATTCAAGAAAACACGCTCTCCATTCAGAGTGGTATCCAGAACCTGACCGTAAGTACCTCAGAGTTAAAAGATGCAAACCAGGTCATTTCTGATTCCGTCCAGACACTCTCTGCCATCTCAGAAGAGCTTACTGCTCATGCACACGAAACATTAGAAGCCGAAAATAAAAATACAGATATCCTTGATACTATTGCCTCAAAGATGCAGGAGCTTGTAATATTTACACAAAATCAGTTTTAAATCTATTTGATCAAAAAACATCCGGCAGACCTTTTTTAGTTGCCGGATGTTTTTTATGTCATATAATATTGGCAGGAAACGTAATGTCACCTTTTTATGCAAACCAATTCTATTTGCTTAAATATTTTCTACCGCATCACGCAGTTCATCTGCCATACTCTGTACACAGGATGTCTGTGACGAAATTTCCTCCGATGTTGCTGCAATCGTTGCCACCTTTTCATTCATTTCATTGATATTTTCAATCAGATCTTTGATAGAATCAATGCTTGCATTAATCTTAGGAATGATTTCTTCTGCTTTTGCATTGTTCTCTACAATCAGTTTTTTCGTCGAATCGGACAATTCACGTATCTCACTTGCAACTACTGCAAATCCACGTCCAGCCTCTCCAGCCCTTGCCGCCTCTATGGAAGCATTCAGGGAAAGAAGATTTGTCTGCCCTGCTATGGAAGAAATATCCTCATTGCTTGCTTTATAAATATTGATAAAATCAGACATCGTTGCCAATGAACTGTTTAACTCCTGACAGAAATTGGAGATCTCCTGAATATGCTGTGCAAGCGTGGTCGCCTCATTTGCCGAAGTTTCATTCGCGTCACCCAGCTGATCAATATTTTCACTCAAAGATACAAACTGTTCTGTAATATCGGCAAGTTTCTGATTATGAATTTCTTGTTTCTGCTGTTCCTCTTCCATCAGATTCTGGATCTTTTCTTTTTCATTCTCCGCAACACTCTTGACATAATGTACACAGTTTTCCTTGACATTTACACCATTATAAATTGCCCTTGCCATATTGCGACAGGAAGAATAACCACAGGACTCACAATTCATTTTCTGGCTGGCAGCATCCGTCTTATTCATGGAAGCAAAATCTCCTGCATTTCATGCTCCGCAGGCTCTTTAATCTCAACACTTTTGTTGTATATTTGCGTACAAAATCATTGATATCTAAATCTTCAAATGCTTTCATCAGATTTACCAAACGATCCTTCTCCGGTACGGATTCGTCCCATGGTGAACCATTCTTTGTCTTCTTGCCAAACAATCCTCTTTTCGCGTCTGCTCCTGCATTTGCCGTTTTGTTTCTCATATCACTGAGTGTGAGCATAACATCATCCGTATTGCGCTCTAACTCAGTAGCTGTTCCATAGATGCATCCCTTAGAGCAGTTTAAAATATCGACCATAAACGGCTGTCTCTTATTCTTTTTGATACGTTCTAAATACTCATGCAGATAGCGATAGGCTTCCTTTTCGCCTTCTACCTGTCTTACCACCTGTTCTTTTCCAAGGAAATGTTCTACGTTTTCTCTTAAACCACCCGGCATCGGATAAAGAGCACCCATGCCATATTCCAGTTCGTCCTCATATTCCTTACAGCCCTGATATTTATTTCCAATCGTTTCAAAAAGCTTTTTAAATGTCACATTATATTTTACATAGCCATAGCAATTTGGATCTGTAATCTCTGTCTTCTTTGCGATACAAGGACTGATAAATGCAAGTTCATCATCACATTTTAAATATTTTTTTATGTAAATTGCCATACACATCATCGGACTATGAATCGGCATCATTTTCGGCAGTAATTCCGGAATATATTTTTCCACATAATTGACAACTGCCGGACATGGCTGGGAAATGCCACCCAGAAACTGATGTTCTGTAATATATTTTAAATATCCCCATGTCGTGATATCTGCACCGAAAGAAACACTGTAAATATGATTTACACCTTTTTTCCTTCAGATATCCAAGTACCTTTTTATACTCATGCGGATAATTTGCAAAAAATGCAGGAGCTAAAATAACAGAAATCTTTTTTCCTGCTTCTAATGCTGTAAAAAAATGATTTTGTGTCATCCTGATATTCTCTGGCATTATGCTCACATGCATCAAAACATGCCCCACATGCAATACATTTTTCAGAGTCAACTATTACCTTTCCTGCATCTGTTGCAACATTGGCGATCAGCACCGGACAATCTCTTACACATTTGTTGCATCCGGTACAATTATCATTTGCGTAAATAAGTTCCATTTTGTCCACCCACTTTGTATAATTTTCACAAAAAATATATTGTTATAGTGATATTTTATCATATTTTTGTGTTAATAACAATTTTTTTATCACTTATTTTTTTGAATGTTTATAAAATAATATACAAAAGAACAGACCGCTTTGAGCAGCCTGTTCTTTTGTTCTTCTAATTGTACTTAAATTAAATTAAAGAATAATCTTCTTCGGACATTTCTGTGCACAGATACCACATCCGACACATTTTTCCTGATCAATATATGCTACATTGTCAATGACATGTACGGCATCCTTCGGACAGTTCTTCTCACAGAGATGACATCCGATACATCCAACGGAACATGCCTTCATTACATTCTTGCCGACATCCTTAGAACTACACTGAACAATATGTTTTGCTGAGTAAGGAACCAGCTCGATTAAGTGTTTCGGGCAGGCAGCCACACATTTACCACATGCCTTACATACTTCTTTATCAACCAGCGCTATACCATCTACGATATGGATTGCATCAAACGGACATGCCTTTACGCAGGAGCCAAAACCTAAACATCCATAGTTACATGCCTTTGGTCCACCGTTTGGAACGAACATCATAGATGCACAATCCTCATTACCAGTATACTCGTAATCTTTCTGTGTCTTGTCACAGGTTCCTGCACATTTTACGAAAGCAACTTTTTTCTCACCGCACCTGCATCTACACCCATGATTGCACCGATCTTAGCTGCAACTGGAGCTCCGCCGACCGGACACTGGTTGACTGGTGCTTCACCTTTTGCGATCGCTGCAGCAAGTCCGGAACATCCGGCATAACCACAACCACCACAGTTATTTCCTGGAAGTTCGCCTAAGATGGCAACTTCCTTCTCATCAACTTCTACTTTGAATTTTTCTCCGGAAATACCAAGAAAAATCCAATCAAGATACCTACGCCGCCCACAACAAGGGCTGCAACTAATATTGCTGTAACGTTCATCTTATTTTTCCTCCTAAATCATTCCTGAGAATCCCATAAACGCGATAGACATCAAAGCTGCTGTGATCAGAACGATCGCAGTACCCTGAAATGGTTTTGGAATATCATTGTATTCAATTTTTTCACGCAGACCTGCCATCAGAACGATCGCGATCAGGAATCCGAATGCAGTTGCAAAACCATTTACAACACTCTCTAAGATTCCATATTCTTTTGTAACGTTTGTTAATGCAACACCTAATACGGCACAGTTTGTAGTGATAAGAGGAAGGTATACACCTAAACTCTGATACAATGCCGGCATTGATTTCTTTAAGAACATCTCAACAAACTGTACTAATGCTGCGATAACAAGAATAAATACGATCGTCTGTAAATAAGTAAGATCGATCCCCTTGCTCATCAGATAGCTGTTTGCAAGAATAAATTTATAGATCAGTGCTGTTACAAACGAGGAAATCGTGATAACGAACACAACTGCACCGCCCATTCCGGCTGCTGTCTCTGTTTTCTTGGAAACTCCTAAGAACGGACAGATACCAAGGAACTGACTTAATACAACGTTATTTACAATCGCAGAACCGATTGCAATCAAAAGTAATTCTTTCATCTGTACCTATCCTCCTACTCTTCTTTTCCGGCAGCATCTGCTTTTACAGTTGCTTTACCGCTGCAGTGTGCAGCCTGGCTGCAGCCGGAGCAGTCGCCGCTCAAGCATCCTGCAGGCTCTGCTAACGGTTTTCCTTTTGCTTCCATCTTCGCTCTTACAATGTTCATAATAGCAACCAGACAGGACAATACTAAGAATGCACCAGGAGCCATAACGAAAATTGTGATCGGTGTAAACCATTTTAAGGATAAGATCTGGAATCCGAAGATCTGACCTGCTCCTAAAAGTTCACGGATCAAACCGATGCAGGTAAGACCAAATGTAAATCCAAGTCCCATACCAATACCATCAAACATAGACGGGATTACCGGGTTCTTAGAAGCATAGCTTTCTGCACGTCCAAGGATGATACAGTTTACTACGATAAGAGGAATATATACACCTAAAGACTCGGAAAGGCTTGGTGTATATGCCTGCATGATAAACTGAACCATGGTAACAAGTGATGCAACGATTACGATGAATGCCGGCATACGGACACCATCCGGGATCACTTTACGGAATGCTGAAATCAGCATATTGGATAAAATAAGTACCACTGTTGTGGAAAGTCCCATACCAAGTCCATTGATTGCTGAGGAAGTAACCGCCAATGTCGGACACATACCAAGCATCAGAACGAAGGTAGGATTCTCCTTGATAATACCGTTATATAAACGTTCTACATTTTTGTTCATTAATTTGTACCTCCCGCTAAAACATTCTGGAAGTATGTCAGGCAGGCATTTACACCGTTAGCCATAGCTTTTGATGTAATGGTAGAACCTGAAATTGCTTCGATCTCGTTGTCGGCTGACGGAGCTGACTTAACAACGGTAAAGGAATCTACTTTTTTGTTTTCAAACTGACCGTAGAAATCTTCTTCCTGCGCCTTCATACCAAGACCAGGTGTCTCAGAAATAGATGTGATGGAATAACCATTTACAGTTCCATCATTCTGGATACCTACGGAGAATGTGATAGATCCCTGGCTTCCGTCCTTTGCGGTTACCGTAAATACATAACCAAGTGTATTTTCGGATGCATCCTGTGCTGCAACTACTGTCTCGATCTCATCGGAATATCCGTTTTCATCTAACAGAGCCTGTGCTGCGTCTGCATCAAAATCTGCATAATCTGTAAAATGATCTGCATCTGTAAATACCTGTTTGTAGGCATTCTGTGTTTTTTCTTCATTTACCTTGTCAATTGAAGGTTTTGTGACACCGTACACAACTCCAAGTAAAAGTCCAAGTACGATTGTAAAAGCAAATAAAATTAATGCGTCATGAACGATCTTCTTATTCATCTTATTTGCCTCCTTCCTGCTTTTTGGCTTCTTTTACCATACCAAATGCTCTCGGAACTGTATATTTCTCGATCATCGGAACTAAGATATTGCTTAAGATGATTGCAAAAGAAACACCTTCTGCATTTGCACCAAAGCAACGGAACAGTCCGGTAAAGATACCACAGCAGATACCAAAGATGATCTGTCCCATTGGTGTGATCGGTGAAGTAACATAATCAGTAGCCATAAAGAATGCACCAAGCATGAGACCACCACCGCAGAGCTGTGCTGTAATATAAGTCCAGTCAGCGCCATGTCCGCTGAAAAGAAGCATGAAAACAATAAATGTGATAATATAGCTTGCCGGGATTCTAAGATCGATAACACCCATTAAAATCAGGAAAATTGCACCAATCAGAATCGCGATCGCGGAAGTCTCACCGATTGTTCCGGCTGTACGTCCGATCAGCATATCCATCGTATTGACCGGATCACCATTTCTCATTGCTGCAAGCGGCGTTGCTCCGGTATAGGAATCGATCGTAAAGTTCGTCATGTTAGCTGCAAATGCAATCAGAAGAAAACATCTTGCACCCAGAGCAGGGTTCATGAAGTTCTGTCCTAATCCGCCGAACATACATTTTACAACCACGATTGCAAATACACCGCCGAGTACTGCTTCCCACCATGGAAGTGTAGCCGGAAGGTTTAATGCTAAAAGCAGACCGGTTACAACAGCACTTAAATCATTGATCGTCTGTTTTTTATGTACGATCTTATTGAAGATCCACTCTGATGCAACACAGGATGCGATTGTTACTAAAATTAAAATCAGTGCTCTGTATCCAAAGTTATAAATACCAAATAAGGTTGTCGGAAGCAATGCAATAATTACATAAAGCATGATTCTTTCCGTCGTATCTTTAGAACGCACATGTGGTGATGATGAAACATGATATAAATCACTCACAGGAATCCACCTCTTTCTTCAGTTTTAAAAATTTATTTTTCATATTTCCATTATTTTTTGCGTTTTGCTGCAAGAACCTGTTTTTCATGGTCTTGATAGACTGTGCAAGCTGTCTCTTAGCCGGGCATGCAAAACTGCAGCTTCCGCACTCAACACACTCTAAGCCATGCCATTTTTCAAATTCTTCGGAAAGTCCCTTATCTGAGAACTTCGCAAGTCTCGACGGAATCAACTGCTCCGGACATGCTTCTACACAGCGTCCACAGTTGATACATGCTGTCTGTAACTTTTCTGCAGCAGCAACCTCATCCTGTGACATACATAACAGGGAGGATGATGTCTTTGTGGTCGGAACGTCTAATCCAAACATGGCAAATCCCATCATCGGACCGCCGGAAATAATCTTCTCAGGCTGTACTTTAAATCCACCTGCCGCATCGACAAGTTCCTGATAACTCGTACCAATATTATATAAAAAGTTACCTGGATGCTCTACCGCATCACCTGTGATCGTAGAAATACGGTTTGTTACCGGCTTGCCAAGTTTAACTGCATTGTAGATGGCAATGATCGTCTCAACGTTGTCAACGATGCATCCTGCATCTGCCGGAAGCATTTTGGAATTGATGGAACGTCCTGTCACAGCATAAATCAGCTGACGCTCACCACCCTGCGGATACTTTGTTTCTAATGGACATACTTCAATACGCGGTTCATCCTTTACAAGTTCCTGCAGTTTTTCAATACAGTCCGGTTTGTTATTCTCAATACCGAATACACCCTTTGCCTTGTCAAAAATCTGAAGAATGATCTTCATACCTCCGATCAGCTCTTCCGGATTTTCTAACATTCTCCGGTAATCTGCGGTCAGATATGGTTCACACTCTGCACAGTTTGCAATGATATACTCAATTTTTTCCGGTTCTTTTGGTGATAACTTCACATGAGTCGGGAAACCCGCACCTCCCATGCCGACAACACCGGCCTCTTTTACTTTACCAATGATCTCTTCTTTTGATAAAGCTGTCACATCTTCACATGGCGTATAAGAAACCTCTTCGAACGCTCCGTCGTTTTCGATCACGATGGAATTGACCATATCGCCAACTGCCACACGACGCGGTTCAATAGCTTTTACAGTACCGGAAGCAGATGCATAAATTGGAGATGATACAAAACCGCCCGCTTCTGCGATTTTCTGTCCCTTTAATACTCTGTCGCCTTTCGCCACTATCGGACTTGCAGGTGCTCCGATATGCTGTGATAACGGATACACCAGGTCGCCCTTGGGTAAAACTTCCACAATCGGCGCATCCTTTGCTAATTCCTTGCCTTCGTAAGGATGGACGCCACCTTTAAATGTCTTTAAACCCATTTTTCGTGCCCCACTTTCTCTTAATTGTATTCTATTCTATGATATGTCTCATAGAACATTTATCCTATTGATTATACCACAAAATGATACATATTCCATCTATTCCTTGTATTTTTTTTAGAACCTTTTGACAAAGTTTTCACAATTATTGAGATAATTCCATCAATTAATGGCATTTTCTTTTT
>ENA-OQJH01001047-OQJH01001047.1-human-gut-metagenome-genome-assembly--contig:-NODE-1047-length-12743-cov-3.803503_pt1 | contig 12743 bp, 19 predicted proteins | sample MGYA00242597_ERZ504763 | MGnify/ENA primary metagenome ERZ504763 (study PRJEB26092, sample SAMD00036359) | human gut metagenome | host: Homo sapiens | study: EMG produced TPA metagenomics assembly of... | reverse complement strand
AAGCAGGGAAACGTATGAAAAAAAGCGAAATGTCTGAACGACTGATAAGCTTATTCCACACCAAACCAAACGAAACATTCAGTCTGAAACAATTATCAAGCAGTCTGAACCTCACTACACATCCGCTTAAAATGCTTTGTGCCGACATCATTACTGAAATGATTGAGGATGATTTTCTGCAAGAAGTAGAAAAAGGACACTACAAACTGAACGACCACGGCCTGATTATGACTGGCGTCTTTCAGCGTAAAAGCAACGGCAAGAACTCCTTCATCCCCGATGATGGTGGAGAAACTATTTTCATAGCCGAACGTAATTCGCACATGCCATGAATAATGACAAAGTAAAAATAGCCCTCTTTGCCAAACGTAAGAATCGGAATCCGGAAGGTGAAGTGATAGAAATTCTGGAACGTGCCAATGATACTTTTGTCGGTACACTGAAAGTAGAGAAATTCTACGCCTTCCTGCTGACCGAGAACCGCACCCTGGCAAATGATATTTTTATCCCGAAAGATAAGCTGAAAGGTGGAAAGAATGGGGACAAAGCGGTTGTGAAAATTGTAGAATGGCCCGAAGAGGCAAAAATCCGATAGGACAAGTCATTGATATCTTGGGAAAAGCAGGAGAAAACACAACTGAGATGCATGCCATTTTGGCCGAATTCGGTTTACCTTACGTATATCCTAAGAATGTAGAAACCGCTGCCGAAAAGATTCCGGCAGAGATTTCCGAAGCGGACTATGCAGAACGTGAAGATTTCCGCAATGTAACAACTTTCACCATTGACCCCAAAGATGCAAAGGACTTTGATGACGCGCTCTCCATCCGTCTCATCAAACCGGGACTATGGGAAGTAGGCGTACACATTGCCGATGTTACTCATTACGTAAAAGAAGGAAGCGTTATCGACAAAGAAGCTGAAAAGCGCGCTACTTCCGTTTATCTGGTAGACCGTACCATCCCCATGTTGCCCGAACGGCTGTGTAACTTCATCTGTTCCCTCCGCCCCGACGAAGAGAAACTGGCATTCTCCGTCATTTTCAATATGAATGAAAAGGGAGAGGTGAAAGACTCGCGCATCGTGCACACCATTATAAAGAGCGACCGCCGTTTCACCTATGAGGAGGCGCAAAAAGTGATTGAAACGGGTGAAGGCGACTACAAAGAAGAAATTCTGGAGCTGAACAAACTGGCACAAATCCTGCGTAAACAAAGATTGCTGCCGGTGCTATTGACTTTGACCGCATAGAAGTGAAATTTGAGATAGACGAAACCGGCAAACCACTCAGTGTCTACTTCAAAGAATCCAAAGAAGCCAATAAGTTGATAGAAGAATTTATGTTGTTGGCCAACCGCACGGTTGCCGAAAGAATCGGTAAAGTACCTAAAAACAAGAAAGCCAAAGTATTCCCTTATCGTATCCACGACCTTCCGGACCCCGATAAACTGGAGAACTTGAATTGGTTTATCAATCGCTTCGGATATAAGATACGTACATCGGGTAGCAAAACAGAGATATCCAAATCCATCAATCGTTTACTGGACGACATAAAGAATAAGAAAGAACAAAATCTGGTGGAAACCGTATCCTTGCGTGCCATGCAAAAGGCCCGTTATTCCACTCATAATATTGGCCACTATGGTCTGGCATTTGACTATTATACTCACTTTACCTCACCTATCCGCCGTTTTCCGGATATGATGGTTCATCGTCTGCTCACCCGCTATCTGGCAGGAGGACGTACGGTACAGGAAACGAAATACGAAGAGTTGTGCGACCATAGTTCTGAAATGGAACAAATCGCCGCCAATGCAGAACGTGCTTCTGTAAAATACAAACAAGTAGAGTTTATGGGTGAACGTTTGGGCATGGAGTTCGATGGAGTCATTTCCGGAGTTACCGAATGGGGACTTTATGTGGAATTAAACGAAAACAAGTGCGAAGGTATGGTTCCCATGCGTGACCTTGGTGATGATTATTATGATTTCGATGAAAAGAACTATTGTCTGACGGGGCGCCGGCATCACAAAAAATTCAGTTTGGGAGATCCGGTTACCATTAAAGTGGCCCGCGCCAATCTGGAGAAAAAGCAACTTGATTTCGCTTTGATCGAGAAATAAAGATTAACATCCTGTTGTAGGGGCAGACTGGATCTTTCCCTACAACAAGACAATAGTTTCATTTACTTCACTCTTCTATTCAACTGATTATTCGCTTTATCCGGCTTGGATTTACCGATCCGTTTGCCACCGGACTTCTTTTTAGTTTCCTGTTTCACCTTAAAAGCAAATGGATTTTTCTTATTTACCATAAATATTCCCTTTTTTCTGCAAAAAAAAGGATTAAAGTCAATATTCATTCTATTTATTGGCAATAATATAGAATTTACTTACTTTTGTCCTTCCAAAACATTCAATTCATGACTACATTCAATTACACGAACATATTAACGCAGGCAGTAGATGAATTATCTGAAAGCCAGTCCTATAAAGGATTATTCCATCAACACAAAGATGGAGATCCTTTACCATCTGCCAAATCCCTATACAAGATAGTAGAATTGGCACGCGCCATTATCTTCCCTGGTTACTTTGGTAATTCCACCGTTAACAGCCATACCATCAACTACCATATCGGTGTAAATGTAGAAACCTGTTCGGCCTGCTGACTGAACAAATTCTGGCAGGACTTTGCTTCGGACAAGAAAACAGTAAAAATGCAACCGATGACAATGAACCGTGCAGAGAAACAGCCTCTTTGCTGGCAGCTCGTTTCATCAATAAATTGCCCGAACTCCGCCGCATTCTGGCTACCGATGTAGAAGCCGCATATTATGGTGATCCCGCCGCCACATGCTTTGGTGAAATCATCAGTTGCTATCCAGCTATCCGAGCTATCAGCAATTACCGCATCGCACATGAGCTGTTAATACTGGGTGTACCTTTAATCCCACGCTTCATTACAGAATGGCACATTCGGAAACCGGTATCGATATTCATCCGGGGGCACAAATAGGACATCATTTCACTATTGACCACGGTACAGGTGTAGTAATCGGAGCAACCAGCATCATCGGAAATAATGTGAAGCTCTATCAAGGGGTAACATTAGGAGCTAAAAGCTTTCCGCTAGACAATAATGGAAATCCCATTAAAGGCATTCCACGTCATCCTATTTTAGAAGACGATGTCATTGTATATTCCAATGCAACAATCTTAGGGCGTGTTACTATTGGCAAGGGGGCTACCGTAGGAGGTAATATTTGGGTAACAGAAAATGTACCTGCCGGATCACGTATCGTACAACGAAAAAACAAAGACGAATAAAGACCTTTTGTCATCATAGATTAGTTTGGATTACATTCATAATTTATCAAGTTTTAAATATGTGTAAATCCATGTAATCTATGATCAGAAACTTCTTTATGCACCACGGAAGTCTCAGCACAAAGCAGCATCTCTGTGTATAATCGGCATCAATCACAAGAGAACCTCCAAATTTCTCAGCCAGCAACCGGCAGATAGGAAGCCCTAATCCTGTCCCTCGCATAAAATCATCTAATTGGGTAAAACGTTCAAATACAAAATCATGCTTGTCTTTAAGAATTCCTTTCCCTGTATCAATAATAAGTAATAAGTCTGCCGCCCCATGCAAAATAGTAATATTTTAAATTATCCAGCCTCAAACATACTTCTTCACCTCATCCGTCTGTTTCAATATATTCTCTTCATCATTCTTATAATAAAAATAATCCAGCTTAATACAATAAGAAATAATTTGCATATGCTTATCGCCCGATTCCTCACTTCTTTGCAGAAGAGTATCACACATACTTAAAACAAGAGGGGAATCCATAATTTGAAGAAAAACATAAATTGACAAATAAAAACAGAAAAAGGAGCACCGACACTCTGATACTCCTTTCTCCTAAACTAAAGCAAACCAACGGTTACTTTGAAGCATATGCACACAACATCCACACCATTTTTTCCTGTTCCTTCAAATAGTCACTCATCACCGCTACAGTAGCCTCATCACCGGCCTGTGAAGCGACAGCCAAAAGTTTACGCTCCTCCACGATGAAATGACTGTAAGTTTCCAAAATGTTGTTCAATGCTTCGTCACCGTTTGTAACACCCTCTACCTCTTTTATATTCGATACTTTCAAATAATCGCTATACTTGTTCTTCGGGACGCCTCCCAGCATCAGGATACGTTCTGCCAGTTCATCCACTTTCTCGGCTGCATTGTTATACAAATCCTCAAATTTGCTGTGCAGTACAAAGAAACCATGCCCTTTAATATTCCAGTGGAACCCACGAAGATTAGCATAAAATACTTGGTAGTCTGCCAATAATTGTTGCAATGATTCTACTACCTTTGCAGCTGCCGCTGAATCTAACTTGATATAATCTAATGTTCTCATAATGTTTTTATTTTTAAATTGATTACTTTTATTTTTTTCTCTGATGCAAAGATAAGGGGGAAAGTAATGCGTGTCAAACTGATAATTTCTATCTTTGTATAGATAAAATCTATTAAGCTGAAAATTATGAACCTGCAACAACTGGAATATATCCTTGCCGTGGATGAGTTAAGGCACTTTGCCAAAGCTGCCGAATACTGTAATGTAACACAACCCACCTTGAGTGCCATGATACAAAAGCTGGAAGATGAGTTAAACACCAAATTATTCGACCGTACCACCCAACCCGTCCAACCTACACTGACAGGACGGAAAGTGATAGAACAAGCCAGAATAACCTTGCGCCAGGCCAATCTGATTAAAGATATAGTAAAGGAAGAAGCATGTTCGTTAGGAGGTATATTCCGTATAGGAGTCCTGCCTACAATCGCACCCTACCTGCTACCCCGTTTCTTTCCCGAACTAATGGAAGAATACCCTTCCTTGGACATCAGAGTTACAGAGATGAAAACACAAGAATGCCTGGAGGCACTGAAAGCGGGTGAACTGGAAGCTGTCCTTATTGCCGGAGCAGCAGAAGGGGCCCATTTCCACTCCATACCTCTTTATTATGAATCTTTTTTAGGATATGTTTCAAGACATAACGCTCTCTTTAAAAAAGAAATGATCCGTTCCAGCGAAGTCAGCGGTGAACAGTTGTGGCTGTTGGACGAAGGACATTGTTTCCGCGACCAACTGATGCGTTTCTGCCAATTGGAATCCGCCCAGTCTTGTCAAATTGCATACCGGCTGGGAAGCATGGAAACTTTCATGCGCATGGTAGAAAGCGGAAAAGGTATCACATTTATCCCCGAACTAGCCGTATTGCAACTCAATGACGAACAAAAACGACTGGTGCGTCCGTTTGCCATGCCACGTCCCACACGGAGAATCTACATAGTGACACGTACAGACTTCATTCGTCATACCCTGCTCAATATGCTGATAGAAAAAATCAAAGCCTGCATACCTAAAGAGATGCTGACATTGCAAAATGGTCAAAAAGTAGTATGACAGCAAACTTTTTAATAAAACAGTAACGTCCTATACACCTTCCTGTAACAGGTAAATACGATATTTGCAGTACAATAAAAAAGGAGGTATATATGAAACTTAAAAGCAATGAATATCAGATAGAATGTACACCCGACGGGGAATATTACGCCTTTTTAACAGACTACCACCAACGCTGCACTTACGGTGAAACTGCCGAAGAAGCATTGGAAACCCTGTCAGATATCGCCGATGAGTTTTTCAGCGAAGTAAACGAAGTCTATCTGGCAGAAGAACTCGCATAAAAGTCACTCAACCTATTAATCATAGAATTCTCTTACAGAAACCATACCTGTGCGATACAGATATGGTTTCATTTTTATCCTAAACATGCCCCATACGGTATAGACTGTATCCCAGATAAACCAAATACAAACAAGAGACCAGTATCATTAAAGCACAAACCACATATCCTTTACGTTTCTCATTCGTCAATTCCATTTTCATTCTGATTTCTATTTAAGTTTCTTGATTCAGCAAAAATGGCAAATTCCTGTGTAGAATTTATTTCTATAGGATAACAATTATATTGCCGGATACATTTTTTCAATTTATTCCAAAGATACACCAAATCCCGTTTTCAAAGACTTTTTATAATTGAAGATAAATAAAGAACCCCGGCAAAGAGAGCGGATGTCCCGATTTCATCCTCTTTTTTGCTTCATCAGACAGATTAATTCTCTAAATAATTGATTAGCAAACAGAAAATCATTAAATTTGTCCCATCAATTGAAATTACGTAATTATCATTTAAGATGAAGGAAGAATTCGAGCTAATCGCCAAGACTTTCCAGGGACTGGAAGAAGTACTGGCAAAAGAACTCACCGAGCTGGGAGCCAGCAATATAGAAATAGGAAGACGCATGGTAGCCTTTATGGGCGATAAAGAAATGATGTATAAGGCAAACTTCTGCCTGCGTACTGCCATCCGCATCCTGAAACCCATTAAACATTTTGAGGCGAAGAATGCCGACGAAGTTTACGAAGCTATCAAAACCATTGCATGGGAAAACTTCTTGGATAAAGATAAAAGTTTTGCCGTAGACGCTGTGGTTTTCTCGAACGAATTCCGTCACTCCAAGTTCGTGGCCTATAAAGTAAAAGATGCCATTGTGGACTATTTCCGTGAAAAGACAGGAGAGCGCCCCTCGGTACGCATCAACCATCCGATGTGGCACTGAACATCCATATAGCCGAAGATAAATGTACTCTGTCACTAGATAGCTCGGGTGAGTCACTCCACCGCCGGGGTTATCGCCAGGAAGCCGTAGAAGCTCCTTTGAATGAGGTACTGGCAGCCGGTATGATCCTGATGACCGGATGGAAAGGCGAATGTGATTGATAGACCCGATGTGCGGTTCAGGAACAATCCCTATCGAAGCCGCCCTGATAGCACGTAACATCGCTCCCGGCGTATTCCGCAAGGAGTTCGCTTTTGAAAAGTGGAACGATTTTGATCAGGAACTATTTGACCGCATCTACAATGACGACTCACAGGAACGTGAGTTCACACATAAAATTTTTTGGATATGACAACAATCCGAAAGCAAATGAAATCGCCACTCACAATGTGAAAGCAGCCGGACTGAGCAAGGAAATTATCTTAAAAATCCAACCGTTCCAGCAATTTGAGCAACCCAAAGAAAAAAGCATCATCATCACCAACCCTCCTTATGGAGAACGTATCTCAACCAATGACTTGCTGGGCCTGTATCAAATGATAGGCGAACGTCTGAAACACTCTTTCACCGGCAATGATGCATGGGTACTAAGTTACCGTGAAGAATGTTTTGACCAGATTGGTTTAAAGCCTTCTATAAAAATTCCCCTGTTCAACGGTTCGTTGGAATGCGAATTCCGCAAATACCAATTATTCGACGGCAAATTCAAAGAATTCCGTAGTGAAAATGCCGATCGGGAGTTCAAGCCCCGCCGAGAAGAAATCCGTCCGCGCCGTAACACGGAAAAAGTAGAATATGGAGAACGCAGAGAACATCGTAGTTTTGACAACAGACGTGAAGGACACGGAGAGTACAAAGGAGGAGAGCGCAGAGAAAGACGCTCTTTTGATGACAAACGTGAGAGACGTGGCGATTTCAAAAGAGGAGAACACCGCAACTTTGGTGACAAACGTGAAGGCCGCGACAATTTCAAAAGCAGCCCCCGTAAATTTGACGACAATAAGGAAAAGACAGAAGAATAAACAGTTATGAGAAAATTAATCAATCTGATCGCCTTATTAATCATGGCTTCATCTGTAACATGGGCACAAGACAAGAAAAGTTTCACACTGGAAGACTTGATGCCGGGAGGAAACAATTATTATAACCTGCTTCCACAAAACCTGTATGGTTTGCAATGGTGGGGAGATGTATGCATCAACGCCGACATAGAAGAGGTAAAAACCATCCATCCGGCAAATGGAAAGGAAAACGTACTTATCACTTTGCAGGAAGTGAATGAACTGTTGGCAAACAAGAAATTAGGGAAAATCAACCACTTCAGAAATGTATCTTTCCCATACGTTGAAAAGATGATGTTGGTAAATACCACATCCAATAAAGTGCTGATCGATTTAACTAAAAAGGAAATAATATGGAGTCAGCCTCTCTCTCCTAAAGCCGCCAACCAGGACTGGAACAAGGAAAGCCGTTCATTGGCTTATACCCTTGACAACAATCTGTTTGTAACGACTGCGACGGGAAAACACAACAAGTCACCGATGAACCGAAAGGCATCGTATGCGGACAAAGCGTACACCGTCAGGAATTTGGTATCTCAAAAGGTACTTTCTGGAGTCCGAAAGGAAATCTGCTTGCTTTCTACCGTATGGACGAGAGCATGGTAACCGATTATCCACAAGTAAATACCTCCACCCGCATAGCGACACTGGAGCCGGACAAGTACCCGATGGCAGGAATGACCAGCCACAAAGTGACTGTCGGCATCTACAATCCGGCTACCCAAAAAACAGTTTATCTGAAAGCCGGAGACCCCACCGACCGTTATTTCACCAATATCAGCTGGAGTCCTGACGAAAAAAGCGTTTATGTCATTGAACTGAACCGTGACCAGAACCATGCCCTGCTATGCTGCTATGATGCGGAAACAGGAGAGCCACTGAAAAATAACCCCCTTTACGAAGAGGAGCATACTAAATATGTAGAACCTCAACATCCCATTGTCTTTCTGCCTTGGGACCACACGAAGTTTATCTATCAGAGCCAGCGCGACGGCTACAACCATCTTTACCTGATGGACACCAAGACTTCCATATATCCGGAATCACATGGAGCCGCGGCCGGAGGTTCTTACCGGGAAAGCTACAAAACCAGACAGCTTACCCAAGGCAACTGGGTAGTACAAAACATCCTCGGATTCAATGAAAAGACCAAGGAAGTCATCATCATGAGCACAGAGGTTTCCCCTTTGCAGAGCAACGCATACGCTGTGAATGTAAAGACAGGCAAACGCCGCCTCATCGGCAATAAAGATGGTATGCATCATGTACAACTATCCGGTAGCGGCAACTATGTAATAGACAATTATACTTCTTTCACCATTCCCCGGAATATCGAGATCGTTCCCACTTCCGGAAAGGAAAAGACTGTCAGCCTGTTGACAGCTACCAATCCGATGGAAGCATACAATATGCCCGAAATCACCGTCGGTACCCTCAAGGCTGCCGACGGCAAGACCGACTTATACTACCGCCTGATAAAACCGGTAAATTTTGACCCAAACAAAAAATACCCGGCCGTAGTCTACGTGTATGGCGGTCCACATGCCCAGCTAATCCACAACAACCGCAACTATGACGCCCGCGGATGGGATATTTACATGGCACAACTGGGTTACGTCATGCTGACCGTTGACAACCGGGGCAGTGACAACCGGGGACTGGAATTTGAGAACTGTACGTTCCGCCAATTAGGAACCGAAGAGATGAAAGACCAAGTGAAAGGAGTGGATTTCTTAAAATCGTTGGGTTATGTGGACAATAACCGCATTGGCGTACACGGTTGGAGTTTCGGTGGTTTCATGACCACCAACTTGATGCTGACTTACCCCGAGTTATTCAAAGTAGGAGTAGCCGGCGGCCCTGTCATCGACTGGGCTTACTACGAAGTAATGTACGGCGAACGCTACATGGATACTCCACAAACCAACCCCGAAGGCTACAAGAACGCCAACCTGAAGCTGAGAGCCGGAAATCTGAAAGGACGCCTGGAAGTGATCATTGGCGCCAATGACCCCACTTGTGTCCCTCAGCACAGCATCAGTTTCCTCCGTGCCTGCATTGATGCCGGGACCCAACCCGATTTCTTTATGTATCCGGGCGACGGCCATAATATGTTCGGACGCGATCGTGTCCACTTGTATGAACGCATTACACGCTATTTTGAAGACCATTTAAAATAAACAAAAGATAAGATTATGAAACTGTTGCTATTAGGCTCAGGCGGACGTGAACACGCCCTGGCATGGAAGATTGCTCAAAGTCCCAAAATTGAGAAACTATATATCGCTCCGGGAAATGCCGGCACAAGTAATGTAGGCGAGAATGTAGCGATTAAAGCAGATGACTTTACAGCAATCAGGGAGTTTGTAGTAAAGAATAATATAGATATGGTAGTGGTAGGTCCCGAAGACCCGTTAGTCAAAGGAATCTATGATTATTTCAAAAAAGATGAAGCGCTGAAAAACATTCCTGTTATCGGGCCTTCAAAAGCAGGTGCGGTACTGGAAGGCAGCAAGGAGTTCGCCAAAGGCTTCATGCAACGCCATAACATCCCGACAGCCGGTTACAAAAGTATCACTGCCGCAAATCTGGAAGAAGGATTAGCCTTTCTGGAAACATTGGAAGCTCCATACGTACTGAAAGCCGACGGTCTTTGCGCCGGAAAAGGCGTACTGATTCTTCCCACCTTGGAAGAAGCCAAGGAAGAATTGAAAAAAATGCTGAGCGGAATGTTCGGTAACGCTTCCGCCACCGTAGTGATTGAAGAATTCCTGAGCGGTATAGAATGTTCCGTATTCGTTCTGACCGATGGAAAGAACTACAAGATTCTGCCCGAAGCAAAAGACTACAAACGCATCGGCGAAGGCGACAAAGGGCTGAACACCGGTGGTATGGGTAGTGTATCTCCTGTTCCGTTTGCCGACAAAGCATGGATGGAAAAAGTGGAAGAACGTATCATCCGCCCCACAGTAGAAGGACTGGCAGCAGAAGGCATCGACTATAAAGGCTTTATCTTCTTCGGTCTGATTAATGTAAAAGGCGAACCGATGGTCATTGAATACAATGTACGCATGGGCGACCCGGAAACGGAAAGTGTCATGTTGCGCATCAAGAGTGACTTGGTGGAACTGCTTGAAGGAGTGGCAACAGGCAATCTGAATGAAAAAGTCTTGGAGATAGACCCCCGTTCGGCAGTATGCGTCATGCTGGTATCCGGCGGATATCCGGAGCATTATGACAAGGGATTTGCCATCAGCGGAATAGAAGAGATTGAAAACAGCATTGTATTCCATGCAGGAACGGCACTGAAAGACGGCCAGGTAGTCACTAGCGGCGGGCGTGTCATTGCAGTCAGCTCCTACGGCGCCAATAAAGAAGAAGCCTTGGCACAATCATTCACCAATGCGAAGAAAATCAATTTCGACAAGAAATATTTCCGTTCTGATATTGGATTCGACCTGTAATCAGCGGACTATTAACCCATGGCAGGCTATGACAAATTCCAGACAGATATGGCAAAGGGAAGATTCACCTTCCCTGTTGCCATCCTTATATGCCTGCTTCTCCGGATCATCACCGGCAATGAATGGCAGGATGTAATCAATTTGTTAGTCTGTGCTTTGACTGCTTATCTGCTGATCGAGATAAACACCGCCTTCACGCTGATACGGACACGCAGTACCTTGCATGTCAGCTTTTATATATTCCTGTCCACAACCTGTCTGTTTCTGCATTCCTTCCAGTATGCCGTTTTTGTGCCGCTCGCCTTTCTGATCGCTACTTCCCAATTATTCAGTAGCTACGAATCTCCCTATCCGGCGGGAAGTATATTCCACGCTTTCTTTTTCATCGGACTGGGAAGCCTGTTGTTTCCACAGTTACTTTATTTTGTACCTCTGTTCTATTTGGGAATGATTAGTTTCAGATCCCTGTCACTCAAAGTTTCTTTGCCGGGCTTACAGGACTCTGTATGCTACTGGCTCTTTTTCGGTTACGCGTTCTATTACGACAAAATGAATCTCTTCTATCACCCTTTACAGGAGCTTATTCATTTTCAACCCATCAGTTATGGGACATTAGGAATGGACAGGATCATATCCTGTGGAATCATCACCTTGATATCACTGGTCAGCAGCGTGCATTATTTCCATGTTTCTTATTTAGATAAGGTGCGCACGCGTATATTCCTTTCTTTCCTGATCACCGTTGAAGCCTGGATTTATTTACTGGGTATCTTACAGCCACAGCATTTCGACATCCTGTTACAGATGCAAATCATTGTAGGGTCCATTTTAACAGGACATTTATTTACTTTAACCCACAACCGCTTTACCGGCATCTTTTTCATCACTACATTTGTTCTATTAATAGTTCTAACTATATACAATTTATGGATGCAATTCTTCAATTCCTGATCGACTGGGGATATTGGGGCCTTTTTCTAGGCTCTTTTATAGCCGGAAGTGTTCTCCCGTTCAGCTCGGAGGCCGTACTGGCAGCCTGTGTCGGTCCGTTGGGCTTAGACCCGGTGATCAGTATAGCTGCCGCCACCGCCGGCAATGTTGCCGGCGGCATGACCTGCTACTGGATGGGACATCTGGGCAATATGGAATGGATCGAGAAATATTTTCATGTAAAAAAAGAGAAGATGGACCGTGCGGAGCGGTTTGTACACGGACGGGGTGCCTGGATGGCTTTCTTCGCCTTTATCCCTATTTTGGGAAGTGCCATATCCATTGTATTGGGCATGATGCGTGCCAATATATGGATTGTCATTCTCGCTATGACCATCGGAAAGATACTCCGCTACGCCTTATTGGTATGGGGGGTATTGGAAGCCTCCGCTTAATGCATTAAAATTATGAAACTGGAACAAACAGCAGATGGAAGTTATACTCTATGTACCGAACTGGACGAACATTATCATTCGGTGAAAGGGGCACTGACGGAGTCACAACATATCTTATCGAAATGGGTATT
>ENA-OQJH01001046-OQJH01001046.1-human-gut-metagenome-genome-assembly--contig:-NODE-1046-length-12744-cov-8.685504_pt1 | contig 12744 bp, 19 predicted proteins | sample MGYA00242597_ERZ504763 | MGnify/ENA primary metagenome ERZ504763 (study PRJEB26092, sample SAMD00036359) | human gut metagenome | host: Homo sapiens | study: EMG produced TPA metagenomics assembly of... | reverse complement strand
CCGGCTTCCTCAAGCTGTAATAAATATTTTTCGTACATTATAAATCCTCCATGTAAAGTCAGTAATTTCAGGTATCACTGCTTACATGGAGGTGCATTGGAATAATAAAACCGCTTGCTAAAAGAACGGTTAGGTGTTAATCTTTTCATAGGCAGTGGTAATGTCGATCCTGTTTGATTGTTGGTTGTGGTGACTTAACAATACTACTTGTAGGACTTGGTTTCCACTGCTTTTTTATTTAGGAGTAGAAAACTGCGCCACAGCCTTGGCAGGCCATCGCGCAGCGATTTTGTTCAATTCCAATTTGCCAAAATGACAACAGACAGGAAATTTGATATTTTTGTAACAAAGGCATCCATATCTATCTCATAATTCCCATAAATTTATGGAATTAAAATTTTGTGATACTTATAAAACAGTTCCGATTTTCTGTCAGATTTCTCCTATTAGTGAGACAATAATTATTTTTACACAAACCAGCTTATTCGTGGTAGAATAAAACCACAGATAAGCTGGTTGTTCGTTTTAAAAGGAGAATCTTATGAAAACCAAACAACCGGAACTAAACAAAATCACAGCACTCTACGAGAGATTATCCCGTGATGATGAGCAAAGCGGTGACACAAAGCACCGGCGGTTATGAAAAGAAGGACAAAAACGGTAATCCTACAGGAAAGTACACCAATGCACAGGACAATTACACCTGCTCCACTTACAGTAAAGCAAAGAACAAAGTGAATTGGAATTATCAGTAGATGCTTTAGAAAATGAAATTTAGGAGGAAAACACATGGAAACATGGTATTACGAGGTAGTGTCCATAGACGGAGACTATGCAAATCTAAAGAGATGCGATATCGAATCAGATGATCTGAAGCTTGTGGCAAGGGCACTGCTCCCACCTGAAATCATGGAGGGAAGCAGACTGAAATACGAGCTGATGCAGTATGAGATAATTTAGTAACAATTCATAACCACTGACAACAAAAAAGCTGATGCGTCATGCTTGCATGTAAGCAGCAGTTTTTTCTTGCATATAACCTTGAAGTAGGAGATATTAAGAATGCAGCAGAAATCTACGCAAAAAATACTGTTATTTAGTGTAGCAACACAAAAAGCGGAAAAAATAGAAGCCCTGTGCAAAACCCTCGGAATATCGGTGCAACAGGTGGAAAAATCAGATTACGGACAAAAGCTCGGTGCCATAGCCGGAATAACCGGATTCAAAAAGGATGGTTCAAGGTATAGCGGAGCCGATTTCCCGGCGGAGCTTTTGGTCTTTTCAGGTATTAATTCATCACAAATGGATATCTTTCTGGCGGAATATAAGAAGGCAGGTATCGAACCAATCGGATGTAAGGCTGTCGTGACACCGGATAATGTATTTTGGAGTGCCGATAAGCTGTTTCGGGAGATATTCAGAGAGCACTTGTTTATGAACAGGTAAATTGTAAACGTTATTATAAAATGAAAGAAAAACCTCTATCGTGCAATTTCTAATAATTTTTTCTTTATATTTGTAAGATAACTTCTACTTACAGGAATGGTAACGTTATTTGGCAAAAAAAGTTCATTAATTCTTAGAGATAAAACTTTATTGATATTAACAATATAAGATTTGTGAGCTCGAATAAAAAAACTGGGAGTCGTTTTGATATTTCATTTAAAGAAATTCTTTCGACAAATACATTTGATGTAGTATGAAGGATTACATCATGTCCATTTTTTTCTATATACATTATATCATTGTAAGGTATGCTAATAATATCGTTGCCCTTGTGATAATAATTAAAAATTCTCGAACTAAATAAATGAATTAAATTTATCGAGACAATTATTTATTGTGCCATAGTTAATTGGTTTTAAAAGATAGTTGAATGCTTGAACATCATAACCATCAAATACATATTCCTTAAATGCAGTAAGAAATATAATAATACCTGTGTAACCGCTTTCTCTGAGCTGTTTGCATGCATCAATTCCGGTGAATGAGTTATTGCAATTTAATTCGATATCAGAAAAGAATAAATCACATTTTAGAGTAGGCAAGGATTTAATAAATTTTTTATATGAATTAAGCCAAATAATATTTATTAAAATCCCTGTGTTAGCAGCCCATTTTTTTATTGAGTCTGAGAGTGTTATGAAATCACTTTTATTATCTTCAAGAATTGTGATGTTAATAATCATTAATTATCCTCCAATCAATTATCTAAAGGAAATAAAATAGAAACTGAGAAAATCTCAGTGCCGGGATCAAATTCTATGATGCCATTATATTTTTTTACAATCTCATTAATCCTTTTTATTCCGATGCCATGTTCGTTTTTATTAGAAGTTTTTGTGGTTAAAAGGTTGCCATTTCCTCCATAAAGGTATATACCATTTGAACTATTTTGCAATAAATCACAAAGTAATTTTTGACTATCTTTTCAAAAGTTCTTATATGCCGGTATAGCCTATTGTTACAGGCTTTTCCGGCATTTTTCGTTATGGAAGATATTCTCAAATCTTCTTATATCCCCGTATGTTTTGGTATTCAAAAGTAGTATGTGGAGTAGTAAATTCTCCGTTTACTACTTATGCAATCAGCCGCTTCATTTCTGTTATCGACGTTTCGGAAGTCGTATGCGCGTAATAGTTCAGCGTCATATTGATGTTGGAATGTCCCATGATGTACTGCAATGCCTTTGGGTTCATTCCTGTATTTGCTAACGTGGTGCAGAATGTGTGGCGTAAGGTGTGCGGTGTCATTACTTTTGGCAATGCTACCTTTTGCGTTTTGTTGTATTTCCTCACAAGCCCCCGGAACATACTTCATAGTTGACCGCCACTTTTGGCAAGCCGTTCCGGTTAAGGAACAGAAATTTTGTGTAGCCCTCTAAAATAATAGGCTGTGTATATTTCCGTTTGTTCAGCACCCGCTGAAATGCTTCCAACACTTTTTCACTCATAGGAATAACCCGGTTGCCGCTTTTCGTCTTAGGCGTTTCCACATAGTAGCCCACGTCTGCAATCTTCAAAAGTTGGTGGTCTACATGGATAAGCTGTTTTCCTAAGTCAACGTCAGCTTCCGTCAATCCGCAGAGTTCCGAAATGCGAAGCCCTGTCCCTAACAGTATGATAATCTCGTCGTAGTATTTCTGATAGACTTTATCATGCTGCACAAAGGACAGGAAAGCCGCTTCCTGCGTAGGGGATAGAGGTTCCTTTGGTTCCGTATCATCTTCAAGGACTGTGTTCAACTGGAAGTCAAACGGATTTTTACGAATACAATCGTCCTGTATGGCTGTGTAAAAGGCAGCCTTTAAGGAACGCTTGTGGTTGTTGATAGTCTTGAAGCCGTAACCTTTTTCTTTCATGCGTAACGCCCATTCCTTTGCGTCGGAGAGCTTCACATTTTCAATCCGGCAGGCTCCAAGTTTATCCTCCTGCAAAATCCGCATGAGCTGTTTTCGCCCCTGCTTTGTACCATGCCGCACATTTGCCCGGTGGCGTATCTGCTTTGCGTAGAGTTGGCAGACCGTCATTTTCTTTCCGATATGGTCGATACCGTCGTCAAGGTCTTTTTGGATTTCTTTCTCTTTTTCCCTCAACGCTATATCGTCGCGTTTTCCTGCCGGGGTTTTGTCCGTAGGTACTAACTTCCAAGAATACACAAACTGCGGTTTTCCAAAGGTATCTATATATTTGTAGGCATATCTCCCGTCTTTTCTCTGGCTCTCTCCCGTGCGGAGAATACGATTTTTATTATCCCGTCTTTTTTCCGACATCGTTATGCTCCTTTCCATAATGGAAAGAGCCTTGATATGCTTGACTACATTGTACCACATTCAAGGCTCGATTTCACTATCAGATTGCGTCCACCGTATCAATCATTTTTTCAAACTGCTTCCGCTTAATCTGAATACGGTTTCCGTTCATCATTACCCAGTCCGGGACGGGATTTTCTTCTGCCAGTTTCCGCAGCTTGCTTTCTCCGATACGGAAATATTTTGCTGCTTCTTCTATGGTAAGAGTGTACTTTTCCCAAATCGGCACGTCGTTATTGTTCAATTTGTCGTCCCCCTTTCTTAATGGGTCAAAAGTTAATCTGTAACATAGGCTTTAATCGGACGGCTATTAGCGTAACCTCATGGGAGTTGCACCCCTCCGGCGGTCTGCCGAAGCCCTACCCATTGCCTGCGACGCTTCTAACGCTCGGACTATGGCTGTAAGGAAGTATCATTATATATTCTGTGCGTTATCGCCCGCAGGGTGCTATCCCTGCTTTACGGTGTGGTATTTCTCGCTCGCTTTTCGGTTAAGAAAAAGGTCATGGCGTACCCACCGCATGGCTCGGCACAAAAGGAACGTATCCGATTTGCCTTATACTGCGTCGCCATTCTATTGCGCCGCTTTCTTTGTCAAGGTTCAAAATGGCTGTGTTACCGCATTAGCAGCGGAACGGAAAAGGGGGAGTAAAGACGTTCCACCGCCGATTGCGGTTATTTCTCTGTTCTAAAATTGAGGACAGCCATCATCAGTTTGGCTTGCAGCCGTTCCCGAATGTCGTTGTCTATACCAAAATAAACATTTCCACGCTCGTCATATAACTTTCGCATGGATAAACGGGCTATGTAACCGCTGAAATGCTGCAAGACCATTTTCATAGCGTCCGGGTCGCCCTTTGTCGCTGCCACAATGACAGGATAAGGAACAAGGGCATTTTCCGGGTAGCCGGGTTGATTACCATTCGTCCCATTCATCAGCATTTTCCTCCAAGTATTTTCTTAACTGCTCAAAAGAGCTTGTCCGCCTGTACTGTATTGTGCTTCTCGGCGCATTGAGCAACTCCGCAATCTCGGTGTCGCTCATTCCCTCGAAATAATACAGTAATATGGCTTTGCGCTTTTCTTCCGGCAAAGTACGGATTGCTTCAAGAAGCAGCTTCGGCGTGATTTTCTTTCCGGCTTTTTCAAAAACAGTTTCAGCAGTTTCCCGTTTGAAATATTCGTCAAAGGTATGAAGCTGCCGCGCTTCATCTAAGGTCATGTCGGAAAAGGTTACCTCCTTTGCCTTATGAGTGCGAAGCTCTCTGTGAGCGTCGCACGCTTCATTGTGCAGTACCGTATTACAATACTTCTGAAAAGAGCATTGCTTATAAAATTCCCTGCTGTTAGGTTCCACATTCTCACCTCCTTTCTCGCTGAAAGTTGGTGGTGCTTCCCCCTTTTCGCGGGGCAATACGGAGCTTTGAAAAAATGCCAAATATTTTCGGAAATTTTTTCAAAAAAATTTTTAAGCATACAAAATGCGCCTGTCCGCAAAAAGACGCGGACAGCGCATAGGAATAATAAAAAAGTATTTAGATGATTTAATAGTTCATATCTAAGGGTAGGAATATCCCCGGCGGCGGTCGGGCTTTTTTGATAAGTCAAAGAATGTAAGAATTTGTCGATATGGTTTATAACTCATGGCAGCTACCTCCTAAAGCCGCCATGTTCACATGGTTAAGGGTCGTCGTACAGACAAAAAGAAACGGCGGCTCTGAAAATCAAAGCCGCCGAAATAGAATAGGCGCGTGAAAATCTATCTGCGATACGACGGCTTTTTTTCTTTTGCCGTCGTCCGGCAGAAAATTATTCAATATTCATTTCTATTTTTCCGGTAAAATCTTCGCATTCAATACCGATATAATTTCCACCATCGGGAAGTGTAATAGTATCGCTGTATGTTCCCGTTGTTTCAAGTAAAGTTACTGCTTCGTCAGCTCCCGAAATCCAAAATACTTTTGCAGTACCACTTGAAACTTCCAACGTACAAGTAACTGATATATCTTTTCCGGCTTCCCTTTTTATTGAAGTTCCTCCGAACAAATACTCCGTATTTGAAAAATTTTCATAATCAGCTTGATAGGTTCCTGTATAATCATCAATTCCTTTTTCTTTTTTTCCTTGTAGGGACAATTTCCCTGTAAGCTCTATGGAACCCGCAGACTGAACAACATTATTATAATGGTTGAGAATTTCATCTTTTGTGCAGCCGGAAAGCATGAACGCTCCCAAAAGAATTAGTACCAATGATAAAACTGTTTTTTTCATGGAAATTCCTACCACCCTTTCTTTTGGCGCTGTCTTTTTTGCTTTTTCTTTGCTTGTTTTTGTTCCTTTTCTTTCATGCAAAGAACTAATACAACGGAAATAGCAACAACAACTGTAAGACTGCAAATACAAGTTATGATGTTCCAGTTGACTGCGGTATCATAACTACGATAACCAATCATTCCAAGACTTGCTGTAATCGGATAAAGATTTGCTAATGTCATATTTCCTGCGGCAAACATACCTCCATATCCATAAACAAAGGCAATAATAACACCGACTAAAAAGCTGCCTGCCTTACGACAGGTAATTACGATAATCGGTAAAACCGCAAGATATAAAAAGAAATTAACTGCGGTTATTTGCAATGTTGCTTTTAAGGCTAAAGCCATTTGAAAACCCGGAAATCCTACAATTATTTCTGCTACGATTGTAAACAAACTGCATATCAAACCAAAGGCAATGGATAGTACACCACATACAATCAATTTTCCGGTCAATAACCGCTTAAATGAAACTGGTACAGTTAAAATATTTTTTAATGTATCGTCTGTTTGCTCGCGTGAAATCATATATCCGGCAATCAAGCTAATGCACATAGGGAAAATCATGGACATATTATTTTTGATAACTTGTTCTGTGAGATAGGTAAAATCCCATACAGAGCCGTCATTTGCCATAGATGTAAATAAAGTCAGCAAAACAGATAGAAGCATGAGTGCAACTCCCGCCCAAAGGATATGATACCTTTTTAGTTTGTAAAATTCTGTTTTCACGATACGAACCATAATTATTCCCCCCTTTGTTTGTATAATCTATCAATCAACCAAAATGAAACAATCGCCATAATTCCAAGTATCAGCACGACTTGAAATGTTGAGGGAATAAGTCCCGTCATTTGTTCCAAATCCATTTTTATTCCATGTGCAGCCATATCCCCGGCACTCCAAAATGTAGTCAGTGGTGTAGGTAGTAACCACAATATTGTTTTGGGAAGTGCGTCAAACAATGCAGTTGTACTCATATTTAATACGCTATAAAAAACACATAGCAGGATTGAAAATACATAAGTCTTACTAAAAAAGACAACAAGCACAATCAGCGGTAATGTACCTGCCGTAATAAAAATCCCTGTTTCAATGGCTAAAAATAATTTATAGCCAATTCCGTAAACCTCTAATGTTCCAAAACCGCAAAGGATAGTCGCAATCGTGGACGCCACACAAAAGATAATGCCAAATAAAAACAGTACAAGTATTTTAGCAAGTACCATTGGGTACTGGTTACAGGAATGGTGCGAAGATTTTTGAATGTATCGTTGTCCCGTTCCATAAAAAACAGCATAGCTGCAATGACACCAATAATACAGGGAAGCAGAAATTGTATGCCATACCCAAGTACCATATTGAAAAGTCCGTCAAATGCGTCTGCTTTATCGGTATATCGTTCCATAATAGACGGAGTTGTCATTAAATAAGTCAGTGGGATAGGGAACATAAAGGCTGATAAGATAACCAGTGGAATAAACTTTTTCCGTTTCAATTTCAAAAATTCGCATTTGATAAGTTTAAGCAATTCCCTCGCCTCCCGTCACTCGCTTGAAATAATCTTCAAGACTTTCTTCGCAGGTATGAGCTTCTGATACCTCCAATCCATTTTCCACAAAGGCAGTTACAATTTTCCTACTGGTAAGTCAAGGTTATGCAAGCGCAAGTTATGGTCGTCCTGTATAGAAAAATGGCTTTCGTGGAAAGTACGTTCCAAAATTCTTGCTGCCTGTGCGGTATCAGAAAGAGTAAATCGAATATGTTTGCTACTTTTTTGTTCCAGTTCTGCAAGGCTTTCTTCTTCCAGTAGTGCACCATGGTCGATAATACCAATGTCATCAGCCAGTAGTGCGATTTCTGAAAGAATATGACTGGAAATTAAAATTGTTTTTCCTCTTGCGTCACAAAGCTCACGAATAAAAGAGCGAACTTCTGCAATACCGATAGGGTCAAGCCCGTTGATAGGTTCATCTAAAATTAAAAGTTCCGGGTCGTGCATAACAGCAAGTGCAATCGCAAGACGTTGTTTCATACCAAGCGAATACTGGGAAAACAGTTTTTTGTCCTTATAAGGTAGCCCAACTAAATCTAAAGCGTCTTTAATCGCATGATTGTTTGGCACACCTCGTAAGGTTGCAAAGATACGCAAATTTTCCGTAGCAGTCAGATTAGGATAAAAGCCGGGGGACTCAATCAAGCTACCGATACGGGGCAAAAGTTTCTTTTCATTCCCCTGCAAAGCCTTTCCCCATATTTTGACTTCGCCGGAAGTAGGCTTTGTCAATCCAAGCAGCATTTTCATAGTAGTTGTTTTTCCGGCTCCGTTTCTTCCAAGCAGTCCATAAATTCTTCCTCTTTGTACATGGATATTTAAGTCAGCAACACTCTTTTGTGAGCCGTACTGCTTTGTGAGATTTTTTGTTTCAATGATATAATTTTTGTCCATATTCAAACCTCCTGTTCTGTAAAGTATTCTATCACTCCAATCTTGCATTAACCTTGCAACAACCTTGCATTAACCTTGCAATTTCAAATACAGCTTCCGAAAGTAATTAAGGCTCCCGCCATAAAGACGGAAAAGCCTTAATCTATCAACGGAAAAAGTAAAGTAAATTTAGTTCCTTTTTCCGGTACACTATCTACTGTTATTGTGCCATTCATCTTTTCCACAAGCTGATGAACGATAGATAAACCAAGACCGCTGCCTTTTTCAGCACGCCCTTTATCACATTTATAAAGCCTCTCGAAAATATGTTTCAAATCTTCTTTTTCAATGCCTATCCCGTTATCAGTTAATCGAATTTGCATATTTTTTTCCTGCTTTGATAGGAATATTTCTATTTTGTCTGCATGACTGTGGGAAATTACATTCTGAATAAGATTATTCAATATCCGCATATAACCGTCCGTATCAAGTTTTACTCGGAAAGGCTGTTCGGGAATATCAATGTTATAATCTATCTGCCTATCTTCAAATATAGGTATCCAGTCAATCAAAATATTTCGTGTTAGTTCCGCAGCTTCAACAGTATTTATATCCATAGCAAACTCATTAGAGTTTAATTTGAACCAGTCAAAAAGAATATCTATATATTCTTTCAAATCGTGAGCTTTACGACGGGCAGTTTCGATATAGTCGTCCTTGTCTTTTCCTGTGACAATTCCTCTATGTGCGGCGTCAAGATACCCAATAAGTGTTGTAAGCGGTGTCCGAACATCATGGGAAAGGCTTGTCATAAGCTGGCGGTTCGTTTCTTCTGCCTGCCGGACAGTAGACAGCCTTTTCTCATAAGATACAACAATCTCATTGATTTCATAAGCAAGAGGAGCTACCAGTTCATTTGTTGCTGATAAAATCCGCCTGTTTCCATTCCCATTTTTTACATCAGCCAATGCGTCTGTTATTTCTGCTATCTGCTTTTTCACACGCCGGATAACAAGGCAAGAAACAAAAATAGAAAAAAATGCAATGATAATTGATAGAAAAATAATCGCTTCCATAAAAATCAAACCTCCTTGCTAAAGCGATAACCAATTCCCTTAATTGTCTGAATGTATTTGGGATTTCCGGGATTAACTTCTAATTTTTTACGAAGTCGCTAATAATCGCCATAATGTTACTGTCATCATAAACATATTCTTCTCCCCACACTTCTTCATAAATCTGTTGCTTTGTCAAAATTTTTCCTTGATGTTTCGCGCAGTATAAAAGCAAGTCAAATTCCTTTGGGGGCAAATCAAAAGTTCCATTTTCCGTAATAATAGAACGATTTTCAAGGTCTATTTTCAATCCGTCAAATTCAAGCTGCTGTGTTATTCCGTCTGTTTGATTGAAACGGGTATAACGCCGTATAAGAGAAATAATACGCGCTATTAGTTCGTCCATATCAAAAGGCTTTGTCAAATAATCATCGGCTCCTGCGCGTAAGCCGCGCACTTTGGAAGCACTGTCATTTTTAGAGGTAAACATCAAAATCGGCAGACTGTTTTCTTTTCTGATTTCTTCCAGTGTTTCAAATCCGTCCATACCGGGCATCATAACGTCCAGTATCACAAGTTGATATTCTTTTTCTTTTAATTTTTGTAATCCTTCTTTTCCTGTATTACAAAAATCAGCTTCTATATCTTCTGATAAAACGCTTTGCTTAATCAGTGCACAAAGCTCTTTATCATCATCTATAATCAAAACTTTATTCATGGTGTAGCTCCTTTCCTTGTTTTGTTCTCCCGTCAATCGGTTTTTCCGCGTCCTTTGGTATCAGCCACATATATCCAAGTTTTGAAACACCCGGTATGCGGTTTTCTCTGCAAAGTACCTGTACCCGCCTTTCAGAAATTCCCCACTTCTTCGCTGCTTCGGGGCAAGACATATATTCCATAACACCCAAGTCCTTTCTACAAATCATATCAGTATAATTATAGTCGGATATACGAATAATAGCAAGTATATAAACATGAACTATTATGGCTAATTAGTGGAACTATATAGACATATCCAAGAAGAAAGGGGAACAGTAAAATGTAACTGGGTGAATAAATATGGCAAAAAGACCAGTAGAAAAATATGACTTCAAAGCATTTGGAGAAGCGATAAAAGCTGCGCGGACGGGACGTAAGGAAAGCCGCAAACAGGTAAGTGATGAAATGTATATTTCCCCTCGTTACCTTGCGAATATTGAGAATAAAGGACAGCACCCCAGTCTACAAATCTTTTTTGAGCTTATGCTCCGTTACAATATATCCGTAGACCAGTTTCTTTTAGATACGCCCACCGGAAAAGATACAAAGCGACGGCAGCTTGACGCTCTGCTTGATGATATGAGCGATAACGGCATACGGATTGTAACAGCAACCGCAAAAGAAATTTCAGAAGTCGAAAAAGAGGACAATAAAAACGTCCGGCAAAATTGAATATGGATTTTCGGAAGCGTTGTAATCTTTTTTGAGATTGCAGCGTTTTTCTTTTGCATAAGTTCGGCAAAATGGCTTTTTCTCCGTAGAGGGAAATAAGGACATAAAAGATAAAAAACTTTCTTAGCAAGCATAGGAAAAGAGTACCCTTTTCCGTATTTTCGCCCTCCTGCCCTGTGGTGTGTCGGTTGAAAATTGCTTGTTGGGAAGTGTCCCAAACCCTCAAAGCGGAAAGGAGCGATTGCATGAACGGACGCAAAAGAAAAGTACAAATCAAATTCTATGTAACAGAGGAAGAAAGGGCATTGATTGAGCAGAAAATGAAGCTCGTCCCTACCCAAAACATGGCGGCGTATCTTCGCAAGATTGCCATTGACGGCTATATCATTCAGACAGACCATAGCGATATAAAAGCCATGACAGCGGAGATACAGAAAATCGGGGTCAATATCAATCAGATTGCAAAGCGTGTCAATGCGACAGGCAGCGTCTATCAAGAGGACATAGAAGAAATAAAGGGGGTGCTTGCGGAGATATGGCGGTTACAAAGATTAAGCTATTAAAAGCACGTTGAGCAAAGCCTTTGATTATATCCAAAACCCGGATAAGACAGAGGGGAAAACACTTGTGTCCTCCTTTGGGTGCAGCTATGAAACAGCAGATATTGAATTTGAATATACCTTGTCGCAGGCTCGGCAGAAAGGGAGCAACTTAGCCTTTCATCTGATACAATCGTTTGAGCCGGGAGAGGTGGACTGTGAGAAAGCCCATGCAATCGGAAAGCAGCTTGCCGACGTAGCAACAAAGGGACAGCACGAATACGTCCTAACTACCCACATAGACAAGGGGCATATCCATAACCATATCATTTTTTGCGCGGTCAACTTTGTTGACTACCATAAATACAATTCCAATAAGCGCAGCTACTACGGCATACGGAACATGAGCGACAAGCTGTGCCGGGAAAACGGGCTGTCTGTTGTCGTTCCGGGTAAAGGCAGTAAGGGGAAAAGCTATGCGGAATATCAAGCGGAAAAGACGGGAACAAGTTGGAAAGGCAAGCTGAAAATTGCCGTTGATACGCTTATTCCCCAAGTAGCAAGTTTTGAAGAATTGTTGCAGCGGTTACAGGCAGCGGGCTATGAGATAAAGACGGGAAAATATATCTCCTGCCGCGCTCCCGGACAGGAACGGTTTACCCGCTTAAAAACCCTCGGTGCAGACTATACAGAGGAAGCAATCAAAGAACGGATTGCAGGCAAGCGCACAAAGGCGGCGAAAGCTCCCAAAGAGCAGCGCGGCGTATCGCTGCTTATCGACATTGAAAACAGTATCAAGGCACAAGAGAGCCGGGGCTATGAACAGTGGGCGAAAATCCATAATCTGAAACTGGCTGCAAAGACTATGAATTTCTTGACGGAACATAAGATTGAGCAGTATGCAGATTTAGTCAGTCGGATTGAGGACGTAAATGCGGAAAATGAAAAGACAGCAGACGCATTAAAGGGTGTGGAGAAGCGTCTTGCAGACATGGCGGTGCTGATGAAGCACGTTACCACCTACCAAAAAACAAAAAACGTCTATGAAGCATACCGCAGGGCAAAGGATAAGGACACATACCGGGCAAAGCAGGAAAGCAGTCTGATACTCCATGAAGCGGCGGCAAAGGCATTGAAAGCGGCGGGCGTTACCAAGCTCCCCAAT
>ENA-OQJH01001045-OQJH01001045.1-human-gut-metagenome-genome-assembly--contig:-NODE-1045-length-12754-cov-3.489823_pt1 | contig 12754 bp, 14 predicted proteins | sample MGYA00242597_ERZ504763 | MGnify/ENA primary metagenome ERZ504763 (study PRJEB26092, sample SAMD00036359) | human gut metagenome | host: Homo sapiens | study: EMG produced TPA metagenomics assembly of... | reverse complement strand
GAAAAATACAATGATTCAGGATATATTTCCGATGCATCTTAGTAATGAATATCACAAAAGATACCACAGGCAGACAGTTTTCTTATGATCTTTAAAGATAACCGTATTCTGGCAAAAAATGATGGTCAGGTGTGTTATCTGACCTATAAAGAACTTTCTGAAATCTGTCGTGGGATGGGAAAGGAAATCCTGCATGCGTTTATCTTTTTCCATCGGGGAGGATGATTATTTTCTGACAGATCCGGGGGAAGGGATAGAGGTGCCGGGATTTGTATACTATAAAATGTTTGAGACACGCACCATGCAGCCGAAAGAGCGGGTGCTTGCAGCTGCGACCGCATGGCATCTGTATGTCTGGTACCGCGATAATGTTTATTGTGGGAGATGTGGGCATAAACTGGTACATAGTGAAAAACTCCGGATGCTTTCATGTCCGGACTGTAACAACATGGTTTTCCCGAAAATAGCACCGGCAGTGATCGTGGGTGTGACAAACGGCAGAAAAATCCTCATGACAAAATATGCAAACCGTGAATATAAAAGATATGCACTGATTGCCGGATTTACAGAAATCGGTGAAACTGCGGAGGAAACGGTGGCGAGGGAAGTGAAGGAAGAGGTTGGGCTTTCCGTAAAAAATATCCGTTATTACAAGAGTCAGCCTTGGGGATTTGACAGCAATCTTCTTCTTGGCTATTTTTGTGAACTGGATGATGAGGGAGATGCGATGAGACTGGATGAGGAGGAACTTGCCTGCGCAGAATGGGTTGATTTTGAGGATGTCCCGGATGATCCGGAGGGACTTAGTCTGACACGGGAAATGATGCTCTGTTTCCGGGATATAATGAACGCAAGTGAGTCAACATGCTTGCATGATTGACGAACGGTAAATTGGATCATGTGACGGTTTTGCACATGATACGATGAAAGAATACGGTAGATTCTAAAAGACAGGGAAAACTGGTATGCAAAATTATACCAAATACTGAAAATGCCTTGACACTCCAACAAAACCACTGTATTATTACAGTAATACAAAAAAAGAAAGATTTACGGATGGAAAACTTAAGATTTCTTAATATTTGCTTAAGTGCCTTTTTTGGCAGATAGATAATGATACAATCACCGTAAATCGAATAAAAAAAGGGAGTAATAAAAATGGGAGACAAGAAAAAATCGAAAAAGGGAAAGAAAAAAGTAGTTATTATTGTGCTTGTGGTTCTGGTCGTTGTAGCTGCGATCATTGGAAGTTCAGTAAAGAAAATGACAAGCCAGGTAGCAACAGCAGTCAATACAGTAGAGGTGGAGCCGGTACAGAAGAGAGATTTATCTGATACGATTTCATTAAAAGGTACTGTATCGGGTATCACGAAGAATAATGCAACTTCAAAAGCGTTAGCAGAAATCACAGCAGTTAATGTTCAGGTCGGAGATATTGTAAAAGAGGGAGATGTATTATGTACATTAGATTCCTCTACGATTCAGGATCAGATTGCGGATCTCGAAAAAAATATGTCTGATACAAATGCGACAGACAGTATTAATTCACAGCAGACAGCAGAAACAGTCAGTCGTGCAAAAGAAGATCAGCAGACACAGCTTGCAGCTGCACAGAAAGCAATTGATGATGCAAAGGATGCTTATAACGCACAGAGTATTATGTGGGATAAGAGTGAAGATAAATCGGATGCAGAATTTCAGTCTTTGTTAGCTGCACAGAAAGCAGTTACTACTGCTGAGGAAGATTACCAGAAAGTATTAGAGACCACGAACCGTACGATCGAGGATGCACAGCGTGCGGTAGAACTTGACAAGTATAAAGGATCGGATTCATCTTCCAAAGATAAACTGACAGATTTAAAAGAACAGTTAGAAGATTGCAATATTACAGCACCTTGCGGTGGAGTTGTGACGGCAGTCAATGTTTCTGTCGGAGATGTTAATGCAGATTCAAAAACACCACTTGTAACGATCGAAGATACCAGTTCTTTAAAAATGGTGGCAACTGTGGAAGAAGCTGATATTTTAAAGATTGAAGAGGGAATGAAAGCAACTGTAACAGCGGATGCATGGGAGATGAGACCATTAATGGAACTGTGACCAGAGTGTACGTGTCAAAGGACAGTCCACGGGATCTGACGGACAGACAACATCCGGAGGATATTCCGTAGAGATATCTTTAGATAACAAAGAATTACTTGTCGGTATGGAAGTAAAAGCAAAAGTCATGATCAAGGAAAAAGGTGAAGTATTAGCGATTCCTTATGATCTTGTCAAGACGGATGATGACGGAAATACATACGTACTTGTTGCAGAGGCAAATGCAGACGGTTCTGCTACAGCGGTGAAGAAGAATATCACAGTTGGTGAAGAAGTAGATTACTATACGGAAGTAACCGGTGGAGATCTGGCAGAAGGAGATAAATTAATTTATGATTACTCCGGAACGGTGACAGAAGGACAGCAGTTTACACCGGAACAGATGTATTCCGAGCAGGATATGGGAACAGGCGCATCTACAGATGAAACCTCAGATGCAGAAGGTATGAGCACCAGCGTGGAGGGAAATGAGTAGTGAGTGAACCAGTAATCCGAATGGAAAATATCGTTAAGACATATTATTTGGGAAAACCAAATGAACTTGAAATTTTACATGGAATCAACCTTACCGTAAATAAAGGGGAATTTGTTTCCATCGTCGGTGAATCCGGTTCCGGTAAGAGTACACTTATGAATATTATAGGAGTCCTCGACCGCCAGACACAGGGAGATTATTATCTGGAGGGACAGGATGTCAATGGAATGTCGGATGAAGTACGGAGTGCGATCAGAAACCGCAGGATTGGTTTTGTATTTCAGAACTTTAATCTCCTTCCGAGAGCCAATGCATTAAAAAATGTTATGGTTCCATTACTATATGGAGAGGAACATTCCAAAAACGGAAAAGAACATGCCATGGAAATGCTCAAAATGGTAGGAATGGAAGACCGTGCGGATCACAGACCAAACGAACTTTCCGGTGGTCAGAAACAGCGTGTTGCGATCGCCCGTGCCATGATCAATGATCCGGCGATCATTCTTGCAGATGAGCCGACCGGAGCACTCGATTCGAAGACAGGTCATATGGTCATGGATCTGTTCCACAAACTTCATGAGGAACAGGGGAAAACAATTGTCCTGATCACACATTCCCAGGAGCTTGCACAGGAAACAGAGCGTATCGTTACTCTGTTAGATGGTCAGATCGTGGCGGATAACGGAGGTGAACATTAATGTTTGGGAAAATATCAAAGAGGCAATCACGAGTATTTCCAGCAACAAGATGCGTTCTCTGTTAACAATGCTCGGAATCATCATCGGTATCAGTTCGGTGATCATTATCACGACGATCGGTGGTTCCATACAGAGTACGCTGACGGCAACCATGAATTCACTTGGTGGAAATATGGTACAGGCGTATGTCGAGGCACGTTATCCGGAAAATGATGAAGACTGGGCTACCTGGGAACAGCCGGATATGACAGACAGCGATTATGTCACACAGGATATGATCGATGGATTGATTGAAAAATATCCGGATGAGGTAACAGGTGTTGCAGCACAGAACTATCTTGGTTCAGGAACCATTAAAGATGATGCTGATTCCAAGAATTATGCAAATGTCAATATTGATGGTATCACACCGGAATATTTAGAGTATATGAAACTGGAAATGCATGCCGGAAGAAATCTGACAAAGGCAGATAATCAGGGGAAAAAGAGAGTATGCCTGATTGCAGATACGATGGCAGAGAGATACTTTGCAGGTAAAGATCCGATCGGTGAAACACTTTCTGTTGCAACATCGGATGGCGGAATTTTTGATTTTGTTGTAGTTGGCGTTTATGTATATAACCAAGCATTATTTGGAAAAGTGGACACGTCCATACCGGAAAAAGACCGTGTAACAGAATTGATGATCCCTCTTCAGACCTGTTTTAAACTGCAGGGGACTGACAGGACTGGTTATGATTATTTTAATCTTATGATCGATCCTCTTGCAGATGTCAATCAGGCAACAACGGATGTTTTATCTTATTTTGATGAGATGTATGCAAACAACAAAAATTTCCACGTCAGTGCATACAATATGGCATCTGATCTTGGCATGATCAATACGGTACTCAACGTGATCACGATCGCGGTTTCCGGTATTGCAGCGATTTCACTGATCGTGGGTGGTGTCGGCGTTATGAATATCATGCTGGTGTCCATCACGGAGCGTACAAGAGAGATCGGTGTCCGTATGGCGCTTGGTGCCAAAAGACGTACCATCCGTATGCAGTTTGTCATAGAGGCGATCATGCTCTGTCTGATCGGAGGTATCATCGGTATACTGATTGGTATAGGAATCGGGGCACTGCTTGGAAAAGTGGCAGGATTTGTCATTCAGAATATGTACTCTCAGTATGCAAATTATATTATTATGACGGTGCATCCTTCTGTAACGGCGATCATGCTTTCACTGTTCTTCTCTATGCTGACCGGTGTATTTTTCGGATATTACCCGGCGAACAAGGCTTCAAAGATGGAAGTCATCGATGCATTGCGCTATGAGTAAGGGCAAAGAAAAGATTTGCATTGCAGTCTGAGCAGAGAATTTTTAAAAGAATACAGATAAGAAAAGTATTGTATGTGACAAAAATAAAAATGTCAGTATACAATACTTTTTTGTTTATGTGATGATGTCTAATAAAAATATTACTAAAAAGTAATTGTTTTATATTTCATGATGTTGGGGTCAAAACCATAAATAATTTTGTCATAATAAGAAATATAAAATTTTGTGATGATAGCGTTGGCATAATAGATACATATATAAGTGAAAAATATGATAATATAATTGAAAAAAATGCTGTGGTACATGGTAAGAAAATAAAACATGGAGATTTCTTAATTGAATTTTTAAGAGATTGCGGATATAATGGGCAAATATATGCAAGTTATTCAAATTTAAAAAATTCTATTGATTATCCGGCTATGTATCAGAATGTAATAGGTTGTGGATATGCAAAAGGTGAATTGAATAAGGCAATTGATAATATGTATAAAAGTAACAGGATTATAGTTTGGAATAATGGATTAGCTTATTACAAAGGAAATTCTTATTTATCGTTGTATACAATGTTAAAAAAGGTGTAAAAACGGTGGATATTTATGTCCTGATTATGTAGCAGAAAATTTGCAGGAATATCAGGAACAATTCGATATATGGATTAATCAGCCTGAACAGGAAAAAAATATCAGGCTACAATAATGGAAACCGGAGAAAAAGCGTTATCCAACCATTTATTTTTAAGATGGATTTACCCGGAGGCCTGACAGAAATGTCAGGCTCTTTGTTTTTATACAGGGATCAATATTTCCGGGCATGGTACATGCGCCTTCCCACATAGAATACAAAAAGAAATATTGTAAGTATAGCATTCATGCATGATAGCGATGCGTAGATGTTATGCAATATCAATAATCGGGATGGAAGGGAAAAACATGAACCATAACAAAAAGAAAATTTTAAAAGTGACGGCACTGTTTGTTTTTATGTTCTTTTTAGGCTGGGGCGCAGGTTCGCTGCAGAAACAGCAGATGAAAAAACAGTGGAGACAGTGTCTGTCCAGAATCAGGCAGATAACTGGGGACTGGGCTTTGGAGCGGAGGGAACCCAGCCGACCGGCAATGTGACGGCAGATGAATTAAAAAAATACAACGCATGGTATGTGGGAGATAAAAGTAAAAATGTTATTTATCTGACATTTGACTGCGGCTATGAAAATGGAAATACAGAGCCGATTTTGGATGCTTTAAAAAAGCATAATGCAAAAGCGACATTTTTTGTTGTGGGACATTTTCTTGAGAGTGCACCGGATATTGTAAAACGTATGGAGCAGAAGGGCATGCTGTCGGCAATCATACTTATCATCATCCAGATATGTCATCAATATCAGACATGACCTCGTTTCAGAAAGAGATGGATGATGTCGCGTCATTGTACCAGACAGTCACAGGCAAAGAAATGATAAAATATTACCGCCCGCCACAGGGAAAATACAGTACAAAAAACCTTGAGATGGCAAAAGAACTTGGATACCATACATTTTTCTGGAGCCTTGCCTATGTGGACTGGAATGTGGATGATCAGCCGACGAAGGAAGAGGCATTTGATAAATTGCTGACGAGAATCCATCCGGGAGCGATCGTTTTATTGCACAGCACTTCAAAGACGAATGGAGAGATTTTAGATGAGCTGCTGACAAAATGGGAAGAAATGGGATACACATTTGCGCCGCTTTCGGAGTTGATCGAAGAATCCTGACAGAAAAGATTGTGGAAAAATACAAAAGATACAAGGGATAAGACTTGTTTGATGACGGAGAGGAAGGTATAATGAACGTGGAGTGCCAGTGAGAAAGAAGCGGTTTTTAGTCTGGGTAAAATGCTGCATGATAAACTGGGACGGTATGAAAACAATATTTGATACGAGTAAGAATAGGGATGCATATGAAAAGAACAAAATTTAAAACAGGAATATTGGCGGTGGTTTTTTGCAGTCTGACATTTTTGTTTTCCGGGGATGGTAACAGCATTTATGCGGATGAAATTCTGACAGATACAGAATTACCGGTCGGTCGTTTTTCGTTTGAAGAAAACAGAAGAAGCAGATGATGAGGATTATGAGTCTGTAGAGGAAGATGACGTTGCGGAACAGTCATTGCTTCGGATGACAGGTATATCTGCCGATGACTGGGAAAAGTATGGAAGTGATTATTTTTATGAACAGTTATCGGATGAGGAAAAAAAATACTGGGATGATCTGGATGCCATATGTGCAAAATATCTGACAACAGAAACGGATGCAGTGACAACGAATACGGGAACGTACCGGATGAAGGCGATATCGGGAAGCACTCTTGAAAAAGAAAAGCAAAAAAAGGTATTGCGGATGTTTCGGTATTCAAAACCACAATATTATTTTTTAAATGCGACGATTTATACAATTACATACTCAGACAAAAAAGTTTCTATGATATTTGGTATTTATCCTGCGTTTGGCAAGGGTGCAGACCGGATGGAGGAAACTGAAAAAGTAAAAGCGCAGGTTGACACCTGGCAGAAACAGATTGATGAATGCAGCACAGAGGACGAAAAAGTACAAACCATACATGATCTGATCATTCAAAAGGTTGAATATAATCATGATCTTGTAAATAGCGATTTTGCAACAGAAAATACAGAATATTCACAGTCCGTATACAGTGTTTTATGTACGAATAAGACGGTATGTGCAGGATATGCCCAGACATTTGAGATGATGTGCAATGGAACCGGTATTGATACCGTGGCAGTGACTAGTTTTGATCATGAGTGGAATAAGATAAAGTTGGAAAATAGCTGGTATAATGTCGACTGTACCTGGGATGATAACGGAAGCGATAACGTTGGATATACCTATTTTCTGCGGAATGATGATTATTATGACACATCCAGCAGTTATTCTAAAAAACATCATGCGGAGGAAAGCTATTGGGAAGGATATCTGCCTGCAACAGAAATGGATAGTGTTGGCAGTCCATGGATATCTATGAACGAAAATGCAAGTGGATCAAAGATAGGAATGTCCTGTTATAATAAGGAGGCAGAAATCTATTATACCACGGATAAAAGTAATCCGGTGACATCCGGTACGCGGATGTTATATCAATCGGATTTTTTATGGAACAGCTCCGAATATCCGGTGATAAAAGCAGCTGCCATGGAAGATGGAAAACACAACAGTGCTGTGGTCACAAAATGTCTGCATAATTACAATGCAAGTATACTTGCAGATGCAGCCTGTGAAAAAGCCGGAACAAGAGAGTATACCTGTACGATCTGCGGAAATAGTTATATGGAAGAAATCCCAGCCACAGGACATACAGTTGAGATAGATCCTGAGGTGGCAGCTGCTTGTGAAACCGCCGGTATTACGGAAGGAAGCCATTGCCGTGTCTGCGGAAAAGTACTGGTTGAGCAGACTGTCATCCCAGCCACAGGACATACACCGGTTACAGATGACGCGGTAGCGGCAGCTTGTGAGACAACCGGACTGACAGAAGGAAGTCATTGCAGTGTCTGTGGAAAAGTACTGACAGAACAGACTGTCATCCCGGCTGCAGGACATGTACCGGTTACGGATGCTGCAGTGGAGACAGCTTGTGAGACAACCGGACTGACAGAGGGAAATCACTGTAGTGTTTGTGGAAAAGTGCTGACGGCACAGAATGTGATCCCCGCAACCGGGCATCAATGGAACGAGTACAAAGAAAGTGGAAAAATAAAACGTAAGTGCAGTGTCTGTGGAAAGACGGAAACGGTGGGCACTTATTTGGACGTAAAGAAAATCCAGCTTTCAAAAACCACATATGCTTATGATGGAAAGGCACATATGCCGACTATAAAAGTGACAAATACTGCTGGCAAGAAATTAAAAGAAGGAACGGATTATAAAATAAAGAAGCCGTCCGGGCGGAAAAATGCCGGTATCTATACGGTCACGATTGAAATGAAAGGTGATTACACTGGAAAATACCGGAAGACATTCCAGATCATACCGAAAGGAACCGCTATTTCCGGTGTAAAGGCAAAGAAAAAAGCATTTTCGGTGTCCTGGAAGAAGCAGGCAAAACAGACAAGCGGTTACCAGATCCAATATGCAGTGGATGCGAAATTCAAAAAGTCGGTTGTGACAAAGAATGTCAATAATACCAAAAAGGTAAAACTGGATGTCACAAAATTAAAAGCAAAAAAGAAATATTACATACGCGTCCGCACCTATAAGACTGTAAAAATGAACGGAAAATCCAAAAAGATCTATTCGGGCTGGTCTAAGGTAAAAGCAGTCACTACAAAGAAATAACAAAGATATACCGATCCATTTTACAAAATGCGATATAAGTATAAATAAAAAACGGGAGAAAGAGAAAATGGCAGACAACAGTTTAAAAATCAGTTACAAGATATATTTAGAAGCGGAGGATATTTCACAGTCACGGATTTCTTCTACGGCATCTTATGTAAGCAATCTGTTTAAGAATTGCACCAATTCCTATTTACAGAAAGCGGAAGTGGACAATGAGAGCGACATGGATGATTTTACGCTTCGTCTGTATATTGACGAAAAGGTAGAGGAAGAAGCGTGCAGTTCACCGGAATGTGCAGAAGGTTTTCTGGAAAATATCGCAGAATTTTTAGATGCGGTTGCAGCAGCACATTCCTATCTGGATATGGAGGGAAGTTTTTCCATTTCCTATCATGGAGTAGAGGATACATTCCGGTTCCGTTCTGAGGCAGGAAGCGATCTGTGCGATATTGAATAAAAACCGAAATAAGAAGGATATAAAAATACCGGCTTGCAAAATCAGATAAAATCTGAGGCTGCAGGCCGGTATTTTATATCCGTTTCTTTCTATTGTTTATTGTTTGTCTGATTCATCCGGTGGAAAGTCTGGTTTTTTTATGTAAACTTTCTCAATCCGGTTTTTGTCCATCTGTTCGACGCGGAGAAGCACATTGTCATCTGTGATGATGATCTCATTTTTTCCGGCAGATGATCTAAGAGACCGAGCAGATATCCGCCGATCGTATCATAATCTTCGGAACTGAAATTAAGATCTAACTCATCGCAGAGATCCTGCAGGTTGGTGGAACCGGAAACGATAAATTCGCGGTCGTTAAGCGGCAGGATCGGATCTTCTTCATCCGTGTCGTATTCATCACGGATCTCACCCACGATCTCCTCTAAGAGATCCTCAAGCGTGATAAGACCGGCCGTTGCACCGTACTCGTCAAGTACGATTGCAAGGGAGATAGATGACTTACGCATCTCAATAAAAAGTTCTGCGGTATTTTTGTGCTCAAAAGTAAAATAAGGTTCACGCATGATATCCCGCACGGAAAAATGCTCCTTGTCCTTGCAGAGGAGAAGATCTTTCATGTTCAGGATACCGATGACGTTATCGGTCGTATCCTCATAGACAGGAAGTCTGGTAAATTTGTCTTCCTGAAAAATATCAATCAGTTCGTCATAAGTATTATTTACATTTGCAAAAGTCATATCAGGTCTTGGAATCATAACTTCCTTTGCCTGCGCATCACCAAAATCAAACAGATTGTTGATCATCTCATGTTCTTCTGATTCGATGACACCGTTTTCTTTGCTGACATCCACAATGGTACGGAGTTCTTCCTCTGTCATCTGATTGTTGTTTGCCTTTGGATCCATATGCAGTAAAAATAAAAAGCCCATGGAAAACTGATTTACCAGAAAAATCACAGGAGTCAGTATTTTCATAAGAAAACCGATGATACCGGAATAGGCGATCGAAATCTGATCCGCATAAAGTGTCGCAAAAGTTTTTGGAGAAATCTCACCAAAGACGAGGATCAGAAACGTAAGGATACCGGTTGCAATACCTGCGCCGACGCTGCCCCAAAGCTTGATTGCAAGCGTGGTTGCCAGTGAGGAGGCGGAGAGATTGACGATATTGTTGCCGATTAAGATCGCGCTGAGCATCTTGTGGGAGTCGTCGGTAATACGAAGTACCCGTTCGGCGCGTTTGTTTCCGTCATCTGCGAGTGTACGCATCCGGATTTTATTTACGGTCGTAAGAGCTGTCTCTGCGGATGAAAAAAAGCAGAGAGAATCAATAAAATAATTAGAAAAATAATCTGTGATATGGCACTTGCGTCCACGAAAATTCACCTCATTAAAATATAAAATTTTCCGGCACTATAGCAAAAATAGCGCCGGAATGTTTAAAATTTATCATATATTATATCGGAAAGAGGATTATTCGTCAATACTGTAATTCGGAGCCTCTTTGGTGATGTGAATGTCATGTGGATGACTCTCACGGAGAGCTGCTGCGGAGATCTTAACGAATTTGCTCTTCTCTTTTAAGTCCTCGATGGTCGGGCAGCCACAGTAACCCATACCGGAACGGATACCGCCGACTAACTGGAATACAGTGTCTTCCACGGAACCTTTGTATGCAACACGTCCTTCAACGCCTTCCGGAACAAGTTTCTTTGCTCCTTCCTGGAAGTAACGGTCTTTACTGCCGTTTTCCATGGCTGCAAGAGATCCCATACCGCGGTATACTTTGTATTTTCTTCCCTGATACAGTTCAAAAGTACCCGGAGCTTCGTCACATCCTGCAAACATGCTGCCCATCATACATACATTGGCACCGGCAGCGAGAGCTTTTGTCATGTCTCCGGAATATTTGATACCACCATCTGCAATGATCGGAACACCGAACTCTTTTGCAGCGTTGTAGCAGTCCATGATAGCGGAAACCTGAGGAACACCGATACCTGCAACGATACGGGTGGTACAGATAGAACCAGGTCCGATACCGACTTTGACTGCGTCAGCACCTGCTTTGATCAGATCGCGTGTTGCATCACCGGTAGCAACGTTTCCTGCGATGACCTGCAGATCCGGATAGGCAGTTTTGATCTTTTTGACTGCCTCTAATATATTTTTGGAATGTCCATGTGCAGAGTCAACAACGATCACATCGACGTGCGCTTTTACTAAAGCTTCTACACGTTCCATCATGTTTCCTGTGATACCGACACCGGCACCGCAGAGCAGACGGCCTAACTCGTCTTTGGCAGAGAGCGGATATTTGATCTGTTTTTCAATATCTTTGATCGTGATCAGTCCTTTTAAGTGGAAATCCTTATCTACGATCGGAAGTTTTTCTTTTCTTGCTTTTGCGAGGATCTTTTTTGCTTCCTCTAAAGTGATGCCCTCTGGAGCTGTGATCAGATTCTCGGAAGTCATGCTTTCACTGATCTTTTTGGTAAAATCTGTCTCGAATTTTAAATCACGGTTTGTGATGATACCGACTAATTTGCCACCTTCGCAGATCGGCACACCAGAGATGCGGAATTTGCGCATCAGATCTTCGGCATCCTGTAATGTATGATCCGGGGAAAGGTAAAATGGATCCGTGATAACGCCATTTTCAGAACGCTTTACCTTATCTACCTCATCGGCCTGTGCCTGGATCGACATGTTTTTGTGGATAATACCGATACCGCCCTGTCTTGCCATTGCAATGGCCATTCTGTGTTCTGTAACGGTATCCATGGCAGCGCTCATCATAGGAATATTTAAAACGACCTTTTTGGTAAGATGCGTTGTCAGATCAATCATGTTTGGTGTAACTTCTGAATACTGTGGAACTAATAACACATCATCAAAAGTAATACCTTCACCAATAATTGTTCCCATTTTATTTTCCTCACTTTCTTCGTATTGAATTGTATGAAAAAGATATATTAGTTTCTGTATCATAGCAAAAAAAAAATACTCTGTCAATGTAATATAAGTGTGAAATTTATAAAAAATAGATATATATTAGAAGTAATAATAAAACGTGTGAAAAAACCTTATAGAAATTATGGTTCACAAATGATTTGATGTGTGATATGATGGCTTTAGGCGACGGGGCCAGAGCACGGGCATACGTCGCCCATTTTTTACCTAAATAAAAGAGAACATCACAGATAAAATATGTTATTCTGTGAAAAAAGAAGAGAAGAAAAAGGGGGAAAATTATGGAGTTTCGTCCCTGTATCGACATCCATAACGGAAAGTTAAACAGATCGTTGGTGGAAGTTTAAAGGATGCCGGGAGACCAGGCAGCGGAGAATTTTTGTGGCGGAG
>ENA-OQJH01001044-OQJH01001044.1-human-gut-metagenome-genome-assembly--contig:-NODE-1044-length-12770-cov-2.137784_pt1 | contig 12770 bp, 15 predicted proteins | sample MGYA00242597_ERZ504763 | MGnify/ENA primary metagenome ERZ504763 (study PRJEB26092, sample SAMD00036359) | human gut metagenome | host: Homo sapiens | study: EMG produced TPA metagenomics assembly of... | reverse complement strand
CGTACAAGAGGTCTGATTTTGCGATCATCGATGAGGTTGACGCTGTTTGATCGACGAGGCGAGAACGCCGCTTATTAATTTCCGGGCAGAGCGGAAATCGACAAAGCTTTATGAAGCGTGTGATATTCTTGCCCGTCAGCTTGAACGTGGCGAGGCAAGCGGAGAATTCTCAAGATGAATGCGATTATGGGAGAGGATATCGAAGAGACGGGTGATTTTATTGTCAATGAAAAGGAAAAGGCAATTAACCTGACAGAAGACGGAGTTAAGAAAGTAGAGAAATTCTTCCATATTGAAAATCTTGCCGATCCGGAAAATCTGGAGATCCAGCATAATATTATCCTTGCTTTGCGCGCGCATAATCTGATGTTTAAAGATCAGGACTATGTTGTGAATGCAGAAGGAGAGGTTATGATCGTCGATGAATTTACAGGACGTATCATGCCGGGAAGACGTTATTCGGACGGGCTGCATCAGGCGATTGAGGCGAAGGAACACGTAAAAGTGCGCAGAGAGAGCAAGACGCTTGCGACGATCACATTCCAGAACTTGTTTAATAAATTTGAGAAGAAGAGCGGTATGACAGGTACGGCTCTTACAGAAGAAAAAGAGTTCCGTGATATTTACGGAATGGACGTTATAGAAATCCCGACAAACAAACCGGTTCAGAGAAAAGACCTTGAAGATGCGGTATATAAACAAAAGCAGAAAAATATCATGCTGTCGTTGAAGAAGTAAAGAGAGCTCATGCTACAGGTCAGCCGGTTCTTGTCGGAACGATCACGATAGAAGTGTCCGAACTTTTGAGCGGTATGCTGAAAAAAGAAGGAATCAAACATAACGTTCTGAATGCGAAATATCACGAGCAGGAAGCAGAGATCGTAGCGGATGCAGGTGTTCACGGCGCCGTAACGATCGCGACGAACATGGCAGGTCGTGGTACGGATATTAAACTTGATGAAGATGCGAGAGCGGCAGGCGGATTAAAGATTATCGGTACGGAAAGGCATGAGTCAAGACGTATTGACAATCAGCTTAGAGGACGTTCCGGTCGTCAGGGAGATCCGGGTGAATCAAGATTTTATATTTCACTGGAAGATGATCTTCTTCGTCTGTTCGGTTCGGACCGTCTTATGGGAGCTTTTAATGCGCTGGGTGTTGCAGACGGGGAACAGTTGGAGCATAAGATGCTTTCCAATGCGATAGAGACAGCACAGAAAAAACTGGAGACAAACAACTTCGGTATCCGTAAAAATCTGCTTGAGTATGATCAGGTTATGAACGAGCAAAGAGAGATCATTTACGGAGAGAGAAGAAGGGTTCTCGACGGCGAGAGCATGAGAGATACCGTCTATAATATGATCACAGAATATGTTGAAAATATTACAGACCGTTTCGCCTCTCCGGAAGCGGCAGCAGAAGACTGGGATGTAAAAGGTCTGGAGCTGAACTTGCATAAGATTATTCCGATGATGGAGCTTCCGTCAGAGAAAGAATGTATTGATATGCGTCAAAAAGAGCTGAAACATCTCTTGAAAGAACGTGCGGTGAAAGCGTATGAAGTGAAAGAAGCGGAATTCCCGGAAGCAGAACAGATCCGAGAGTTAGAGCGTGTCGTACTTCTAAAAGTAATCGATGCAAGATGGATGGATCATATCGACGATATGGATCAGCTTCGTCAGGGAATCGGTCTTCAGGCATACGGACAGAGAGATCCGCTTGTTGAGTATAAGATGACAGGGTATAATATGTTTGGCGAGATGACAAATATGATCGCCGAGACAACGATCCGTACACTGTTCAATGTTCGTGTCGAGCAGAAAGTAGAAAGAGAAGAGGTAGCGAAAGTTACAGGAACAAATAAGGATGACACTTCCGTACGCGCTCCGAAAAAGCGGGAAGATAAGAAAGTTTATCCGAACGATCCATGTCCTTGCGGAAGCGGGAAAAAATACAAACAATGCTGTGGAAGAAAACCGGTGTAATAGACGGTATTATAAAAAACAATAGAATCCGTATAATAAAAGATAAGACAGGATTTGTATAATAAATGAAAGAGGTGATCAAGGTGGTTTTGTTAGATGAACTGAAGTTAAGACTAAGCGCATATGAAGAACCGCTGAAAGATTTGAGGGATTCACTTTGACTTAGCTTCTAAGAAGCTGCGGGTTGAAGAGTTGGAGAAGCGTTTGGAAGAACCGGGATTTTGGGATGATCCGGAAGTTTCCCAACAAGTAATGAAAGAATTAAAAGGGCTGCAGGACTCTGTAAAAGAAATCGAAAAGCTGTATTCAGATTATGAGGATATGATGCTTCTGATTGAGATGAGCGAGGAAGAAGACAGCGAGGAAACAGCGGAAGAGATTGAAGAAGAATTGCAGCAGTTTGAAGAGACGTTTGAAGAATTGCGTATCGGGACACTTCTTACAGGACCATATGACAGAGATAATGCGATCGTGACGCTTCATGCCGGGGCGGGCGGTACAGAATCTTGTGACTGGACCGGAATGCTCTACCGTATGTATACGAGGTGGGCGGAAAAGAAAGGGTACAGTATCGAAGAGCTGGATTATCTTGAGGGAGATGTGGCAGGAGTAAAAGGCGTGACTTTTGAGGTGAAGGGCGAGAATGCATACGGATATCTTCGCTCGGAAAAAGGAGTACACCGTCTCGTGCGTATTTCTCCGTTTAATTCGGCAGGAAAGCGTCAGACATCATTTGCATCCTGTGATGTGATTCCGGATATAGAGGAAGATATCGATATAGAGATCAATGACGATGATCTGAAGATCGACACATATCGTTCCAGCGGCGCGGGAGGTCAGCATATAAATAAGACGTCCTCGGCAGTGCGTATTACGCATCTTCCGACCGGAATCGTAGTTCAGTGTCAGAATGAACGCTCTCAGCATATGAACAAGGATAAAGCGATGCAGATGCTCAAATCAAAGCTTTATTTGATGAAGCAGCAGGAACAGGCGGAAAAAATGTCTGATATCCGCGGAGAAGTAAGGGATATTAATTTTGGAAATCAGATCCGTTCCTATGTCATGCAGCCGTATACGATGGTGAAAGATCACCGTACAAATGCGGAAGTAAGTAACGTAGGCGGAGTGATGGACGGAAATATCGATCCGTTTATCAACGCATATTTAAGTGCAAATACAGAACAGGCATCCGAGCAGTGATCGGAAGCCTGTTTTGGCTAATAGTGGTTTTGTGAAATGTTACGAACAGAAAAAGGGATAGGAAAGGAAGAATAGGATGATAAGTATAGCGGTATTGGGATATGGCACAGTCGGTTCGGGAGTTGTAGAAGTGCTCGAAAAAAATAAGGATGTTATCAATCAGAGAGCAGGAGATGAAATCAGTGTCAAATATGTTCTTGATCTGAGAGATTTTCCGGGAGATCCGATACAGGAAAAGATAGTGCATGACATTGATGTGATCATTAATGATCCGGAAGTTCAAATCGTAGTGGAAGTAATGGGTGGAGTAGAACCGGCGTATACATTTGTAAAACGGTGTCTGGAAGCGGGAAAGAGCGTGGCGACATCCAACAAAGCGCTTGTGGCAAAGCATGGCGCGACTCTTCTGTCTATCGCAAGAGAGCGGGAGATCAATTTCCTGTTTGAAGCAAGTGTAGGAGGAGGTATCCCGATTATCCGCGCGTTAAATTCTTCGCTGACGGCAGACCGCATTGAGGAGATTACCGGAATTTTGAACGGAACGACAAACTATATGCTTACGAAGATGTTTTATGAAGGTGCTCAGTACGACGAAGTGCTTAAAGAAGCGCAGGATAACGGCTTTGCGGAGCGCAATCCTGAGGCTGATGTAGAAGGATATGACGCATGCCGGAAAATCGCGATTCTTTCTTCTCTTATTTCAGGACATCAGGTTGATTTTGAAGATATTTACACAGAAGGTATCACGCAGATAACAAAAGAAGATATGATGTATGCAAAAGAGATGAAAATGACGATCAAATTTCTTGCATCGAGTAAGCGTGACGGCGACCACCTCCATGCGATCGTTGCTCCGGCGCTTCTTGGAAATGAACATCCGCTTTATAGCGTAAACGGTGTGTTCAACGCAGTGTTTGTAAACGGAAATATGCTTGGAGACGCAATGTTTTACGGAAGCGGAGCAGGAAAACTTCCTACGGCGAGCGCTGTTGTAGCGGATGTTGTAGATGAAGCAAAACATCTTCACAGAAATATTATGACAATGTGGAAAAATGAAAAGCTGGAACTTCTTCCGATAGAGGATACGGAAAAAACGTTTCTTTGTACGGATCAGCGGCGACGAAAAAATGCGTCGGGAAGAAACAGAAGCGGCATTTGGAGCAGTGACTTTTGTGAGAGCGGAAGGTCTTGAAAATGAGTTCGGTATCATAACAGAAGTGATGACAGAGGAGCATACAGAAAGATCGCGGAGAAATTTGAGGGAATCCTTCATATGATCCGTGTTGAAGAGTAAAATAAAGAGGACGAAAATTATGAAATATATCGTTATTTTATGTGACGGAATGGCAGATGAACCACTGGAGTCTCTGTCAGGGAAAACACCGCTTGAAGCGGCAAAGACTCTGAATATGGATCGTCTGGCAAAAAACGCGGAGATCGGGATGGTTCAGACAGTTCCGAAAGGAATGTCTCCGGGAAGCGATACTGCAAACCTGTCGGTGATCGGATATGATCCGAAGAAGTATTATTCAGGACGTTCTCCGTTAGAAGCTTTGAGTATCGGCGCGCAGATGGGGGACTTGGATGTGTCTTTTCGGTGCAACCTTGTTACATTGACAGAGGATGAAGATTGTTATGAAGAACGCACGATTCTTGATCACAGTTCGGGAGAAATATCGACAGAGGATGCGGCAGTTCTTATGGAAGCATTAAGTAAAGGGCTTGCAAAAGACGGATATCATTTTTATGTAGGAACGAGCTACCGTCACCTGCTGATCCAGAATAACGGACATGTGACAGAATTGACGCCGCCTCATGATATTTTGACAAAGAAGATCGGCGGATATCTCCCGGAAGATGAAGTGCTTCGGGAAATGATGGTGAAAAGCTACGATATATTAAAAGATCATCCGATCAATATAAAACGCAGGGAAGAAGGGAAAAACCCAGCCAATTCAGCATGGTTTTGGGGAGCGGGAACGCGTCCTGCGCTGACTTCGTTTGAAGAAAAAAACAAAGTAAAAGGCGCAATGATCTCTGCTGTCGATCTGTTAAAAGGAATTGCAGTAGGCGCAGAAATGGATAATATTACGGTAGAAGGAGCAAATGGCGGACTCCATACAAATTATGGAGGAAAGGCTGAAGCTGCGGTGAAAGCGCTTACAGAGGACGGCTATGATTTTGTTTATGTACATATTGAAGCGCCGGAGAGATGGGACATCAGGAAGTACGATGATAAGATCAAAGCGATTGATTGATAGACGACCTTGTGATCGGTCCTGTGGCAGAAGGACTTGAGCAGGCGGGTGAAGATTACAGGATGCTGATTCTTCCGGATCATCCGACGCCTGTGCGCGTGCGTACTCATACAGGTGATCCTGTTCCGTATATGTTGTATGACAGCACAAATGCAGTAAAAGGACAGGATGAGTATTCTGAACGGACGGCACAGAAAACGGGGATCTTCAGAGAAAAAGGAGATCGTTTGATCGATCATCTTTTGGAACGTGAATAATTGATTTTGCAGGAAAATAAGCAGAGAAAAAGAAAGCACCACTTGTGTTGAGGTTGAGTTTGCAAAGACAAAACTTGCAGCAAGGAAGGTGCTTTCTGCGTTTAGAAGCAGTTTCAGGCTTGACAGACATTCTTATTTTGATGTAAAATAGCCGTTGTAAAGTAAAAATGATTATGAAAGTGTTGAAGAGGACAGTAAGCTGTCCGGTCATCTCAGAGAGGGATCTGTATGGTGTGAAGATCCTGATGTTCCGGCTGACTGAATACCACCTCGGAGCGGCCTTAATACGGCACGGTGATTCCGTTATCATCACATGAATTAAGATGGTTTTCTGACGAAGACAAACAGGTGGAACCGCGGGAGTTTTCCCGTCCCTGTGTGGAGTGTTTCCGTGCAGCATAGATTCATAGATAAGAGGCATTCCGTATGGAGTGCTTCTTTTATGTTTGCGGACAGGGAAGAATAACAAAAAGAAAGGAAGAAAAAGATGAAGATCACATTAAAAGACGGATCAAGCAAAGAATATGCACAGCCGATGAGTGTTTATGAAATTGCGCTTGATATTAGTGAAGGGTTGGCAAGAGTTGCTACGGCAGGGGAAATTGACGGAGAGGAAGTTGATTTAAGAACTGTTGTTGACAAAGATTGTGAATTGAATATTTTGACATTTAACGATGAAAAAGGAAAAGGAGCTTTTCGTCATACAGCATCTCATATTATGGCGCAGGCGATTAAAAGGCTGTATCCCGATGCGAAACTTGCGATCGGACCGTCGATCGCAGACGGATTTTATTATGATATAGACAAGGAGACTCCGCTTACAGCAGAGGATCTTGATAAGATCGAGGCTGAGATGAAGAAGATCGTAAAAGAGAATCTTGAGATCAAACAGTATACAATGCCAAGAGAAGAAGCGATTGCGTATTTTAAAGAAAAAATGAGCCTTATAAAGTAGAATTGATCGAAGATCTTCCGGAAGGCGAAACGATCAGTTTCTATTCACAGGGAGAATTTACCGATCTGTGCGCAGGTCCGCATCTTATGACAACAAAACCGGTGAAAGCATTTAAATTAACAAGTCTTGCAGGCGCTTATTGGAGAGGCGACGAACATAATAAAATGCTTCAGAGAATTTACGGAACTGCTTTTTCCAAAAAGGCAGAGCTTGAAGAATATCTGACGATGATTGAGGAAGCGAAAAAGCGTGATCACAGAAAACTTGGAAAAGAACTCGGTCTGTTTATGATGCGCGAAGAAGGACCGGGATTTCCGTTTTTCCTTCCGAACGGTATGGTTCTGAAAAACACACTGCTTGATTACTGGAGAGAGATTCACCGCAGAGCGGGATATGTAGAAATTAATACGCCGATTATGTTAAGTCGCCATTTATGGGAAACATCAGGTCACTGGGATCATTATAAAGAAAATATGTATACAACAGTAGTTGATGAGGAAGATTTCGCAATTAAACCGATGAACTGTCCGGGCGGAATTCTTGTGTATGAGTCAGAGCCGCGTTCTTACCGTGATCTTCCGATCCGTATGGGAGAGTTGGGACTTGTGCACCGTCATGAAAAATCAGGTCAGCTCCACGGATTAATGAGAGTTCGCTGTTTTACACAAGATGATGCGCATATTTTCATGACGCCGGAACAGATTAAAGATGAGATCAAAGGCGTTGTAAAACTGATCGACGAAGTGTATAGTTTGTTTGGATTTAAGTATCATGTCGAGCTTTCTACACGGCCGGACGACAGTATGGGAAGTGATGAAGATTGGGAAATGGCGACAGATGCTCTTAGAAGCGCGCTTGATGATATCGGACTTCCGTATATTGTAAATGAAGGGGACGGAGCTTTTTACGGTCCGAAGATCGACTTCCATCTGGAAGATTCTATCGGAAGAACGTGGCAGTGCGGTACGATCCAGCTTGACTTCCAGCTTCCGCTTCGATTTGAACTTGAGTATACAGGAGCGGACGGAGAGAAGCACAGACCGATTATGATCCACCGCGTTGTATTCGGTTCTATCGAACGTTTCATCGGAATTCTGATCGAGCATTTTGCGGGCGCATTCCCGACATGGCTTGCTCCGGTACAGGTGAAAGTTCTTCCGATCTCTGACAAATATCTTGATTATGCAGGTAAAGTGCTTGAAGATCTGAAGGAGGCGGGTATTCGCGCAGAAATTGACAGTCGTGCGGAGAAGATCGGATATAAGATCCGCGAGGCACAGATGAAAAAGATTCCGTATATGCTCGTTGTAGGAGCGAAGGAAGAAGAGGAAGCAAAGTATCTGTAAGAAGCAGATTTGCCGGAGATGAAGGTCAGTGTGGTCTGGAAGAGTTTATAGAACAGATTAAAGAAGAAGTTGCAGCAAAGAAACTCAGAGAGACAGTGCAGGATAAATAAATCATAAAATAAATTAAGAAGAGTTCAGAACAGATGATACTATCATACTGCTGAACTCTTTTTTGTATTGGGATCAAAATGTAAAAGAAAAACATCTGTTTAAGGTTCTTCTTTTTTGTAAGATTCATCGGTGGAAATTGTGACCGGAATGTCGATGATCTTATGCGGAGTAATATTTTTAACTAAATATTCAAATAAAGTTTTGATCAATAAATATCCTTGGTTTACCGGTTCTTGTCCCAATACGAAATCAACAACCTGTGTTTGGAGCAAGTGAATGGAGCCTTCTGTAAGATCGTGACAGATCACATGGATATTCTCAGAATCATCTATGATATCCAAGGCGCTTCCCACTCCGGCTATACCGCCGCCTGTAATATAGATTCCGTCCAGATCGGGAAGTTTGTTACAGTATTCTAAGGTGATGCGAAAGGCATCTTCTTTTTTATCTTGATTTTCAGAAATGCCGACGATTTTGATATCCGGTCGTGTTTCCGAGATTTTATTTTGAAAACCAAGCAGTCTTTGCTGATGGCATGAAAGTTTTGTACTGCTGATAATGATTCCTATTCTGGCATCTTTCGGAAGAATCTTACACATTAATCCGGCTGCGGTTCTTCCGCCTTTATAATGATCCTGTCCGATAAAGCATAAACTTTTTACTTCGGGAGCAGGAGAGTTAAAGGTGATTACGGCGATTCCTTTTTCGATAAGGGAGTTAAGAAGGGCGTAAACATTTGGGTGATCCAGAGGAAAGACTGCCATTCCGCTGACTCCGTTTTCAGTTAAATCGTTAATAATCCGGATTTCTTCGGAAGGATCAAGACTGGTCATCAGTTTGATGATTACTTCGATTCCAAAAGCAGAAAATTCCTTCTTGCACGGTTGATTCCCGAAATAATATCATGGATAAAGGGGTTATAATCCGGTGTTAAGATGACCCCGATTTTTAAGGATTCCTTTTTAGATACTAACGCTTTGGCAAGGAAGTTCGGTTCATAGTGCAGTTCTTTTGCGATTTTCAAAACTTTTTGGCGCGTTGCCTCGCTGACTCCGGAACGATTGTTTAGTACCCGGTCTACAGTACCTCGAGAAACGTTGCCAGCTCTGCAATTTGTTTTACGGTTACCGCCATGTAATAATCACCTCCCATATAATACCATTTTTTACTGCTAATAATATAACATAATATCGTGCTCGTGTCTAGTTACAAAAAATAAGAGTTGTGCAAAAAAATATATGTAACATACAACTCAATATAAATGTAAAAAATGCACAAAAATACAGTGAAAAATGGTGAATATATAGTATTGAAACAATAAAATGAACATGGTACTATAAATACAAGAAAAACGTGCACGAGCACGAAAAGAAGGAGGATGAAGATGAAATTTGGAACATTATATTCTTATTGGGGAACAAAATGGCAATGTGATTATTTGAAAACATTAAAACGAGTTTCAGACATCGGATTTGACATTTTGGAAATGGGTGCTCCTCACTTGTTGGAAATGTCAGATTATGAACTTTCAGAATTGAGGCGCGCGGCGAAAGATATGGATATGGTATTGACGGCAATATCGGACCGGCAAAAGATAAAGATCTTGCTTCTCCTGATCCGGATATACGAAAAGCGGGAGTAAACTATTTGATCGATATATTAAAAGCAATGGAAAAGTAGGATCTAAATCACTTGTTGGAGCAATGTATTCTTATTGGCCGTGTCAATTTGAAATAACGGATAAGGAAGCTGCCTGGGAGAGAAGCATCGAGGGATGAAAGAGGTTGCAGAAGCTGCGGAATCATTGGGAATCGAATGCTGTCAGGAAGTTTTGAATCGATATGAAACTTATATTATCACAGATTGCAGGGAAGGATTGGAATACTGCAGGAGAGTCGGAAGTGAAAACGTTAATCTCCTTCTTGATACATTTCATATGAATATCGAAGAAGATAATATTCCGGAGGCTATCCGGCTTGCAGGAAGAAAATTGGGCCATCTGCATGTGGGAGAATCAAACAGAAGCTCCGGGAACGTGGGATCCTTCCTTGGAGAGATATCGGACGGGCGCTAAGAGATATCGGATATGAGAAAGGCGTCGTTATGGAACCGTTTCTTCTTCAAGGAGGAGAGGTCGCTCGGGACTGTAAAGTGTGGAGAGATTTAAGTGGGAATGCAGATGAGAAAATGCTGGATCGCTATATAAAAGAATCTTTAACATTTTTGAAACATGAATTTACGTTTTGAGGAGAGGATATGAAATGGCAGAAATTTGGACGATGGGTGAAATGATCGTGGAAATTATGCGGGAGAAAGAAAATGAGCCACTGGATAAAGCAGGAGTTTTTCGAGGACCTTATCCGAGCGGAGCACCGGCGATTTTTATTGATACAGTGGCGAGACTCGGACATAAGGGCGGAATTATCGGAGGAGTAGGCAAAGACGATTTTGGAAAATGTCTGTTGGACAGATTGAAAAGTGACGGAGTCGATGTGTCGCATGTGATTGAAAATCCAAAAAAAGCTACAGGATGTGCGATTGTAACATATTTTGATGATGGCTCCCGAAAATTTATTTTTCATATGGGGAATACTCCGGCTGTTGAAGCGAAAGCGCCGCAGAAGGATGTGCTGGATGGAGTTCGGTATTTTCATGTAATGGGCTGTTCTTTGTTTGCTGATATAGAGTTTGCAAAAGAAATTTTAAAAGCGGCACAAACGGCAAAAAAAAAAATAGGGGCGAAGGTTTCTTTTGATCCGAATATCAGAAAAGAATTAATAGGGGAAAAAGAGACGGATAAAATTCTGGAGAATCTGATGCGGTTGACGAATGTTTTTTTGCCCGGGGAGGAAGAACTTCTTTTGTTGACAGGAAAAGAAACAGTGGAAGAAGCTGTTGAAGAATGCTTTAAAAATCCTGAGCTTGAAATATTGGCATTAAAGCAAGGTTCGCGGGGGTCAAAGATTTATACGAAGGAAAAAACGGTTGAAACAGGAATTTACAGAATTCAGCCTGTAGATGCAACCGGAGCCGGAGATAGTTTTGACGCGGCGTTTATCTGCGGACTGTGTGAAGGAAAGAGAATTGAAGAGGCGGCGAAAATGGCAGCAGCAGCAGGTGCGATTAATACAGCGGCGTTTGGTCCTATGGAAGGAAAGATCAGCGTGGAAGCGATAGATAAGATGATAAAGGAGGAATGAAAATGAAAAAAGTAAATATCGGAGTAGCGGGACTTGGATTTGGAAAAGAATTTGCGGCGATTTACTGTGATCATCCGCTTGTTGATAAAGTGGCGATCTGTACAAGGAATCCCGAAACTTTAAATAAAGTGGGGGAAGAACTCGGAATTCCGGAAGAATTAAGATTTACAAATTATGATGATATGATTTCACATGAAGAATTGGATGCGATTCATATTGTGACGCCGATTAAAGAACACTATCCTCAGTCGATCAAAGCGCTAAGAGCCGGGAAACATACTGCATGTACAGTTCCGATGGCGACATCTTTGGATGAGTTGAGAGAGATTGTAAAAACATCCAGGGAAGTTGGAAAAATCTATACGATGATGGAACTTCGCTTTATACAAGAGAATACCTTTATGTAAAGAGATTAAAAGAAAATGGTGAACTTGGAAAAATTCAGTATTTAAAAGGTGATCATATGCAGAACATGTCTCTGGAAGGCTGGGGAGACTACTGGCAGGGATTTCCGCCGTTTTGGTATGGCACGCATGTACTGTCACCGATTCTGGATCTGGCCGGTACAACAGCTAAGAGTGTGCGGTGTCTTGGAAGCGGAAGGGTAAATAAAGAAAGAGCTGAACATTACGGGTGTCCGTATGCGGTAGAAACCGCTACATTTAGATTGAGAAACAGCGATATCGTAGCAGAGGCACATAGATGTCTTTTCGAGACAGTACGTCAGGTAAGAGAGTGTTTTGATGTTTACGGAGATAAAATGTCGTTTGAGTGGGAGCCGACGGTAGACGAAGGACATACTATTTTCACAGGCATTGATGATTTTACAAAGTTTACAGCTCCGGACACAGCGGAACTTTTGCCAAAAGAGATTCAAAAGTATACGTTGCGTTCAGCTATTAAAGATCCAAATCAGCCGTCCTTTATACAAGGAAGCGGGCATGGAGGTTCTCATCCTCATCTTTGCAATGAATTTGTGAATGCGATCGTAGAGGGAAGACAGCCGTATATGGATGCGGTTCGCTCGGCAAATTATACGGCGGCCGGTATTTGCGCACAGGAATCAGCAGACCATGGCGGAGCAGAAGTAGAAATACCGGATTTTGCAGAAGAATTTTAAGCTGTTTAGGAGGGACTTATGGAAAAATTACTGGAAATGAAAGAAATCTGTAAGTCTTTTGGGACGAATAATGTCCTGAAGAATGTGCAGTTTGATCTTTTTGCCGGAGAAGTTCATGCCTTGATCGGAGAAAACGGAGCAGGAAAATCTACACTAATGAAAATATTAATGGGTATGTATAAAAAGGATTCGGGAAGTCTTTCTGTTTTGGGATCAGATGAAGCGTACACAAATCCGGATCAGGCGCTCAAAGCCGGAGTTGCCATGATTCATCAAGAACTCAATCCGATTCCGGATATGTCTGTTGCTGAAAATATATTTCTTGGGAAAGAAAA
>ENA-OQJH01001043-OQJH01001043.1-human-gut-metagenome-genome-assembly--contig:-NODE-1043-length-12770-cov-2.282449_pt1 | contig 12770 bp, 16 predicted proteins | sample MGYA00242597_ERZ504763 | MGnify/ENA primary metagenome ERZ504763 (study PRJEB26092, sample SAMD00036359) | human gut metagenome | host: Homo sapiens | study: EMG produced TPA metagenomics assembly of... | reverse complement strand
GAAAAAGGAAAAAGAAAAGAACCGTCTGAAGATTTATGCGGACAATAAAGAGAGTTTTTTCCAAGTAAAATACATGAGTATTTCCCAAACCGGGGAAAGATGGGGGTTACTATGGGAAAAAGGATATGTCATTATGTTGAAGAATATAACCGAATTTAAGGAACTGGATTCGGCCAAGACTACGTTTATCTCTACAATCTCACATGAATTGAAGACTCCTATCTCGGCTATTATGATGAGTCTGCAATTATTAGAAGACCAGCGTATCGGAGCTTTAAATGAAGAACAGGAAGATTTGGCAAACAGTATCAAAGAAAATAGCGAACGGCTGCTTAATATCACCGGCGAGTTGCTGAATATGACCCAGGTAGAATCAGGAAAACTACAGTTGAAGCCTAAGATAACCAAACCTATAGAGTTGATAGAATATGCAATAAAGGCCAATCGTGTACAAGCTGAAAAATTTAATATTCAAATAGAAGTGGAATACCCTGAAGACAAAATAGGTAAACTGTTTGTCGACAGTGAGAAGATAGCTTGGGTTCTAACCAACCTTCTTTCCAATGCCATCCGGTATTCACCGGAAAACGGTCGTGTGGTAATAGGGGCACGTCAAACAGATGATGGATTCATTGAGATGTTTGTACGGGATTTCGGGAAAGGGATTGATCCACGTTATCATAAAAGCATCTTTGACCATTATTTCCGGGTTCCCGGAACTAAAGTACAAGGAAGCGGTTTAGGCCTGTCTATTTCCCGAGATTTTGTCGAGCCCATAATGGTACTCTTACAGTAGACAGTAAGCTGGGAGAAGGAAGTATGTTTGTTATGCGATTAAAAGCATGATCACAGCACAGGGGAGAGAATCTTTCAATAAGAGCTCTCCCCCGCTGCTTTTGAACCAAGCCGGAAAAGCTTACTCCAACCTGTGAACGGTAATATCGCTAAAATCTTGTAATAATGTCAGTAACATACCTTCATCATTGTATTTCTTAGATTTTATAACCATTGTAACATAATAGGTTGTTACTTCTCCCAACCTCTTTTCGTCCAATTGATAGGAAACAATATTGTATTCCTTGGAATTGAATTTCTTGGCCATACGGTTCAGTGTTTCTTTATTGTCTGTAGAGAACTCTACCATGGAACTTTTCATACCTATACTTTTAAAAAGATAGCTAAGTGCCTCAAGACCAATCAGCGTAAGGATTGTTGCTGAGATTCCCAGCCAGTACATACCGGCTCCAATGGCCAGACCGATGCCCGAAGTAGCCCAAATTCCGGCAGCGGTAGTAAGTCCGCGCACGATTTGTTTTTGAAAAATAATAGTACCCGCTCCAATAAAACCGATACCACTGACAACCTGTGCGGCCACACGACTCGGTCCAAGTCTATCCCCTCCATCTTCACTACTTCCATAAAACCATATTGTGATACAATCATAATGAGAGCACTTCCCAGTGATACTAGAAAATGGGTACGGTAACCGGCTTCTTTAGCACGATATTCCCTATCCAGACCAATAACAGTACCCAAAGCGCCTGCCACAAACAATCTCAAAATAAAATCCCACGTCATGCTCATATTGAAATCCTCCTTTTATTCATCGTCTTCATCATCAGTCAGTTCGGGCAAACTCAACATTCGTTGGCTGTCTTCTGCCGGAAGGGCTTCTACCTGGCGTAATTTACGTTCTATGGCACGAGTACGTTTCCCCATAACTTCCTCTAACTGGTCTCCTGCATTCTGTAGATTTTTCTGTACCTTTTCCAGCAATCCTCCAAACTTTCCGAATTCGTCTTTACTGCCCCTAACACATTCCATACTTCGCTTGTTCGTTTTTGAATGGCCAGCGTACGGAATCCCATTTGCAAACTATTCAGGATAGCTCCCAGGGTGGTAGGACCTGTAACCACTATCTTCCAGTCTTTCTGCAACATTTCCACCAACGCGGTCCGGCGGATCACTTCTGCATAGATGTTTTCGAATGGCAGAAACATAATGGCAAAATCTGTTGTAAAAGGTGGGTCTACATATTTATCGTGAATATCCTTTGCCATTTTTTTAATTGTGATTTCCAGTTGACGGGATGAAGTTTCAATCAATGCGGCATCTCCGGCTTCGTATGCATCCTGATATTGTTCATATACATCTTTGGGAAATTTGGCATCCACAGGTAAATATACAGTATCATTATTATTTTCCTTTCCCGGAAGTTTAATGGCGAACTCCACAAATTCCGTTGCATTTTTCTTGGTTTTGACATTCGCCTCATATTGTTCCGGACTCAGCATCTGATCCAATAAGGCACCTAATTGTACTTCTCCGAATGTACCCCGTGTCTTCACATTACTTAAAACTTTTTCAATCCTCCTACATCCTGTGCCAGACCCTTCATCTCTCCCAATCCTTTTTGTACATTCTCCAGCTGCGAACGTACTATCTCAAAGGATTGTCCTATACGTTCATTCAATGTTTTCTGTAATTTTTCTTCTACCATTTGCCGCATGTCATCCAATCGTTTTTCCGTACTTTTCACCAAAGCTTCCTGTTGCTTGCCCATTGCTTCAAATTTTTCCCGTTGCATTTCATTACCGGTCAGCAGGTTTTTATGCAAAGTATCCTGCATATTACGGATAGAATAATTCAAGGTTTGATTCAGTTCGTTACGAAGTTCGCGAATATTTTTTCCCAGTTCGTCCCGGTTTTCTTTCATTTCTTCGCGTAGCAATCCTTCCAGACGTTCGGTTTGCAGACGATTGTTTTTAGTAAGTGCGATTACAATATTAATTATCAGCAGGATAATAATTACGGTTAATAAAATTTCTGTCATGATTCTTGTTTATTTTGAGCAAATGTAGCAAAAAGCCATGAATTTAATCGTTATATTTGCAGCGAATTTGGCAAAAGCACTCCATTAAATAGTATATGAAGTATAAATTATTAGTTTTAGACCTAGACGGAACGTTGACCAATAAAAAGAAAGAGGTAACGGAACACACACGTCGTACACTTATCGAAGCGCAAAAGCGCGGAGTAAAAATTGTTTTGGCATCGGGACGTCCCACATACGGTGTGGCTCCACTGGCTGAGATCTTAGAGCTGCAGAAATACGAAGGTTATATACTTTCGTATAACGGAGGTGAGATCATAGACTGGAAAACCGGTGAGATGATGTACGAGAATGTGCTCGATCCGGATATATTGCCTTACCTGTATAAATGTGCCACCGACAATCATTTTGCTATCGTCACTTACGATGGAAAATATGTATTGACTGAATATCCGGAAGATGAATATGTATTGAAAGAAGCTATTCTGAATGTGATGACTCCCAAGAAAGTGGATCATTTTCTGGAGCAATAAAATTTCCTATTGCCAAATGTCTGATTGTAGGTGAACCTACGCGGCTTGCAGTGCTTGAAAAAGAAATGTACGAACATTTGAAAGATCGTATGGGGGTATTCCGTTCCGAACCTTATTTTTTGGAATTGGTTCCTAAAGGTATTGATAAAGCACAATCACTGGCCGTATTGCTAAAAGAAATCGGTATGACAAAAGAAGAAATGATTGCCGTTGGTGATGGTTTTAACGATCTTTCTATGATACAATATGCCGGATTGGGGGTAGCAATGGCCAATGCTCAAGAAATAGTCCGTCAAAACGCCGACTACATCACCCTTTCTAATGAAGAAGATGGTGTAGCCGCGGTAGTAGAGAAATTTATTCTTTAGGTTTCCGGTCAAAGAAAGGATTTTTAGAGGATGCGCTGACAGGGATGGCATAAACCTGTGCATCCTTCCAGCCAGTTCAGACGCTGTGCTGCTAATCCGGCCGAGAACATGACCCGTGTGTCCACCCTGTTGTCTGCTGCTGTGGCACAAGCTGATCCGATAGCAATGCCCACATCAACACTATTGATAGCACATGGCACTCCTTCTTTGCGAGACACACAAGTGGCATATCCACAATGACCACAATTCAATCCTTGCGCCTGTTCGTGTGTACCTATTAACAGGACACATTCTGCATTCAGAATATTTTCCGCATCGCGCAGGAAGAATTTCATTCCATGCTCCGCAACCATTTTCACCATCATTTCCGATAAAATATTGATATTACCATCCGTCACCATGGCTATTTCAATAATATCAACACCTTTTCCTTTGGGAGCAGTACGCGCTGCTGTCATCATTTGTCGGGCCACATGCAGAACATGTTCATGGCGGCTTTCTCTTTCATTCAATATCATATAAATCTTAGTTATAAGTTAGCTATTAATACAAAATTAGTGAATATGAATGATATAAGGCTCTTGCTTTAAGCCTAAAAAGTATAAAAAGAGTCACCGGTTAAAAAAAAATATACAAATAAAAAGAGAAATATAGTGGATAATCCAATTATTTATCGTTCCTTTGACAACGGAATATAAAAAGATAGTTTTTTCGATTGACTCAATTCATCTCACACTTGAACCGTTTCTATTCTTCTAACTAAATTTTTAAATTCAAAGTTTACTTAATTATTTATTTATCAATTTTTATTTTATGAATTTGTATATTGGAAACCTTAACTATAATGTTAGGGAAGGTGATTTGAGAGGTGTAATGGAAGAGTATGGAACAGTAGCTTCAGTAAAACTTATTACTGATCGTGAAACACGTCGTTCTAAAGGTTTTGCTTTTGTAGAAATGCCTAATGATGGCGAAGCTAAAGAAGCTATCAAGCAATTGAACGGTGCAGAATATGTAAACCGTACTATGGTTGTAAAAGAAGCACTTCCTAAAGCATAAGGAATTAGACATTCCATGTCACATGATGGCGATAGAGTGAATCTCTATCGCTATTTTTTCTTGAACAGCTTTCTAGTTTGAAAATACATGAAAGGGTTATTGATAAGGAAACGGACATCTGTTTTGTCAGAATGTCCGTTTCTTGTTTAGTATTTGTTCTTTAGAAAGCTATTGCTCCGAAGGCGAATTTACTCCACTCCTATTTCGTCAACAAACAGAAAAGCTTTTTCGCCAGGCATGGAATGCCATGCGGGAAGTTTCGGAGTAACTTCTGCTATGATTTTAATATAGCGGGCTTTTACTTTATCAAAGGAAACAGAGTCTTTGCGGCTTTGCATTTTAGTTCCTTTTTCCACAACGGAAAATTTTCGGAGGCTACCCTGCGGAAATTTTTTCCCATCCTCAGAAACTTCCACCTTCAGACCTGTTGCACCAAAGATAGCATCGCCTGTGTTCAACATTGTGTTTACAAAAACTGAAGATACTTCCTTAGGCTCAAGTAAATCAAGGGTCACATTCATATCTGTCCCGTAGAAACCAATCCAACGTCCTGAGCGATAATTCATATCCCCATATAATCCGTCTATCAAGGTACTTCCTCCTTTAAAAGTATATGATTTATGAGGAATGGTATTCAAGGTAACCGGTCTCATTGTGGCTGCATTAAAATGTATTTCCTCCTTACTTATCTGACTAGTACCCTGCGGACGAACTGCAATGGCTTGTATGATAACATCTTTATCCACTTGTATAGTGTCGGTATACAATGGGGATTGCACATCGGGAACGCTGCCATCCAATGTATAATGTATTTCCGCATCATCAAAAGTCTGAAAAGCAATCTTGGCTTTTCCTTCATCGGGAGCCGGAACGATATCAATGTTCACATCATAAATATCCTGACGAAAATCATAACCTCTATCCCGGTAAATAGCCAGCAGAGCTGGTAAACGTTTCAAAAAACTGTCGAAATTTTTATGTAACGGTTCCGTCCATTGAATCTCGGACAAGGCAGCCATACGAGGAAGAATTTGCCATTCCATCTTCAAACTGTCACGCGTCCATTCTGTCCAGATACATCCTTGAGTACCGATGATATATTTTCGTTCATCCTCTGCCAATTCATTAGAAACAGGTTCAAATGTATAGACACGTTCAAGGCTTTTAGTCCCTTTATCCGATTGTAAGTAGGATTGCTGAAATAAAGAAACTGAATAGGAGTCATAATTGCATCATGGTGCAGACGGGCGGCTTCGATACCACCTTTGACACCAGTCCATGACATCACTGTGGCACCTGGAGCCAATCCTCCCTCCAACATCTCATCCCAGCCCAGCATTTTACGCCCTCTGTCATTAATAACTTTGCCTACCTCGGACATGAAATAGGTCTGTAATTGATTCTCCTTGCTGTGTTTTGGTGTATCTTTCAAACCCAGTTCCCGAATTTTAGCTTGACATGCAGGGCATTTTTCCCAACGTACTTCGGACATTCATCCCCACCAATATGGATATAAGGAGATGGAAAGATGTCCATAATTTCATTCAATACATCTTTAGCAAACTGTAAAGCCCGGTCGTTTCCTCCACAAAGCACATCAGGGAATACCCCCCATTTACAAGGAATCTCGTATGGACCTCCCGTACAACCTAATTCCGGATAGGAAACCAAAGCTCCCATCATATGTCCCGGAAGGTCAACTTCGGGAATTACAGTAATAAAACGGTCAGCGGCATACTTGACAATTTCTTTTGCTTCTTCCTGTGTATAAAAACCGCTATGAGGAGTTTCATCGTAAGTCTGGGTTTCACGGTCAATCAATGTACGCGGACGCATCGAACCTATTTCCGTAAGTTTGGGATATTTCTTGATTTCAATTCTCCAGCCTTGGTCTTCGGTCAGATGCCAATGAAAATAATTGATATTGTGCAATGCCAGCATATCAATGATTTGTTTCAGATAAGAAACCGGGAAATAATGGCGGCCCACGTCTACCATAAAACCGCGATAACCGAAACGAGGATAGTCATTAACAGTTCCCACCGGGATGGCAGCGGATACCTGTTTGTTTTTGGTCAATGGCAAAGCCTTATAGAGCGTTTGCATTCCATAAAAGACCCCAGACTCACTTCCTCCATTCAAATGAATGTTTTCAGAAGTTACCTCCAGTTGATACCCCTCTTTGTTGGTAATGGAACTGTCAACCGCCAAGATTATGGAATTCTTCTTTGCGGCTTCAGTTGTTGTCCGGACGGTAATTCCCGTAGCCTCTTTAATATAGGAAGCTAAAAATTCTGCCGTCCGTTGCAACTTTTCATTGCCTTCCGGATAGACAATACCGGTTTGCGGATTAATAACAAAAGGGTGGGCTTGAATGTCTTGACTTACTTCTTGGGGCTGCGGAATGACATTCAGGTTTCCGATTTCTGTTTTTGTAGGAGAACATGCGGACAGACCAAATACCATCCACATTCCCACTCCTGCCCATTGCATCAGTTGTTTTTTCATAGTGGAAAATTTATAATTACAAGGGCAAAGATACAAAATCTGATCTTATTTGCCAGTATGCCTTAACCGAATCTTGCTTTTTTTCAGCAATGTTTTTCCTCCTATAATTAGAGTTACGGCAGTAATCACCATCAAAATGCCCAGAATAATGCGCGGTGTCAGCTGCTCTCCAAAAATCAGTACTCCGAAGAATAAAGCTGTAACAGGCTCCAAAGCACCTAGAATAGCAGTGGGTGTGGAGCCAATGTAGTGTATGGCCTTTGTCATAGTCACCAACGAAATAACAGTAGGAAAAACAGCCAGTGAAATTGCGTTTACCCATAACAAGGGTGTAGGGATAAGCTGCAATCCCGTACAGAACTTCAATCGCACCACATAAACAGACAGACCGAAAAGCAGGACATAGAAAGTAAGCTTGGCTATAGGCATATCCTTCAGGAAGAACGGTTTACACCAACTATATAGATAGCATAAGCTAAGGATGATAAAAAGACAAAAGTAATCCCGACCAAGCTGAGTGTCTGTCCTCCCGGACTTTTACAAAGCAAGGAAATTCCCACAAAGGCCAGCGCTATGGAAAACATAGTGACCGGCGATACTTTTTCCTTAAATACTACAGCCATAATAATAGCTACCAGTACCGGGTAGACAAACAATATGGTGGATGCGATACCGGCATCCATGTAGTTATAACTCATAAAGAGAAACAGGGAAGAGAATGAGAACAGCAACCCCATGATGCAAAGTGGCAGCACATCCGCTTTCTTAATGGCAAAAGATTGTTTCTGCATCTTCATCATGATACCTAGTACAACTATAGCCAGTGCATAGCGATAAAATAATACCGAGTCTACGCTCATTCCTGCACTATAAAGAGGAAGGGTGAACAGTGGGTTCATGCCGTAGCTGGCTGCTGCGATTGCCCCAAGGAGAAATCCTTTAGTCTTGTTGTTAATCATCGTTTTTATTACACGCTTTAAAATCGGCGCGAAATTAGATATTTGTTAGCATAAACAAAGGAAAAGTGCTTTATTCTTTCAATCTAACATCTATTTATTTAGATTATACCTAATCAACAAATATAAAAGAATTTATATCACCTGTAGCTGCTGAAAAAATTATATGAAATGAACGGACACGGACAGAGAGGGAAAATGCAGGTTTGTTCTTCTGTCCGTGTTCTATATTGATCAGCTCAGTTTATGAATAACCAATCCCGAACGAAGTTCGGTTCAAACCAAGTTGTTTTGGGCGGCATAATATTACCGGTATCGGCAATATCCATTAATTGTTTCATAGAAACAGGATAAAGGGCCAAAGCCACTTTCATTTCACCGCTGTCCACACGCTTCTTTAATTCCTCCAAGCCACGGATACCACCTACAAAGTCAATCCGTTTGTCGGAACGAAGATCCTTGATTCCCAATATTTCATCCAATATCAAGTTGAAGAAATAGTCACGTCTAATACTCCGATAGGATCATTGTCATCGTATGTGCCCGGTTTTGCTGTCAAGCTGTACCATTTACCGTCCAGATAGAGAGAGAAATTGTGAAGAGCCTGCGGTTTATAAACCTCAATACCTTTCTCTTCTACTACAAAATTCTTGCTGACAGCGGTCAGGAATTGTTCCGGAGACAGCCCGTTCAAGTCTTTTACAACACGATTGTAATCAATAATAGTCAGCTGGTTGGCCGGGAAACATACAGCCATAAAGTAATTGTATTCCTCATTTCCCTGATGGTTTGCATTTTGCTGCGCTTTTTCGGCACCTACCAAGCGGCAGCAGCCGAGCGATGATGGCCATCGGCAATATAAAGAGCCGGCATAGCTTTGAAAGCTTTTGTGATAGCTGTTATATCTTCTTCTTTGTCGATCACCCAGAATGAATGTCCGAAACCGTCACCCGGAGCGATAAAATCATATTCCGGCTGTTGTGAAGTATATTTCTTAACGATAGCATCTAATTCCGCATTATCCGGGTAAGCAAAGAATACCGGTTCTATATTGGCATTATTTACGCGGACATGTTTCATGCGGTCTTCCTCCTTATCACGACGGGTCAGTTCATGTTTTTTGATGACCCCGTTCATATAATCGGGAACATACGCTCCTACCACCAACATATTGGTTTTGCCATTCATGGTTTGTGCATATACATAATAATTTTCTTTTCCGTCTTGCACCAACCAGCCCTTGTCCTGAAACATCTGGAAATTTTCGGCAGCCTTCTCATATACTTTAGATCGTGTTCGTCTGTTCCGGCAGGGAAATCAATTTCCGGTTTAATAATATGATAAAGTGACTTTTCATTACCTTTCGCTTCCTCACGTGCTTCTTCAGAATTCAGTACGTCGTATGGGCGTGAAGCTACTTGTTCTACCAATTCTTTCGGAGGGCGGATGCCTTTGAAGGGTTTTATTATTGCCATAAAAATAAAGGTATTAGATTTTACTTGCAGGAGCGAATTGCATTCGCCCGAAAACATAAGCTATATGCATTCGGTCGGATTCAATCCGCCCCTGCGGTTATTGGATTACTTATTTACTCTGAACTTTTCACAACCATCTTTCAGGAAGCCTACAATTTGTCTGGCGGCAGCAATACCTGCGTTGATATTTGCTTCAGCCGTCTGGGCTCCCATCTTTTTCGGTGTAGAGAAATAGCGGCCGGCAAATTTTTTCTGAGAACTCAGCATGGGCAACCGGCATGATATCAGTAACATACTTTAAGTCGGTTCGTTCTTCCATCAGTTTGATTAATTCCGCTTCATTGATCACTTCCTTACGGGCAGTATTTACCAATACTCCTCCTTTAGGCATCTTGTTAACCAATTCATAGTTGATGGAATTTTTAGTTTCAGCCGTAGCAGGAATATGCAGGGACACTACATTACAAGCAGCATACAGTTCCTCAGCAGAAGAAACAGCTTTCACACCATCTTTTTCAATTACTTCTTTCGGGCAGAAAGCGTCAAAAGCATAAATATCCATGCCAAAACCTTTAGCAATACGAGCCACATTGCGACCTACATTACCGTATGCATGGATACCTAACTTCTTGCCCATCAGTCAGTACCCGAAGTCCCGTTATAGAAATTGCGGACAGCCATCACCATCATGCCAAAAGCCAGTTCGGCTACTGCATTGGAATTCTGTCCCGGAGTATTCATAACACATACATTGTGTGCCGTAGCAGCCGCCAAATCCACGTTATCATAACCTGCTCCTGCACGTACTACGATTTTCAGTTCTTTTGCCGCATCCAATACTTCGGCATCAATAATATCACTTCGGATAATGATGGCGTTAACGTCCTTTACAGCTTCCAGTAATTTGGCTTTTTCACCATATTTTTCCAGCAATACAAGTTCATAACCTGCAGCTTCTATTTCTTTACGGATACCGTCTACTGCAACTTTTGCAAACGGCTTGTCTGTTGCTACTAATACTTCATGGTCTTATTGTATTAAAAAGATTCACCACAGATTAGCACGGATTATCACAGATTCCATTTATTGTTCCTATCTGTGTAATTCGTATAATCTGTGGTGAACATAATTATTAATGAAGTTTCTCAAATTCCTGCATGCAGTCAATCAAAGCCTGAACGCTTTCCTTCGGCATGGCGTTGTAGCAAGATGCACGGAAACCACCTACAGAACGGTGTCCCTTAATACCCACCATACCTCTTTCTGTGGCAAATTTCATGAAATCGGCTTCCAGCTCTTTGTATTCGTCATTCATCACAAAGCAAATGTTCATATAAGAACGGTCGGCTTTATCCGTTACTGTGCCACGGAACATTTTGTTACGGTCTATTTCAGCATACAACATGTCTGCTTTCTCTTTAGCACGTTTCTGCATTTCTGCTACACCACCGTTAGCTTTTATCCAGCGTAAAGTCTGCAAAGCGGCATAAATAGGAAGTACAGGAGGTGTGTTGAACATAGAGCCGCCGTCAATGTGAGTCTGATAATTCAGCATAGTAGGGATATAGCGTGATACCTTGCCCACAGCATCGTTCTTTACAATAACGAAAGTGACACCGGCCGGAGCCAAATTCTTCTGCGCACCGCCATAGATACAAATATATTTAGAAACGTCAATAGGACGAGAGAAAATATCAGATGACATATCAGCAATCATAGGAACCGGAGAATCCAGGTCTTCATGAAGTTCTGTTCCATAGATTGTGTTATTAGTTGTGACGTGGAAATAATCTGCATCAGCGGGAACCGTATAATCTTTGGGAATATAGGTATAGGTCGCTTCAGCGGAAGATGCTACTTCTACTACCTCACCGAAAGCCTTGGCTTCTTTCATCGCTTTCTTAGCCCATACGCCTGTATTCAGGTAAGCAGCTTTTTTTCGAGGAAGTTGAAAGGTATCATACAGAATTCCAAGCTGGCTCCACCTCCCAAGAATAGTACCGAGTACCCTTCCGGGATGTTCAACAGTTCCTTAAACAAAGCAACAGCTTCGTCTACTACAGGCTGAAATCTTTAGCACGGTGACTGATTTCCATGATGGAAAGACCAGAACCATTAAAATCAAGAACGGCTTGTGCTGTTTTCTCAATTACCTCGCGAGGCAAGATAGATGGTCCCGCATTGAAATTATGCTTTTTCATTTGAAGTTTGTTTTGGTTATACAATTTGTTTATATCTTACATTGGGCGAAATTACACATTATTTTCAGTTTTCCAAAAAAATCGCTAATAAATTTACGAATTTCCGCATAATTTTCTTTCAAATTAGTTAAATCTGAATTTATGCTTTCATTTTGTAACTACATCCCTAGTAAACAATGATCTAAAGCATAAAAAAAATATCTTTTTGAATTATTCTTTAATCATTTCATTTCGAGAATTGACAAAATTGTCATTATTTGGCTTCTTCAATAAGTGTTTTTATGCCCTTTATCTTCTCGTTTCGTATTAAATTCAAAGTTTGTTTTATCTTTTTGCGAGATACGGCTGCAAAAGAATAGTGGTCCTTTACATCAATCCGTCCTATTTCGTCTTTATTCAAGTTACCTTTTTTAAAGAGAAAGCCCACAATATCTATCTTATTGATTTTATCTTTTTTGCCTTTCCCTATATATAATGTTACGTATTCGGGCAAGGACGGCTTGGGAGGCACTTGGGGCAATATGAATTCTTCCGGCTCATCGGCTATATATCCGGGCAGTGTTTCTTCAGCATGAAGAATAACGTATGAATTTCCTTCGGCTTCCCAACGGGCGGTACGTCCGTTACGATGGATATAACCGTCCTCATTGGCAGGTAGATGATAATGTACCACGTTCTCTATTTCGGGGATATCCAGTCCGCGAGCGGCCAGATCGGTAGAAATAAGCACATGGCAACTTCCGTTGCGGAATTTATATAGGGAGCGTTCACGGTCATCCTGTTCCATGCCGCCATGAAAATGCCACATTGAAACTTCTTGGATTGAAGATACTTTCC
>ENA-OQJH01001042-OQJH01001042.1-human-gut-metagenome-genome-assembly--contig:-NODE-1042-length-12776-cov-1.734920_pt1 | contig 12776 bp, 18 predicted proteins | sample MGYA00242597_ERZ504763 | MGnify/ENA primary metagenome ERZ504763 (study PRJEB26092, sample SAMD00036359) | human gut metagenome | host: Homo sapiens | study: EMG produced TPA metagenomics assembly of... | reverse complement strand
TGATTTTCCGCCATTTGCACCCGAATTTCATCAACGTACGCACCGCGTACGCCTCAGAAATTTGGGCACAACTGACAAAAAATCTTCTCGCAAAATCAAGTACAAAAAGATTCCGAGAGTACATGAAATAAGAAAGGAGGGCGCAGCATGCGGGATGTTTTAAGTGTTACAGGAATGGTCCTTTTTAAGCGCGCCCTCCGGTGACTATGACAGACGGCTAGTGCTTCTGAACCCGGGAAAAAGGAAAGATAACCGCCTTTGCTCATGGTGTGAGAAGACCGGGAAGCAGCCTGATGGCAGCAAGCCGGCCTTTTTCTTTTGGAACCTTTCAGGTATATGAAGGAAGATCTGCTACAATCTCCAGTCTGCCCAGATCACCAATTACTTTGATGAGTTGTCAGCAGATATGGAAGGAGCCTGCTATGGGGCTTATTTTCTGGAAGTGGCTTCCTGGCTTTCCGATGAAAATATGGACGGAACGGAGCTTTTAAATCTTTTGTATGTGTCTTTAAAGGCATTAAGCAAAGAGGCTCTGCCAAATCCGCTGGTACGGCGCATTTTTGAACTTCGTGCCATGGTCATTAACGGTGTGTATACACAGGAGCCGGAAGGAAGAGTGTCGGAGTCCTGCGTTTATGCGTGGCAGTATGTGATCGCGACTCCCTTAGGTTCCCTGTATACATTTACACTGAAAGAAGATGTTTTGAGGGAATTTTCCAGGGAAGTGCAGCATGCCATGGATGAATACATACACCATGAGTTTAAGTCCTTAGAGATCCTGGAAGTGCTCTCCGGGGGAAAAACGGCCCGTCCGGTTAGCTGAAAATGAGCTAAAGGGCTTGAAATTATGCCATTCAGAGGATATAATATGCCATATGTCTGAAAGGAATTAGGAAGAGAATGAAGAAAAAACTTCTTGCGGCGGCTGTTGTTCTGACAGCAGTGCTTATGCTTGGAGGCTGCGAAGGCTTATCTGCAAAAAAACGCAAAAGGACCGGAAACAGAAGAAAGCTGTCTTTATATTACAAAAGATGGTAACCTTCAGTGGGTCAGCGTGGAAACGTATGAAGGCGGCAGCTATTCCAAAGAGGAACTTTTAGACTTTGCATCTGAAAAGATAAAGGAATACAATGAAGCCAATGGGACAGAAAGCTCAAAAGAGCCGGTAACTCTGGTTTCAGGAAGTCTGGAAAAGGGAAAAGCAGTTCTTATCACCTCTTATGACAGTGGGGAAAGTCTTGTGGACTTTGCCAGTGAAATAGGAGATGATACCATGCCTTTTACGGAAATTAAAACCGGCACACCGGAGGAACTTTCAGAAGATCTGAAAGCTGCAGGTGTGGACTATGAAGCTGCTTTGGCGACCGGTTCCTTTGCTGTTGTTTTACAGGGAGAAGGAATGGTCCAGACAGAGGCTGACTTGCTGGATGCAGACGGAGGCTGTGATGTCCATGACGGACATTTTATAAAGACAGGTTCCGGAACAAGTGTAATCGTAACTAAGTAAAAATGGCAGTTTGCAGATGAGTGGTCCACGGATCTGCAGAATGCTTGTAAAGAGAGAGGATACTGATATGGAAAAGACAATGGAAAAAATCGTAGCTCTTGCAAAAAACAGAGGTTTTGTATATCCAGGTTCTGAGATCTATGGCGGTCTTGCAAATACCTGGGATTACGGTAATCTGGGCGTTGAGCTGAAGAACAACGTAAAGAAAGCCTGGTGGCAGAAATTCGTACAGGAAAGCCTTATAACGTAGGTGTTGACTGTGCCATCTTAATGAACTCCCAGACATGGGTAGCCAGCGGACATCTGGGCGGTTTCTCCGATCCTCTGATGGACTGTAAGCAGTGTAAAGAACGTTTCCGCGCTGACAAGCTGATCGAAGATATAACGATGAGCATGGCATTGAGATCGAAGGTTCTGTAGACGGCTGGTCCCAGGAACAGATGAAGCAGTACATCGAAGACAAGCATATCTGCTGCCCAAGCTGTGGTGCTCACGACTTACAGATATCCGTCAGTTCAACCTGATGTTCAAGACATTCCAGGGTGTAACCGAGGATGCTAAGAATACTGTATACCTTCGTCCAGAGACTGCTCAGGGTATTTTTGTAAACTTCAAGAATGTACAGAGAACTTCCAGAAAGAAAGTTCCATTTGGTATCGGACAGATCGGTAAGTCCTTCCGTAACGAGATCACACCTGGTAACTTTACTTTCCGTACCAGAGAGTTTGAGCAGATGGAGCTTGAATTCTTCTGCAAACCAGGTACTGACCTTGAGTGGTTTGCTTACTGGAAACAGTACTGCATCGACTGGCTGCAGAAATTAGGCATTAAGCCAGATGAAATGCGTGCAAGAGACCATTCTCCAGAAGAACTGTGCTTCTACAGCAAGGCTACTACTGACCTGGAATTCCAGTTCCCATTTGGCTGGGGCGAGCTTTGGGGTATTGCAGACAGAACTGACTATGATCTGACCCAGCATCAGACTGTATCCGGACAGGATATGACTTACTTTGATGATGAGAGCAAGGAAAAATATATCCCATATGTAATCGAGCCTTCACTGGGTGCTGACCGTGTAACCTTAGCATTCCTGTGTGCAGCATATGACGAAGAAGAGATCGGAGAAGGTGATGTAAGAACTGTCCTTCACTTCCATCCGGCTCTGGCACCTGTAAAGGTAGGCGTTCTGCCACTGTCCAAGAAGTTAAACGAAGGAGCAGAAAAGGTATACGCTGAACTGAGCAAGTACTTCAACTGCGAATTCGATGACAGAGGAAACATCGGTAAGCGTTACAGAAGACAGGATGAGATCGGTACTCCATTCTGCGTAACCTATGACTTTGACTCTGAAGAAGACCATGCAGTAACTGTCCGTGACAGAGACACCATGGAGCAGGTTCGTATCCCGATCGCTGAGTTAAAGGATTACTTTGCTGATAAGTTTATGTTCTAATTGAGATTTAAGTTAAACTTTAAATTAAAAATGCCCGTTTTCCTGTTTTGGGGAAGCGGGCATTTTGCTATGTATATTGAGAACGCGCCAGTGACGCGTTCGCTGATTTTAGAATGATTTTATAAATGATAGTGAGGAAGTATGATATAATGAGTCCATTGGAGGTCCTTACTTATGAAACTAAAGACCCGCTTAGCGGTTGCATTTATGATCATCACCATTGTTCCCATGCTTCTTATTTTTGTGTCCTTTTTTGCCATCAATGATCATCAGGCACGTTCCTTTACAAAAGAGTATGGTCTGACGGAACAGGTGGATCTTTTAAATGGTAATTCTACCAGGTATTAACCGTCTGACCCGCCGGGTACAGCAGGTGATCCGGGAAGAACTGGATAAAAAGCCTGAATTATATGAAGACAGCAGTCATTTAGATGAGGTCAATGCGGAACTTCAGAAGCATTATGCTTATCTGGTAGTGCGAAAGGGAACCGACATCATTTATTTTGGTGATGCAGACGAGGAAAATAAGACCCAGCTGTGTGAGCAGCTGCCGGAATTTGATATCCTTCAGGGAGATTTAGAGGGCGGTATCTACTTAGACGGCGAGAGCCAGCATCTGGTAAAGCAGATGGATTTTCAGTTCCCGGATAAGACAGAAGGAAGCGTATTTATTATTTCCAATGTAGATGATCTGCTGCCGGAAGTTAAATCCATGATCCGGGAAATGCTCTTTTAGGTGTTATGATCCTTCTGATCGCCGGAATTACCCTGACTTTCTGGGTGTACCAGTCTATTTTAAGCCCCTTAAACAAGCTTCAGGAAGCTACCAAGAAGATCCGTGACGCAATCTGGAATTTACCCTGGATGTGGACGCAGATGATGAAATCGGCCATCTTTGCCAGGACTTTGAAGAAATGCGTATGCGCTTAAAAGAAAGTGCAGAGGAAAAAGTCCAGTATGACAAAGAAAGCAAAGAGCTGATCAGCAATATTTCCCATGACTTAAAGACACCGATCACAGCTATTAAGGGCTATGTGGAAGGTATTATGGACGGAGTGGCATCTTCACCGGAAAAGCTGGATAAATACATCAGGACCATTTATAATAAAGCTAATGACATGGACCGCCTCATCGATGAGCTGACATTCTATTCTAAGATCGATACCAACAAGATCCCATATACATTCTCCAAGATCAATGTTTCCCAGTATTTCAGGGACTGCGTGGAAGAAGTGGGACTGGATATGGAAGCAAGAGGTATTGAACTGGGATATTTTAACTACGTAGATGAAGACGTAGTGGTCATTGCCGATGCAGAGCAGATGAAGCGTGTGATCAACAATATCATCAGCAATTCTGTGAAATATCTGGACAAGAAAAAAGGTATTATCAATATCCGCATCAAGGATGACGGGGATTTCATCCAGGTGGAGATCGAGGACAATGGAAAAGGAATTGCAGCCAAAGATCTGCCAAATATCTTTGACCGGTTCTACCGCACCGACTCTTCCAGAAATTCTTCCCAGGGCGGAAGCGGTATCGGTCTGTCCATTGTGCGAAAGATCATTGAGGATCACGGTGGCCGTATCTGGGCTACCAGTAAAGAGGGAATCGGAACAGAGGTGCACTTTGTTTTAAGAAAATATCAGGAGGTTGTGCAGGAATGAGTAAAATACTGATCGTAGAAGATGAGGAAAGCATTGCAGAGCTGGAAAAGGATTATCTGGAGCTGTCAGGCTTTGAAGTAGAAATAGAAAATAATGGTACAGACGGTTTAGAACGGGCATTAAAAGAGGAATATGACCTGCTGATCCTGGATCTGATGCTTCCAGGAACCGATGGTTTTGAGATCTGCCGCCGGGTACGTGAGGTGAAAAATACCCCTATTATCATGGTTTCCGCAAAGAAAGAAGATATTGACAAGATCCGCGGACTGGGACTGGGAGCTGACGATTACATCACCAAGCCATTCAGTCCAAGTGAAATGGTAGCCAGAGTAAAAGCCCATATGGCAAGATATGAGCGCCTGGTAGGAAGCGGCCAGCCGGCAAATGAGATCATCGAGATCCGCGGTCTTAAGATCGACAAGACTGCCAGAAGAGTGTGGGTAAACGGGGAAGAAAAGACCTTTACAACCAAGGAATTCGACCTGCTTTCCTTCCTGGCACAAAATCCCAACCATGTATTTACAAAAGAAGAGCTTTTCTCCAAAATCTGGGATATGGAATCCATTGGAGATATTGCCACTGTAACAGTGCATATTAAAAAGATAAGAGAGAAGATCGAGTTTAATACAGCAAAGCCTCAGTATATTGAGACTATCTGGGGAGTGGGGTATCGGTTTAAGATATAATGAGTCCAAGAGAAAAACAAGCGCCGCTAAAAGCGGCATTTGTTTTTCTTGGACCATTAACGAGCATTTTGCCTGTGCAAGCAGGCAGTAGAGTGCGTTAGCACGGAAATGCGAGTGAAGCATTTGGAATAAAACAAGCGGCTGCGAAGGAGACATTTATTTTTCCCAAGCCACTAACGAGCGTTCCGTCTGCGTCAGCAGGCGGAACTTTTTTCTTTCCAGACACATCAAAGAAGCGTCTGGGGCACGAATAAATGCTTTTGTATACAATGCACATTCGCAAATACGAACCAACAACGGATATGTGAAAATGACAGAAAGTGGAAGCGCTTACACTGGTTTTACAGTAAAATTAACAAATTTTTTCGAAGTTTTGCCTCCAAAAGGGTTTACTGAAAAAAACTTTGTGATATAATAAACACGTTGGACGGACGAAGGGAGTCATTGGTTCCGCCCTAAGTTAAGCTAAGTCGGCAAACGTCAGGTGAAAGGGGCCTGGCGGACTGCTATATCAGAGGAGGAAAAGACTTATGGCAACAAAGTGGGTTTACTTGTTCAGTGAAGGCAATGCAAACATGAGAAATCTTTTAGGAGGTAAAGGTGCAAACCTGGCTGAGATGACAAATCTTGGTTTACCGGTTCCTCAGGGATTTACAATTACAACAGAAGCTTGTACACAGTACTATGAAGATGGCAGAAAGATCAATGACGAGATCATGGGCCAGATCATGGAATATATCGGAAAGATGGAAGAGATCACCGGCAAGAAGTTTGGTGATAAGGAAAATCCACTTCTGGTTTCCGTTCGTTCCGGTGCTAGAGCATCCATGCCTGGTATGATGGACACCATCCTGAACTTAGGTCTGAATGAAGAAGTAGTAGAGGTTCTGGCTAAGAAGTCCGGCAATCCACGTTGGGCTTGGGACTGCTACAGAAGATTTATCCAGATGTTCTCCGATGTTGTTATGGAAGTCGGAAAGAAATACTTTGAAGAGCTCATCGACAAGATGAAAGCTGAAAAAGGCGTTAAGCAGGACGTTGAACTGACTGCAGAAGATCTGCATGATCTGGCTGAACAGTTCAAGGCTGAATATAAAGAGAAGATCGGAAAAGACTTCCCAACTGATCCTAAGGAGCAGTTAATGGAAGCAATCAAGGCTGTATTCCGTTCATGGGATAACCCAAGAGCAAATGTTTACCGTCGTGACAACGATATCCCATATTCCTGGGGTACTGCAGTAAACGTACAGATGATGGCATTTGGTAACATGGGTGAGACCTCCGGTACTGGTGTTGCATTTACCCGTGACCCAGCAACTGGTGAGAAGCACTTAATGGGCGAGTTCCTGATGAATGCACAGGGCGAAGACGTAGTAGCTGGTGTGCGTACACCTCAGAAGATCGACCAGTTAAAGGAAGTTATGCCAGAAGTTTATGAGCAGTTCGTAGGTATCTGCCATACTCTGGAAGACCACTATAGAGATATGCAGGATATGGAGTTCACCATTGAGGACAGAAAGCTGTACATGTTACAGACCCGTAATGGTAAGAGAACTGCAAAGGCTGCATTAAAGATCGCCTGCGACTTAGTTGACGAAGGCATGATCGATGAGAAGAAAGCAGTTAAGATGATCGATCCACGTAACCTGGATACACTGCTTCATCCTCAGTTTGACGCTGCTGCACTTAAGAAGCTGAGCCTGTAGCTAAGGCACTGGCTGCTTCACCAGGTGCTGCCTGCGGTAAGATCGTATTTACAGCAGAAGATGCAAAGACTTGGAAGGCAAAAGGCGAGAAGGTAGTTCTGGTTCGTCTGGAGACCTCTCCTGAAGATATTGAAGGTATGAAGCTGCTCAGGGTATCCTGACTGTCCGCGGTGGTATGACCAGCCATGCAGCAGTAGTTGCACGTGGTATGGGTACCTGCTGTGTATCCGGCTGCTCCGATATCATTATGGACGAAGCGAACAAGAAGTTCGTTCTGGCTGGAAAAGAATACCATGAAGGTGACTGGCTGTCTATCGATGGTTCTACCGGTAAGATTTACGATGGAATTATCCCAACTGTAGATGCTACTATCGCTGGTGAGTTCGGAAGAATCATGGCATGGGCTGACAAATATAGAAGATTACAGGTTCGTACCAATGCAGATACTCCTAGAGATGCTGCAAAGGCTAGAGAGCTTGGCGCAGAAGGTATCGGTCTTTGCCGTACAGAGCATATGTTCTTTGAAGGCAACAGAATTGATGCATTCCGTGAGATGATCTGCTCTGAAACAGTAGAAGAAAGAGAAGCAGCTCTGGAGAAGATCTTACCTGAGCAGCAGGGAGATTTCGAGAAGCTGTACGAAGCTCTGGAAGGCAACCCAGTTACCATCCGTTTCCTGGATCCGCCTCTGCATGAGTTCGTTCCTACTGAGGAAGAAGATATTAAGAAACTGGCTGACGCACAGGGCAAGACTGTTGAACAGATCAAAGCTATCTGCGATGCACTTCATGAGTTCAACCCAATGATGGGACATCGTGGCTGCCGTCTGGCTGTTACCTATCCTGAGATCGCTAAGATGCAGACAAAGGCTGTTATCCGTGCAGCTATCAATGTTAAGAAGGCTCATGCAGACTGGAACGTTTGCCCAGAGATCATGATCCCTCTGTCTGCGATACCAAGGAATTAAAGTATGTTAAGAAGATCGTTGTTGAGACCGCTGATGCTGAGATCGCAGCAGCTGGTGTTGACCTGAAATACGAAGTTGGTACTATGATCGAGATCCCAAGAGCAGCTTTAACTGCTGATGAGATCGCTAAGGACGCTGAGTTCTTCTGCTTCGGTACTAACGACTTAACCCAGATGACTTACGGATTCTCCCGTGATGATGCTGGCAAGTTCTTAAACGCTTACTATGATGCTAAGATCTTCGAGAATGATCCATTTGCAAAACTGGATCAGACTGGTGTAGGCAAGCTGATGGAATGGCTATTAAGTTAGGAAAGGCTACACGTCCTGAACTTCATGTAGGTATCTGCGGCGAGCACGGCGGTGACCCAAGCTCCGTAGAATTCTGCCACAAGATCGGACTGGACTATGTATCCTGCTCACCATTCCGTGTACCGATCGCTCGTTTAGCAGCAGCACAGGCAGCGATTGCCAATGCAGGAAAGTAGAAGAGCGTAAATATTTTTACTTCACAACGCTGATTGTTACAAGGGATGATGTGAATGAGTACATGAAATATCATGCTGAGTACACGAAAGCGAACCGATTTAAAGATATTGTTTGCAAAATCTATATATAACTCGAAAGGGAAGCGCAATGCTTCCCTTTCTTATATCTCTCGATTAGGACTAAATCCTTAAAGCTATGGCTTAAAAAGGACTTAGTCCTTTTTATATGCAAAATAAAAATTTTTTAAAGGAGGTTCACTATGAACAACACAGCGTTAGGAGCAGAAAACAATAAGAAACAGACAATCAATTTTATCAGCGAAGCACATGAAAAATTCTACTATGAAAAATTAAAAGAGGTACGCTATCAGGATGTGTACCACAAGGCACTTTGCTATTGTCTTGGTATCAGTGATGATACGAGAAGAAATATCAATAGCATCTATGATTTTAAAACAGGATGTGTAAAAACAGAGTGTCTGCATGAAGGCTGGCAGACCAGTGGCAGTATGAAGGTGGTGCGAATGGCATTTAATCTGTATTGCAACGGCACACCGAGTGTAGATGATTACACAAAAACAGAGGAACAGGTAAACGAGTGCAGGCAGTATACAGTGGAGGACTTGTTCTGCTGTGCCTATGCACCTTTCTTTTGGCAGGCGATACAGATCCGCTATCCGGAGTATGCGACTTATAACCGGGAACTGTATGCCTTATTTGGAGGAGCAGACTAATGTTAAAAGTCAGACTGATGGGAACAAAGAATGACATTGTATGGTTTCAGAAAATTTTACAGCGTCATCCCAAAATTGAGGTATTGGAAATATCAGAGCTTTATAGCAACAAAGGAACAAACAAATATTACAGAGCTTATGCGGAAGTACAGAAAAGCAATGTGAAAAATCAATAGTAGAGAATAAGGAGAATTTTATCATGTGTAAAGTTATAGCAATCGCAAATCAGAAGGGTGGAGTTGGAAAGACCACCACAACAAGCAATTTAGGAATCGGACTGGCAAAACAGGGAAAGAGAGTTTTGCTGATAGATGCAGATGCACAGGGTAGCCTTACGGCAAGTCTTGGTATTCAGGAGCCGGATAGACTGGAAATTACACTTGCAACCATTATGGCATCCATTATCAATGATGAGGAAATAAAACCGGAGTACGGCATTTTAAGACATGAGGAAGGTGTGGATTTCATGCCGGGAAATATTGAGCTTTCCGGTTTGGAAACCTCGCTTGTGAATGTTATGAGCAGGGAGACGGTGCTTCGTACCTACATAGAACAGCAGAAAGACCGCTATGATTACATTCTAATTGACTGTATGCCATCACTCGGCATGATTACGATAAATGCTTTTACCAGTGCGGACAGTATCTTGATTCCGGTACAGGCAGCGTATCTGCCGGTAAAAGGTCTGGAACAGCTGATTAAAACTATTGGAAAGTAAAGAGACAGATCAATCCGAAACTGGAGATTGAGGGAATTTTGCTTACAATGGTTGATAATCGTACCAATTATGCCAGAGACATCAGCAATCTGCTGATTGAAAATTATGGAAGTAGAGTGCGGATATTTGAAAACAGTATTCCAATGTCGGTAAGAGCTGCGGAGATTTCTGCGGAAGGTGTGAGCATTTATAAGCACGATCCGAATGGCAAGGTAGCAAGTGCCTACCAATCACTGACGGAGGAGGTGCTTGGCAATGAGTAAGACAGGAAGTGCCGCAAAGGTAAAGTTGAACAGTTTGATGATTTATTTGGAACGGAGCAGCCACAGACAGGAACAGAGCAGGTACAGGAAATCGCATTGTCAGAACTGCATGAGTTCAAAGGACACCCGTTTAAGGTACTGGATGATGAAAAGATGCAGGAAACGGTAGAAAGCGTCAGGGAGCATGGAGTGTTGATGCCAGGCATTGCCAGACCAATGAAAGATGGCGGTTATGAGATTATTGCCGGACATCGCAGGAGACACGCCTGTGAGCTTGTCGGACTTACTACAATGCCGATGTTCATCCGTGATTATACGGATGACGAAGCTACGATTATCATGGTAGATTCCAATATTCAGCGGGAGGATATTCTTCCGAGTGAGAAAGCAAAGGCATACAGAATGAAATACGATGCAATGAAGCATCAGGGAAGTAAGGAAGGCGGACTTACGCTTGGAGAACTGGGAGAAGCGGCAGGAGAGAGTGCAAAGACGGTTCAGAGATATATATGGATTTCACGCCTGTCGGATTCGCTACTCGATATGGTGGATGCAAAGAAAATCGGTATCATGCAGGCGGTTGACTTATCATTTTTATCAGAGGATGCACAGCAATGGGTTTTGGTTGCAATACAGGAAACAAATGTTGTTATCACAACTCAGCAGAGTGCCATGCTCAAGGAAAGTGACAAAAAAGGGGAACTTACCTTTCCGATGGTTCGCATGATGTTGGAAAAAGAGAAAACCGTGGAGCGAAAGGTTGTCATAAAAACAGAGCGCATTAACAATTATTTTCCTGCGACATACAGCAGGGAGCAAATAGAGAATATTATTTATCAGTTATTGGAGAATTGGAAGAGCACACAGTAGAAAGGAGGAGCCGGGAATGAGTGAAATATTACAACTGGATTATTATTATGGAATAGAAGCAGAACAGTTCTCATTCTATCGTGTTCCCCGCCTGCTGATCAAGGATGAAAGATTTAAGAAATTATCCAGTGATGCAAAACTTTTATACGGTCTGATGCTTGATCGTATGTCCTTATCTATAAAAAATGAGTGGTTTGATGAGGACAATCGGGCATATATCATATACACCATAGACAGTATTATGGAAGATTTGGGGTGTGGAAAGGAAAAGGCGGTTAAGGTTCTTGCAGAGCTGGATTCTGTTAAGGGAATTGGGCTGGTAGAGAAAGTGCGTAGAGGATTGGGCAAACCGGACATCATATATGTGAAGAACTTTGCTTCACTGGCAGAAAATGTAGATGAAAAAAGTCTAGAAACACTGATAAAATCACAGAAGTCGGAAAATCAGACTTCAAGAAGTCGGAAAATCGAACTCCAAGAAGTCCGGAAATCGAACTTCAAGAAGTCGGAAAATCGAACTTCAAGAAGTCGGAAAACAGACCTCTGGAAGTCCGGAAATCGAACCTCAAGAAGTCGGAGAATCGAACCCTAATTATACTAACTATAATCAGACTGATTTAAACTATACTGAGGAGAGTTATATCAATCCTATCATTCAATCTGATTCAAGGAAAAAGGATACGATGGATGTGATGGATGATGTCCAGACATACATAGAGCTAATCAAAGAAAATATCAGTTACGATCACCATATGCAGTATGATGGTTATGGAAAGAGAGAGCTTTACGATGAACTGTTCCAGGTAATCTGTGAGGTAGTCTGCGTGAAGCATCCAACAATCAGGGTAGCAGGAGAAGAATATCCGTATGAGCTTGTGAAATCAAGGTTTTTGAAACTGGAAAGCAGCCATTTGGAATATGTGATTGGCTGTATGCAAAATACCACCACTAAAATCACAAATATCAAGGCATATATGGTTACGGCACTTTATAATGCACCCACTACGATAAATCATTTTTATCAACAGGAAGTGCAGCATGATATGTATGGGGGAGGCTGGCATGAAAAGGGTATTGTTTAAGGTGATACTGCCATTGCTTGTGATTGCAGCGTGGATGAATATGTGTTATTGGATTTGCATAAGGGCAGATGGCTTTTGATTTTTTCCTTTACTGGATTATGATTGGATGCCCCTATGGTATCCGAAAAATGTGTATGTTTATTGTGCCGAAGAACTTTGGTATTGCTGGGAATATAGGAATTCTGGCATTAAATTGTGTCATTGGAGGTGTGATAGGCGGAGGAATTATTATTATTAAGATTACAAGTATATTTATCGAAATACTAAATTTTGTAAGATGTAAAAATAGCCCGTTTATGCTATAATTGGTCTTATCTTAAAAGACTGGGAGAATATTTCATGAGTAATAATAGTTTTGATATAAGTGGTGATCTGGTTAGAATACACACTGCAGATGGTATGTTTCATGCGGTTGCATCTATACGGGATGATTATCGTGATGAATTGATGTCTGTCACATGGGGAAAGAACGGAAAATACTTTTACAATGCAAAATTGGGATACTTGCATAGATATATTATGGAAAAGTGGTATACAAAGGAAATTCTTGATACTATGACAGCAGATAATTTTGTTGTTGACCACATGGATGGAGATGGTTTTAACTGTAATATAAATAATCTATGTTTTCTCTCA
>ENA-OQJH01001040-OQJH01001040.1-human-gut-metagenome-genome-assembly--contig:-NODE-1040-length-12796-cov-9.863130_pt1 | contig 12796 bp, 19 predicted proteins | sample MGYA00242597_ERZ504763 | MGnify/ENA primary metagenome ERZ504763 (study PRJEB26092, sample SAMD00036359) | human gut metagenome | host: Homo sapiens | study: EMG produced TPA metagenomics assembly of... | reverse complement strand
GCCGACCTGGCAGGATGCGCTGCACAGATATCTGCGCGAGATCGAATTCTGATAGCAAACCCCGAAAATAACGCAAAAAAGCAGTGCTGAATTTTTTTATCCTCTTCCGGCAAGAAGACACGTTCTGCGGTGGGAGATGAATTTGGTTTCTGAGATTGCTATAAACATTTCCAATAGGCGGAGCCCCAGGTAAAACGGGGGCTCCTTTTTCTTATGCCAAACCCATGCATTCAACAGGGAGAATGCCCTTTTTTCTTTTGTGAATATTGACAGAAAATGCCGTTAAAATTCTCACATCGGATCCGAGTATTTCTGTTGACATTTGAACATGAAATTGCCATTATGAGAGCAGAATCTTTACGTATCCGGCGGGGGCAGGAACGTGAAGACAACAGAAGAAGGTATGGGGGATCAAACAATGAAAAAGAGTCTGTTTTATCGGGTAAAAAAGATGCCGCCATCTGCGCAGACCATGCTGCTGTTTGCCGTCGAGGGTGTATTTCTGCAATATATCACATCGATCAACGGTTTCGGCCTGAATCTGTATGCGACAAACATGGGTGCAACCGACAGTCAGATCGGCATTATCCAGATGGTGCCGAACATTGTAGCGTGTGCAGCACTGCTGCCGCTTGGAATTCTGGCGGATCGTCTGAAGTCGACAAAGACGATACCGATGCTTACGCTTCTTGTGATGTGTGCCGGCTATGCATTTCTTGGAAGTGTACCGGCACTCGGCGAGAGATGTATGGAGCTGTTTTTTGTATCACTGGCATTTACTGCGGGGGCACTTGCTATTTACAATGCGCAGTGGCAGGCAATGTTCGGTGCTGCGGTTTCACTGCGGCAGCGAAACGATGTCTATGCCTTTCGGAATCAGTTCATGTTTGTGATTGGCATTCTTGCACCGGTGATCTGCGGGATTTTGATGGGAAGATGCCACACGGCCGATGGAAAACTTCTGGTACTCCGAAGCTTCTTTTATCTGTGTGCTGTCTGCGTTCTGCTGCAGGCCGCTGCAATCAAAAAAATTCCGGTGAAACAGCAGGAGGAGGGCAAAGCTCCGGCAGAAGCGGGGAAGGCATCCTCACGTTTTTCTGTTTCTGATCTGCTGGAGGCGATCACAAGCGTGGGGAAAAATAAAGCATTGCGCTGGTTTTTCGTGCCGGTGGTCTTTTTCTATATCACCTGGCAGCTTGACTGGAGCATGTGGTATTTAGGACAGGTCAAATACTGTAAAATGTCGGAGATGACACTTTCCATCTGCAACGGTGTTTTCAATATCGGTCAGCTTGCGGCAGTTGGAATGATCGCGAAGGTTGTCCGGAAAAAATCGCCGGATTTTGCACTGATTTTCGCCGGGATCGGTCTTTGCTTCTGCCCGGTTATCATGATTCTGGCTCCTCATCTGCCCCTGGCGTACCGCGGGGTTGCTTTTATTGTTCTGATGACGGTTCTGAATGCTCCGCAGTGTGCCGTTGCACTTTGTACGATACAGATTCTCTTAAATGCCGCGCCGGAAAAGAACCGTTCGCTTTTGATCAGCCTCTTTACGATGATTACAACGCTGACCAACAGTGTTCTGCCGCTGCTCGGTGTCCGTCTGTATACGGCACTTGGGGCAGATCTTACGGCACTGTACCGGTTCAATCTGATAGATCTTGGGGTTCGCATTTTATCCACACTCGGGCTGATATGGCGTTATCAGAAGGCGAAAAAAGATGGCTTTCTGACAAAGATTTCGGATTGAGACGGGCCGTAAAAGCCGAAAATAACATTTACAACAGGAACGATATCGTGTATGATAAATGTGGCTTTCTTTGCACGTATGGAAAAGAGAAGCGCAAAAAGGAGTTTAAACAATGAAATGGAATAAATTTACATTAAAAACAAGATCGGAAGTGGAAGACATTGTGATCTCCACTCTGGCCGATGTGGGAATCGAAGGCGTGGAAATTCAGGACAAACAGCCTTTGACCGAGAGCGACAAACAGCAGATGTTCGTGGATATCATGCCGGATATTCCGGATGACGACGCATTGCCTATCTGAATTTTTACCTTGATGTAGACGAGGACAAGGAGAAGGTTCTTGCAGATGTCCGCGCGGCACTTGCAGAAATGCAGGAGTTCCTGGACCTTGGAGAGTGCACCATCACAGAGTCTGAGACAGAGGACAAGGACTGGATCAACAACTGGAAACAGTATTTCAAACAGTTCTATGTGGACGACATTCTGATCATCCCGTCCTGGGAGGAAGTAAAGCCGGAAGACCGGGATAAATGATCATCCATATCGATCCGGGCACAGCCTTTGGAACGGGTATGCATGAGACAACACAGCTTTGCATCCGTCAGTTAAAGAAATATGTGACAAAGGATACCGAGTTGCTTGATGTCGGAACCGGAAGCGGTATTCTTTCGATTATTGCACTGAAGCTTGGTGCGCGTCATGCGGTCGGAACAGACCTCGATCCGTGTGCGGTTCCTGCGGTTGAGGAAAACAAAGAAGTTAATGGAATTCCGGTAGAAGCTTTTGATATGATGATCGGAAATATCATTGATGACAAAGAAGTACAGGACAGAGTCGGATACGAGAAATACGATATCGTTACCGCCAATATTCTTGCAGATGTTCTCGTTCCGCTGACGCCGGTAATCGTACACCAGATGAAGCCGGGCGCTGTTTATATCACATCCGGCATTCTCGATGTGAAAGAGGAAGTTGTTAAAGAGGCAGTCGTTGCAGCGGGACTTGAAGTAGTTGAAGTTACACATCAGGGCGAATGGGTTTCTGTTACAGCAAGAAAACCGATGTAAATTAAGAAAAGCGAAACACCAGAAGAGAAAGAGAACAGATTCATGTACCGTTTTTTGTAGAAGAAGTCAGATTTATGACGGCACTGTCCACATCACGGGCAGTGACGTTAATCACATCAAAAATGTGCTCCGCATGCGGCCAGGCGAAAAAATACTGGTCAGTACCGGAGGCGAAAAGGAATATCATTGTGCCGTTTCGGATTTCCCGGAAGGGAGGTTCTTGCCGCAGTAGAAGAAGTCACAGCAGCAGACAGAGAACTCCCGTCCGGAATTGTGCTGTTTCAGGGTCTGCCAAAAGGTGACAAAATGGAACTGATCATCCAAAAGCAGTGGAACTTGGTGCGACGGAAATTGTTCCGGTGGAGATGAAACGCTGCGTTGTGAAGCTGGACCGGAAAAAGGCGGAAAAGAAAGCAGAGCGTTGGCAGACGATCGCGCTTGGTGCGGCAAAGCAGTCCAAACGGATGCAGATTCCGACGGTACACATGCCTGTTACATTTCAGCAGGCGCTTGCAATGATGCAGAATCAGACGTTCGCCTGATGCCGTATGAGAACGCAGAGGGGATGGAAGGAACGAGAAAAATTCTGGAATCCATTGAACCGGGTGAATCTATTGCGATCCTGATCGGACCGGAGGGCGGCATTGACGAAGCGGAAGTGGAAATGGCCATGAAGGCAAAGGTAGAGCCGATTACGCTCGGAAAGCGCATTCTGCGCACGGAAACGGCCGGAATGACCGTGCTTTCCATTCTGGTGTATCTTTTAGAAGGAAGGGAACGAACAAGATAATGGAAGCATATCTGGACAATTCCGCAACCACCTGTGTTTATCAGGAAACCGCAGATCTCGTCTGTGATCTGATGGTAAATCATTATGGAAATCCGTCTGCGATGCATCAAAAAGGGGTAGAAGCAGAACAATATATCAGAACCGCCCAGGAAACGCTGGCAAAGATTCTGAAAGTCAAAGAAAAAGAAATTTTCTTTACCTCCGGTGGCACAGAGTCCGACAACTGGGCGCTCGTCGGAACAGCAATGGCAAATAAGAGAACGGGAAACCACATCATCACAAGCGCGATCGAGCACCCGGCCGTGTCGGCACCGCTGGCATTTCTGGAGGAGCAGGGATTCCGTATTACGCGCCTGCCGGTAAATAAAGAAGGCCTTGTGGATGTGAACGAACTCGAAGAAGCGATCACGCCGGAGACGATTCTCGTTTCGATTATGTATGTCAACAATGAGATCGGTTCTGTTGAGCCAATCGGGGAGATCGGACGCAGAATCAAGGCGAAAAATCCGAAAACGTATTTTCATGTCGATGCGATCCAGGCGTTCGGCAAATACCGGATTTATCCGAAACGGATGGGCATCGACATGCTCTCCGTGAGCGGCCACAAGATCCACGGACCGAAGGGAAGCGGCTTTTTATATATTGATGAGAAAGTAAAAATCCGTCCGCTGATCTTAGGCGGCGGCCAGCAGAACGGCATGCGTTCCGGAACCGACAATGTGCCGGGCATCGCAGGCCTTGCGAAATCCGCTGAGATCGTTTACAGGCATTTTGACGAGCAGACTGCGCAGATGCGTGCCTGCAAACACCGTCTGATCGAAGGCTTGCGGGAGCTGGACGATGTGGTCATCCATGGCATGCCGGAAGAAGAGGGTGCGCCGCAGATTGTCAATGCATCGTTCTTAAATGTGCGTAGTGAAGTGCTGCTGCACACGCTGGAGGACCGCCAGATCTACGTTTCCGCCGGAAGCGCCTGCTCATCACACAAGAGAGCCGGAAGCCCGACGCTGACTGCCATCGGCGCATCGAAAGCCGAGATGGAGTCTGCCGTGCGGTTCAGCTTCAGCGAATTTACGACACTGGAACAGATTGATTACACCCTGGATACGCTGCGCGAGGTACTGCCGAGCTGCGCAGATTTACCAGGAAATAATAGAAAGAGGAAAATTATGATTACAATACAGCCGGAAATTGAAATCCTGAGCACCGAATCCTACGAGGATATGCTGCGCCGGATCGAGAAAATCGGAAGAGTCTGCTACAAGAGCGAGGAGCGCATTGGAGAAGGCACTGCAGAGAAATTCATCGCAGGCATCATCAAACGCGGCCATGAATCCGTCATTGAGCACGGCTCCATCACCGTAAAAGTAACGTGCGACCGCGGCGTGACCCATGAGATCGTCCGCCACCGTATCGCAAGCTACAGCCAGGAGAGCACCCGCTACTGCAACTATTCGAAAGATAAATTTGGAAACCAGATCACCTGTATCGATCTGGCAACCGGATTTTCCTATGATCTGGACGACGAGAACGACCGTAAAAAATACGAGGTATGGCAGAAAGCAATGGAAGCTGCAGAGCAGTATTACTTCCAGATGCTCGAACTCGGAGCAAAGCCGGAGGAGGCAAGAAGCATTCTTCCGAACTCCCTGAAAACCGAGATCGTCATGACCATGAATTTAAGAGAGTGGCGCCACTTTATCCGGCTTCGAAGCGCCAACGCCGCACATCCGCAGATGCGTCAGGTATCTGACTGATCCTGAAGAAATTTTCTGAGAATATCCTCTGTTCTTCCGTGATCTGGCTGAGAAAAAAGGAGAATAAAAAACGATGATGTACAAAGCATTTCTGGTAAAATATGCCGAGATCGGCATTAAAGGAAAGAACCGTCATCTGTTCGAGAAAGCGCTCTGCGTACAGATGGAGCACGCGCTTGCCCCGGTAGACGGAAATTTCCAGGTCACCCGTGAGATGGGACGAATCTATGTCAACACCGAAGGAGACTTTGATTACGAGGGCGCTGTCGATGCGCTGACAAGAGTTTTCGGTATCGCCGAGATCTGCCCGGTTGTCATTTTAGAGGACACCGGCTTTGAAGATCTGGCAGAGGCAGTGGTTTCCTACGTGAAAGAGCTGTACCCGACCGAGGAGAAAACCTTTAAGGTATGCGCACGCCGTGCGAACAAAAACTATCCGATGCACACAATGGAAGTCAACTGCGAGCTGGGCGGCCGCATCCTCGATGTCTGCCCGAACCTCAAAGTAGACGTTCACGAGCCGGATATCTATCTGAACGTCGAGCTGCGTCAGAAGATTTATCTGTACTGCGAGAGCATCGCAGGCCCTGGCGGTATGCCGGTCGGCACAAACGGACAGGCCATGCTGCTGCTTTCCGGCGGTATCGACAGCCCGGTTGCCGGATACATGATCGCAAAACGCGGTGTTAAGATTGATGCCGTTTACTTCCACGCTCCGCCGTACACCAGCGAGAGAGCCAAACAGAAGGTTGTGGATCTTGCAAAACTCGTTGCACGCTACAGCGGCCCGATCCGTCTGCATGTGGTCAACTTCACCGAGATCCAGCTTGCAATCTACGAAAAATGCCCGCACGACGAGCTGACCATCATCATGCGCCGTTATATGATGAAGATCGCAGAAGCGTTTGCACGTCAGGACAAATGCCTTGGCCTGATCACCGGAGAGAGTATCGGACAGGTGGCAAGCCAGACGATGCATTCCCTCGCCGTTACCAACGAAGTCTGCACCATGCCGGTCTTCCGTCCGCTGATCGGTTTCGACAAACAGGAGATCGTCGATATTTCCGAAAAATCGGTACGTACGAGACATCTGTTCTGCCGTATGAGGACTGCTGCACGATCTTCGTTGCAAAGCATCCGGTGACAAAACCGAACCTGAATGTCATCAAATGCTCCGAGCGCCATCTGGATGACGTGATCGATGAGATGATGGAACGCGCAGTTTCTACCGCAGAGACGATCGAGGTCTGCTAAGGAAAACTTGCTTTAAAGAACAAAAAGGCCGGATCTTGTTTTGGGGGTTCTGAAAAACAAGATCGGTCCTGATGATAAACAAAGACAAAAAAAAGAGCCGCGGCGAGTGCGCGGCCCTTATGTTCTATCGTAATTATACAATGTACGGAGCAAGAACATCAAGTACGGTCTGAAGAGCATCTCCATCAGCATGGACGTTCAGGTCGATCGGTTTGGAAAGGTCGAGGCTGAAGATTCCCATGATGGATTTTGCGTCGATTACGTATCTTCCGGATACCAGATCGAAATCAAAATCGAATTTGGAAATGTCGTTGACGAAAGATTTTACTTTGTCGATAGAATTAAGAGAAATCTGTACTGTTTTCATGTTTGTAATCCTCCCTGTTATTTGGTTAACATTATTTATTACCCTCATTTAACAGCTTTATCTTACCGTCTGGAGGGGAAAAAGTCAATGCGAAAACATACAAAGATAAAGTGGAATCTTCGTGATTTTTAATAATAAAGATGAAGAAGAAAGGAGTATGGCATGAAAAAAACGGTAGCTTTGCATAATCTTGGGTGTAAAGTGAACGCATATGAGCTGGAAGCCATCCAGCAGCTCCTCGAAAACAGAGGGTACGAGATCGTGCCTTTTGCACCGGGAGCGGATGTTTACATTATCAATACGTGTACCGTGACGAACATTGCGGACCGGAAATCGCGGCAGATGCTGCACAAAGCGAAAAAGATGAATCCCGATGCGGTTGTCGTGGCCTGCGGCTGTTATGTGCAGGCGGCTGGGGAAAAACTCGAAGAGGATACGGCGATTGATCTGATCATCGGAAATAATAAGAAGAAAGATCTTGTGGATATTCTGGAAAACTTTCTGGCAGAACGTGAGGATGGTGGAAAACCATCCGACGCGGAGTGTAAGAGCTTCCTCGTGGATATGACACACAACCGTGAGTACGAGACACTCTCGATCAGCAAAACGGCGGAGCACACCCGCGCATTCCTGAAAGTACAGGATGGATGCAATCAGTTCTGTACTTATTGTATTATCCCGTACGCGCGCGGCAGAGTCAGAAGCCGCCGCCAGAGTGATGTGGTAGAAGAAGTAAAACGTCTGGTGGAGGCCGGATACCAGGAAGTCGTGCTGACCGGTATCCACCTTTCCTCCTACGGACTCGATTTCCCAGAGGGCGAAAAAGAGACGCTGCTCGACCTGATCCGCGCTGTTGATGCAGTGGACGGCATCAGAAGAATCCGTCTCGGATCCCTGGAGCCGGGCATCATCACCGAAGAGTTTGCAGAGGCGATCGCCGCAATGCCGAAGGTGTGCCCGCATTTCCATCTTTCGCTGCAGAGCGGAAGCAATGGAACACTGAAGCGGATGAACCGGAAATATACCGCAGAAGAATACAAACACAAATGCGATCTGCTGCGTAAGGTATATGGAAATCCGGCGCTGACGACCGATGTGATTGTCGGTTTCCCGCAGGAGAGTGAGGAGGAGTTTGAAGAGTCGCGCGCCTTTGTCGAGGACATTCATTTCTTCGAGACTCACATCTTCAAGTATTCGAGAAGAGAAGGCACCCGCGCCGCAGCGATGGCAGGCCAGATTCCGGAGCAGGAGAAGACGAAGCGCAGCCACGTTCTGCTGGAACTGGACGAGAGACGGAGACAGGAATATATGGAAGGCTTCCTCGGAAAAGAGCTGGAAGTGCTCATGGAAGAAGAAGTCGAGATCGACGGCGTCCATTACTGGACGGGACACACGAGAGAATATCTGCGCGTTGCTGTTCTTTCAGAAGAAAATCTCATGAATCAGATGGTGCTTGTCACCCCGGCGAGAATCCATGGAAAAGACTGTCTGATGTAGGAAATGATACCAATCCGGAAGATCTGATAGAAAAAAGAGCCGGAACGAAAAAGTTCGTTGCACTTTTTGAGGGTTCGTGGTAGAATACCCCGTGAGCCTGCAAAAGGCGGGCAGACGAAGAAGAAAAACAGCGGCTGGCAGAACGAACGAAGAAGTGAGGGATGTCGGCTGCTTTCGCGTCTAAAAAGTATAATCTGTAATTCGTAGTAATTCGTAATGAAATGTTCGGCCGCAGATGCGGCAAAGGGTAAAAATCGTGATCAAAGAAGAGATTGTCAGAGAACTTTATGCAATTGCAGGGGAAGATGCGGTACAGACCGCAGAACCGATGAAAAATCATACGACCTTCCGCGTGGGCGGTCCGGCAGATTATTTCGTCGCTCCTCATACAGAAGAAGAAATCAGAAAAATCGTGGCTCTCTGCGAAGAAAAAGAGATCCCGTGGTTCGTCACCGGAAACGGCAGCAATCTCGTTGTAAGTGACGAGGGCTACCACGGTGTGATTCTTTCGGTTTACAAAAACTTTCAGGGAATCGAAGTGGAAGGAAACAGAATCCGGCGAAAGCCGGAAGCATGCTCGTATCCATCAGCCGGGCGGCAAGAGAAGCCGGTCTTTCCGGTATGGAGTTTGCCTCCGGAATCCCTGGAACTTTAGGCGGCGGCGTCCGTATGAACGCGGGAGCTACGGCGGAGAGATGAAGGATATTGTACAGAATGTCACTGTACTCACAAGAGAAGGTGAGATCCGGAAACTGGAAAAAGAAGAGCTCGGCTTCGGCTACCGTGCCAGCGTCATCAAAGACAGAGGCTACGTCGTACTTGGAGCAGAACTTATGCTTGTTCCGGGAGATAAAGAAGAAATTCTTGCCCGTATGCAGGAATTGAAAAACAAGCGGGTAGAGAAACAGCCGCTCGAGTATCCGAGCGCGGCAGCGCATTCAAGCGGCCGGAAGGCTATTTCGCAGGCAAGCTTGTGATGGATGCCGGACTTTCCGGCTACGCAGTCGGCGGTGCAAAAGTATCGGAAAAACACTGCGGCTTCCTGATCAATGCAGGCGGTGCAACCGCATCGGATGTGATGGAACTGATCCGTCAGATCCAGGCAAAAGTAAAAGAACAGTTTGGCGTACAGCTTGAGCCGGAAATCCAGTTCCTCGGGGAATTCTGATTTTCGTTATCCACCAAAGGAGAAAAAACATGCGTTTTGTAATTGTGACCGGCATGTCCGGTGCGGGAAAAAGTACAGCGTTGAAAATGCTGGAGGACGCGGAATATTTCTGCGTCGATAACCTTCCGATCCCGCTGGTTGAAAAATTTGCACAGCTTACCGCCGACGGTACTTCCGGAGAAATCCAGAAAGTGGCAGTCGGAATCGATATCCGAAGCGGCCAGGCGCTCCCGGACCTGCAGAATGTTCTGGAGTGGATGAGCATCAACGGAATCTGCTATGAGATCCTGTTTCTGGACGCGTCCGATGACGTGCTGGTCAAACGATACAAAGAGACGAGAAGAACGCACCCGCTGGCAGGTCTTGGACGGGTGGATGAGGGAATTAGAAAAGAGCGCAAAGCACTTGAGTTCCTGAAAAAAGATGCGGACTACATTCTCGATACGAGCCAGCTTCTCACAAGAGAGCTGAAAGCGGAGCTCGATAAGATTTTCGTGCAGGATCAGAAATTCAAAAATCTGATGATTACTGTGCTCTCATTTGGATTCAAATACGGAATCCCGGCGGATTCGGACCTTGTTTTCGATGTGCGGTTCCTGCCGAATCCCTACTACGTAGAAGGCATGCGCCCGCTCTCCGGCAACGATGCTCCGGTGCGGGATTATGTGATGGGATTTGAGACAGCGCAGGTGTTTGCGGAAAAATTAGAGGATATGATCCGTTTTCTGATTCCGAATTATATTTCCGAGGGCAAGCATCAGCTCATTATCAGCATCGGCTGCACCGGCGGAAAACACCGTTCCGTAACCCTTGCCAACGAGCTGTACCGGCGTCTTTCCAACGCGAAGGACTATGGAATCCGGATTGAGCACCGGGATCTGGAAAAAGACGCCATCCGAAAAGGAATTTAGAGGTGGAAGGATGTCATTCTCAAGCGAGGTAAAAGAGGAATTATCGAGACATCTTCCGACGGCACGCCACTGCCAGATTGCGGAAACAGCGGCGATCCTGTCACTCTGCGGACAGATTTCCGAGAAGGACGGGACGATACGGATTCAGACAGAGAATGCGTATGTGGCAAGAAGTACTTTACTTTATTGAAAAAAACATTTAATATAGAGGCAGACTTGCAGTTAAGCTGAATCAGAAGGAAAATACGTATCTGATCCGCGCAAATGACAGGGAAGAAACCTGTCAGATTCTGCAGGCAGTGAAGTTACACGAGACAGACCGGCAGTTAACAATGCCGATTCCGGCTGTTGTGGTACAGCGTCAGTGCTGCAAACGGGCATTTCTGCGGGGCGCATTTTTAGCGTCCGGTTCCATCAGCGATCCCAACCGGTTTTACCATCTCGAAATTGTCTGCCCCGATGCGCCGAGAGCAGAACAGGTGCAGGAACTTCTGAAAAGCTTTGGAATTGATGCACGGATCGTTCTCCGGAAAAACCACCATGTGGTTTATATGAAAGAAGGCGCACAGATTGTGGAGATGCTTGGCATCATGGAAGCCAACATCGCACTTATGAATCTGGAAAACGTGCGGATCTTAAAAGAAATGCGCGGCAGTGTCAACCGAAAGGTAAACTGTGAAACTGCCAACATCAACAAAACGGTCAGCGCGGCGATCCGCCAGATCGAAGATATCCGGTATATCGAAGAAACCATAGGCTTTTCTTCTCTGCCGGAACCGCTGGAGCAGATGGCAAGGCTCCGCTTACAATACCCGGAAGCATCGCTTCTGGAGCTGGGCAAGATGTTAACGCCGGTTGTTGGTAAATCCGGAGTTAATCATAGATTAAGGAAACTAAAAGAGATTGCAGAAGATTTGCGAAGGAAACAAGGAGGAGAAGTATTATGATTAAGAAACCAATCACAATTCGTCTTTCAAGCGGCCTGGAGGCGAGACCAGTTGCCATGCTGGTACAGGTAGCGAGCCAATACGAAAGTGAAATCTACGTCGAGAGCGGCAGAAAAAAAGTAAATGCGAAGAGCATTATGGGTATGATGACACTTGGTCTGGACAATGGCGAGGAAGTTACCGTGACCGCAAACGGAAAAGACGAGAGCGAAGCCATGGACGGCGTTGAAAAATATTTAAGCAGTCCTTTTGCTGAATAATCTTACTGCACTTATAGCATGAACATAGAGCAAAACGGCATGTCAGAAAATTTTGACATGCGTTTTGCTATGCTTTTTTATGTGAAATCAGACGAAAATCAGACCACGTTCTTCGCGCGGAACCAGTAGGTATAGAGATAGGAAAAACCGAGCGATTCATACAGTGTGATCGCAGGCGTGTTTCCCTCAACAACCTGAAGATACGCTTTCGTTGCACCGAGCCGGATTCCCTCGGAGAGGATTGTGCGGCAGATCGAGGAAGCGTAGTGGCGGTGGCGGTACGCAGGATGCACATGGATGGCATAGACACCGACGTAATCGCGGTCGCGGATGCCAAGGCCGGTGGCAACGATCGTTCCGGTTTCATCCTGGATGGAGGTACAGATGGTTTCTTTTGGAATAGCGCGGTACATCGAAGGAACGACCATGCGGTGCATCACGTTCGTCGTGCTCTTTAAAGCAAAGAGGCTGTCAATCCATTTCGGCGGGATAAAGCTGCTGACGGTCACGGCAACGGCAGGATCCTTTTTGGCAAAGTTCGCCAGATCCATTGTCATGACGTGCGTCGTGTGCTGGACTACATAGCCGCGGTCGGCGAGCATTGCATCAAAGCCGGGATTGACAAGCGGACTGATCTTGAAAATTGCCGGTGTACCCCAGCGACGGTAGATCTCCTCACAGTACTGCACTTTTTCCTCCACCGGAATCGTGGACGGCCCGATCTGCTCGACGCTGTTGGTCCGGTGTGTATAAAAATAAGAAAAACGAAGAATCCATCCGTCGTACAGCTCGATCTGGTGAGACGGCCATGCGTTCAGGGAAAGATCTTCGATGGTTTTGATCAGTGTATTCATATGAAGTATTCCCCCTTTGGTTATGCATATAGTATAGAAGAAACAGGACAGATCTTCAAGAAAAAATCGAAAAATTCGACACGCGGAACCGGGCGGCCGGGACACGATGCGTAACGTTTTCTTGCATAATCGAAGAAAAGGGTTATAATAGGGGGCAAAGACTGAGAATACAAG
>ENA-OQJH01001039-OQJH01001039.1-human-gut-metagenome-genome-assembly--contig:-NODE-1039-length-12799-cov-1.648832_pt1 | contig 12799 bp, 16 predicted proteins | sample MGYA00242597_ERZ504763 | MGnify/ENA primary metagenome ERZ504763 (study PRJEB26092, sample SAMD00036359) | human gut metagenome | host: Homo sapiens | study: EMG produced TPA metagenomics assembly of... | reverse complement strand
GGTTATATCCGTGTGACAGGTTTCAATACAACATCGGATAACGGTGAAAAGAGTACATTCAGCGAATTTAAAGATAAGATTACTGAACTTCAGTCAAGCGGTATGAGCAAAATGATTATTGACTTGCGTGATAATCCGGGCGGTGTGCTTGACGAGGCTTGCAATATGGCAGATATGATTTTACCGGAGGGTATTATAACATACACCGAAACAAAATCCGGCAAGAGAACTGATTATAATTCGGATGCGGAAAATCTTGATATTCCGATAGTGATACTTATAAACGAAAACAGCGCAAGTGCGTCTGAAGTGTTTACGGGTGCGTTAAAGGACTACGGCAAGGCAACAGTTGTAGGTAAAAAAGAGTTACGGTAAGGGAATAGTGCAAAGCGTACTTCCGTTCTATGACGGCTCGGGAATGTCGCTTACCGTTGCAAAATATTATACACCTAACGGCACTTGCATACACGGAATAGGCATTGAGCCTGATGTTGAGGTTGATATGCCTGACGAATATAAAGATATGTATGCGTCAATGGTTGAGCATGATAAAGATACTCAACTTCAAAAAAGCGATTGAGATTATAAAGGAAAAATAGTTATATTTTCACGCTTGAATAAATATATAGCATATGTTACAATAGAAAAAAATATGAAAGGACTCTTATATTTTATGAAAAGATATGATTTTACAATTACATCTGACCGTGGACTTCACGCACAGCCTGTAGCTGCTCTTGCAAGTATCGCATGTAAAAGTGCTTCTTGTGTTACACTAGAATATGATGGAGGAGAAATCGATGTATCCAATGCGATCCGTCTAATGTCTGCTTGTATCTCCTACAATGATAAAGTAAGTCTGATCGTTTCTGGATCTGATGAGGATGAAACAATGGAGAAATTAAAGGAGATCGTCACTTCACAACTTTTATAAGAATACTGTTCGTTTTTGTCAGATTATGTTATACTGAAGTTGTTATAGGGCAGCTTATCCTGACCCTTCTATTTTTATGTTGAAAAGGAGTATTCAATGGATATAAATCATCTTACCTTGCTCACAGATCTTTATGAATTAACCATGATGCAAGGATATTTTAAAACAGGGAATGATGAAACTGTAGTTTTTGATGTTTTTTACCGTGATAATCCTTCTGGAAGTGGCTATGCGATCACTTGCGGACTCGATCAGGTCATTGATTATATCAAAAACTTATCTTTTCATATGATGATATTGATTATCTTCGTAATCAAGGGATTTTTGATGAAGATTTTCTGGAATATCTTGCTGGATATCATTTTACAGGAGATATTTATGCGATCGCGGAAGGAACTGTTGTATTCCCAAGAGAACCTCTTCTGAAAGTTAAAGCACCTATCATGAGGCACAGCTTGTAGAAACTGCGCTCCTTAATATCATCAATCATCAAAGTCTAATCGCTACGAAGGCTTCTCGTGTAGTTTATGCTGCTGGTGGAAGTGGTGTTATGGAATTCGGACTTCGACGTGCTCAGGACCTGACGCTGGTACTTATGGTGCCCGTGCTGCCGTGATCGGTGGTTGTGATGGTACTTCGAATGTACTTGCTGGTAAATGTTTTGATATTCCGATCCTTGGAACTCATGCACACAGCTGGATCATGAGTTTTGATGACGAATATCATGCTTTCCGTGCTTATGCAGATCTTTATCCAGATTCCTGCACTTTACTTGTTGACACTTATGACACTCTTCGTTCTGGTGTTCCAAATGCGATTCGTGTATTTGAAGAATTAAGAGCAGAAGGTCATATGCCAAAGCACTATGGAATCCGTTTAGACAGTGGGGATCTTGCTTATCTTACAAAGAAAGCCCGTATCATGCTTGATGAAGCAGGTTTTCCTGATGCAGTGATCGCTGCTTCTGGAGACCTTGATGAGAATCTGATCACAAGCTTAAAATCTCAGGGTGCACCGATCACTTCATGGGGTGTTGGTACAAAACTGATCACTTCTGCAGATTGTCCTGCATTTGGAGGTGTCTATAAACTTGCTGCCTCTAAACCAAAAGGTGCTGATGAATTTACTGCTAAGATCAAGATTTCTGAGAATCCTGCAAAGATCACAAATCCTGGAAATAAAACGATTTATCGTATCTACGGAAAGGAAGATGGAAAGATCCGTGGTGATCTGATCTGTCTTGTCGGGGAACATTATGATGAATCTGACGATCTGACAATCTTTGATCCTCAGGCTACTTGGAAGAAGTCTACACTTGCTGGTGGTACTTATACAATGCGTGAACTTTTAGTTCCAATCTTTATCAAAGGTCAATGTGTTTACAAGAGTCCTTCTGTTATGGACATCCGTTCCTATTGTAAGGATGAATTGAACACGTTATGGGATGAGAGCAGACGTCTTGTGAATCCACAGGAAGTCTATGTCGATCTTTCCATGCCTCTTTACAAATTAAAGAATGAATTGCTTGATGCAAATCACAAAAAATAAAATCATTTATAGAAGGGAGAACGATCATGATTCGTTTTTTGCAGATATTATTTATCTGTTTTTTTCCTGACATTAACCGCACCGCTTTATCCATTGTTTGATCATTGGAACAAAACTGGAAAAGCTCATAAACGTTCATCCATAGCACAACGCATGATCTTACGATCTTTTAAGATCTGTCTTGCTATGCTGGTACAAAATTAATTGTTGATGGCCAGGAAAACATACCAGAAGATGGTGCTGTTTTATATGTTGGAAATCATAGCAGTTATTATGATATTTTATGCAGCTACGTTGCTACTGAACGTGGAATGGGATTTTTTGCCAAGAAAGAAATGGAAAAGATTCCTTGTCTATCCCACTGGATGCGTTTTATCAACTGCCTGTTTTTAGATCGTAAGAATATCAAAGCTGGACTTGCTACCATGAATGAAGGTACAAAACTTTTGAAAGATGGTTTTTCCATTGCAATCTTCCCAGAAGGTACCAGAAGTCAGGATGAAGATCCTCATGAGTCAAAGAAGGAAGTTTACGTCCTGCTCTGAAAGCTGGTGTTCCTGTAATTCCGATGGCAATTTCAGGTACTGCTGATATCTTAGAGAATAACAGACGTTTTCAGGTAAAACCAACGACTGTTCATATTACTTTTGGACAGCCAATCTATCCTGATCAGCTTGAAAGAGCTGAGAAAAAGCATCTCGGTGCTACAATTCGTGAAGAATTATCGAAATGCGAAAAAAACATAAGACAAGTTAAGAAAAAAATGCTATAATAGTTAAGATATTCAAATGTATATATTAGGAGGAGAAGATAATATGAGTGTATGGACAGTTATCCTTATTATTGCGGTAATTGCTGCGATCATTCTTGGTGTTCTGTATTTTGTTGGTAGAAAGATGCAGGCAAAACAGGAAGATCAGCGTGCGCAGTTAGATCAGATGGCACAGACAGTGAATATGCTTGTCATAGATAAGAAGCGAATGAAGATCATGGAAGCTGGATTTCCTAAGATGGTAACTGATAACATTCCGAAACGTGCTAAGATGTCTAAGGTACCAGTTGTTAAAGCAAAGATTGGACCAAAGATCACTCCATTATTGTGTGATGAGGCAATCTTCGATGACGTTCCTGTAAAGGCTGAGATCAAAGCTGTTGTCAGTGGTATTTATATCACATCCATCAAGAATCTTCGTAATGTTGCACCACCTGAACCTGAAAAACGTGGTCTGCGTGCAAAACTTACTAAGAAGAGTGCTGAATTTATGCGTAAGAATTAATTTCTTATTATTGTATAAGAATCTAAAATGCAAAATACCGGAAACTTATCATTTGAAAGTTTCCGGTATTTTTTGTTGTAAAATATTCTTTTATTTTCTTTCCTGATCTTAACGATGACATATCCTTTTTCCGTTGAAATATAGCCGATCTTGAGATACTGACCGTCTTTCTTGATATATCCACCTGTGTCGATGGTCTGTGGTAACCAAACTTCTTAATAAATTTATCACCATAGGAAAAATGAACACCCTTGATATCAAAGCTTTCTTCTTCCATATCTTCCTGATCTTCTCCACCACTGGATGCTGGTACAAAATTCTCTACATATCCTTCAACATTCTTGTAATTTCCTTGCTTATATGCTTGGATCACCTGCACATATCCAAAACAGAATCTAAGTGCTGCGATCGCACAGATTACAAGACCACACTGCAGCTAAACAACTTAAAAAAATGGTTTCCGTGAACATAAGAGCAGTAATACTCCTATAATTCCTAAAATAGCAAATGGAATGACCCATCTTGCTTGTATCGTAAAATTGCTGGCTTCATATAATAGTTTCATATATTCAAGCCTCCCTTCCATACTCTTTCCACTCCATGTGAAAGTATTACTTAATTCAGATTTGTTATCGTTGCATCGCAATATTCTAAGACTTTCGAAAATTCCATATCTCCACCAAATAAGTCTAAGGCACTTCCGATCGTCACATCAATCTTATCATTTCCATAGTTTTTCAGCAATTCCAGATCGTCAAAATTCTTAACTCCACCTGCATATGTGACTTTATTGCCATTATATCGAGCTAATAATTGCACAAGTTCCTGATCGATCCCCTGCGCTTTTCCTTTCTACATCAACTCCATGAATCAGATATTCATCACACCATGATTCCAGTTTGTGCAGAAGTTCTATGGTTAATTCTTCTTCCGTAAACTTCTGCCAGCGGTCTGTTGTGATATAGTATTTGTCATCTCTCTTTCGACAACTAAGGTCAAGTACCAGATGTTCTCTTCCTACCTGTTCTTTTAGAGCATCCAGTCTGTCATAATGAACCTTTCCACCTGCAAATACAAAAGATGTTACGATCACATGTGATGCGCCAGATTCAATGAATTCTTTGGCATTCTCATCTGTGATCCCTCCACCGATCTGAAGACCCCCTTCAAATGCTTTCAACGCCTTTAATGCCTGTACCTTATCTTCTTCGTAGTACTTCGAATCTCTGGCATTCAGCATGATGATATGTCCACCATTCAAATGATTCTCTTTATATAATTTTCCATAAAATGTACCATCTTTTTCGGATACAAAATTCTCTGTTGCAAAATCTCCCTGATCAAGAAGACTTCCTCCTACAATCTGTTTGATCTTGCCATTGTGAATGTCAATGCATGGTCTAAATCTCATCTTTTCTTATCATCTCCTGTTTATTCTGTCATCTCTAATAAGTCAAATGCTTCTCCACTTGGATCTGCTTTAAATACCATTCTCTCACCTGTTGTTGGATGTTCAAATGCGATTCGTGCTGCAAATAGACCGATCTCTTTGTATTTCTTCTTTGTCTTTTGATAAATCGGATTATACTTTGTATCTCCCCAGATTCCAAATCCTCTGCTTGATGTCTGAACACGGATCTGATGGTGACGGCCTGTCTCTAAATGGATCAGACAATACGTGTATTTCATCTTGGAATCTTCCATCATATCAATAACTTCATAGTCAAGGATCGCTTCTTTGGCTCCTGGCGTTCCTTCTTTGACAATTTTGGATACATTATTCTTCGGATCTTTTAATAAATAATCCCTGAATGTCCCTTCGTCGTCAGGCAGCCATCCGGTCAATACTGCCTGATAGTCTTTCTCAAAAGTATGATCTTTGATCTGTTCTGTCAGAGATGCAGCTGCCTTCTTGGTTCTTGCAAATACCATTACCCCGCCAACTGGACGGTCTAAGCGGTGAACTAAATAAAGCTGTGGCTCCCCATCTGTATTTTCCTCAAAAACAGTTGATTTTTAAGCTGATGCAAAAGATCCATGTCGCCCGTCTTGTCACTGGAAACGGGGATTCCTTTTGGCTTCTCACAGACAACGATCTGGTCATCTTTATATATGATATTTATCTTTTTATTCTTTCTCATAAAATCTCCTACATCTTGAAACGATATCCAACACCCCATATTGTCTCGATATATTGAGGTTTTGCTGTGTTAACTTCGATCTTCTCCCTGATCTTCTTGATATGAACCGTAACGGTTGCGATATCTCCTAAAGATTCCATATCCCAGATCTTATTAAATAATTCTTCCTTGGTAAAGACTCTGTTTGGATGTCCTGCAAGGAATGTTAAAAGATCAAATTCTTTCGTTGTAAAGACTTTTTCCTCTCCATTTAAGTATACACGTCTTGCAGTCTTATCAATCTTCAATCCACGGATCTCAATGATATCATTGACTTCCATCTGATTATTTACAAGACGCTGATAACGATTCAGATGTGCCTTCACTCTTGCTACAAGTTCACTTGGACTAAATGGCTTTGTGATATAATCATCTGCACCGAGTCCTAACCCTCGAATCTTATCGATATCTTCTTTTCTTGCAGATACCATAAGGATCGGAATTTCTTTTGCTTCTCGAATCTGCTTACAGATCTCAAATCCATCAACTCCAGGTAACATGATATCTAAAATGATCATATCAAATCATTTTTTAGAGCCTTCTCAAGTCCCTGTTGTCCATCTGTTTCGATTTCTACTTCAAAAGAACTTAATTCCAGATAATCTTTCTCTAATTCTGCAATTGAAGTTCGTCTTCTACGATTAATACTTTGCTCATGTTATTTCTCCTTTGACTGATCGATTACTTTATTTAGTGTAAAGAATATTGTCGTTCCAGCACGCAGCTTACTCTCTGCCCAGATCTCACCGCCATGTTCTTCGATGATCTTCTTACAAATAGATAATCCAAGACCACTTCCACCTGCTGAATTTCTCGACATATCTGCACGATAGGTTCTTCTAAAAATATGTGGAAGATCTTCTTTGGAAATTCCGATTCCATTGTCCTTGATCGCTACCTGTACCTTTCGGTCATATTCTGTTAACGTAATTCCTACTTTTCCTTTTGCTTTGTTATTGTATTTGCATGCATTATTGATAATATTGTTTATCACTCTCTTAAGCTGTTCCGGATCTGCTGTTACCATGACATTGGCTGCACAGTAATTGCGATAAGAGAACATCATGCCTCTTTGCTCAAGGTCTGCTCCGATCTCATCGACACAGTCTTTAAAATACGAATTGATGTTGATCTTCTCAAAATTATACGGAATGATATTCGAATCGATCTTAGAGTATAATGATAATTCATTGATCAATACATTCATATCATTTGCCTTGTTATAGACCGTCTTAATGTAACGATCCATCTTCTCAGGTGTATCGGCTACACCATCCATGATTCCTTCTACATATCCCTTGATCGCTGTGATCGGAGTCTTCAGGTCATGGGAAATGTTACTGATCAAATCTCTGTTTTGCTTCTCATAAACAATTCTTGCATCGATCGAGTCTTTCAATTCTGCCTCATCTCATTAAATGCATTGCACAATTCCCTGATTTCTTCTCCACCACTGTTGATCACTACATCGTTGTCAAGATTTCCTTCCTTGATACGTTCTGCACCTGCTTTTAATTCACGGATCGGGCCGACGAATTCACGATACATAAACCATGATAAAAAGGTACTTGTTAAGATCAGTACCCCTATCACAGCGCAGGATACCTGAATAATAATATTGCGATAATGTGGAAGTACTGTTCCAAGATCTGTCATGATAAAAACAGATCCTTGTCCGCCATCATTGTATTTAAAGTCCTGCTGTTTTACAAGATAGTTTCCTGGTCTGCTGACAAAAAAGCCACGGTCTGCATCACTGTCTTTATTCCCATAGGATGGAAGTTTATGAATTAATTTATCAGATACTTTTTTCTTCCCTATATATTGGATCTGACCATTTTTACGGACGATCAGATAGGAATCCTTCGCTTTTAAACGTTCATTGAGATCATTTAAATACTGTTCATTGTCAAAGATTTGTGGATCTTTCTTTACGTGATCTTCTAATTCAAAGAAATTTCCCTGTGTCTCGGTATTCATCGTCTTTAATGGATTCACAAATCGTTCAAAAGACCCTGCTGAGAGGTCTGCCTTGTTGATTCTTGAATACCCTATACTCAAACCAGCGATCGATACTATCATCACAAAGATTGGTAGCACGATCTGGTAAATAGATCAACCGAACTTTATTTACTGCTTTCATCCCATTAACTCTCCTTTGGTATTAATATCTATTATTATACCATAGTCATACGAAGAAACCAGAATTTGATCGATTATTTTATTTAATTTTTAGAAACGATAAAATCAAGAAGTGCATCTGCAACTTCTTCTTTTGTCATCTTTGGAAGCTGCTTTTCTTCATCCTTTGTGATCAGTGTGATCACGTTTGTATCTGTGTTGAATCCAGCTCCCTGTTCCTTTAAGTTATTGGCTGCGATCATGTCGATCTTTTTCTTCTCTAGTTTAGCTCTAGAATTTTCTAACATGTTCTGTGTTCCATGGAAAACCACATAAGAACTGACCTTCTTTTTTATTCTCTCCAAGTGTCTTTTAAAATATTCTTTTGTCCTTACCAGTTCAATCGCCATATCTCCGTCTTTTTTCTTGACTTTTCTGATCGCTGACATTCGCTGGTGTATAATCTGCAACAGCTGCAGATTTGATGATGATATCTTGTTCATCGCTTCTGCTTATCACTGCATCGTACATATCCTGTGCACTCACGATCGGAACAACATCTACAAACATCGGGGGTTCGATCGCTGTCTTTCCTGTGACTAACGTAACATCCGCTCCACGAAGCATCGCCATCTTAGCGATCGCATATCCCATCTTTCCTGAGGAATGATTGGAAATATAACGTACTGGATCGATTGCTTCGATCGTTGGCCCTGCTGTCACAAGGACTTTCTTGCCTTTTAAGTCTTTTTCTTTAGCGATCACTCTCTCAAGATGTGCAACCAGCACTTCTTCTGAAGGCATCTTTCCTGCACCACTTGTTCCACATGCCAGATGTCCATTCGCAGGCTCTACGATCTCATATCCAAATCTTCTTAGTTTATCAAGATTATCCTGCAAGATTGGATTATTATACATCTTTGTATTCATCGCTGGTGAAATGATCACTGGTTTGTTACATGCCATTACGGTTGTTGATAACATATCATCTGCGATTCCATTTGCGATCTTACCAATGATATTCGCTGAAGCTGGTGCGATCAGCATCGCATCTGCTTTGTCTGTCAGTGATACATGTGCTACATGAAACTGAAAATTACGGTCAAATGTTTCTACAAGACATTTTGTATTGGTCAAACTTTCAAATGCGATTGGGTTGATGAAATTTGTTGCATTCTTCGTCATGACTACGTGACTTCGCATCCACGTTTCACTAACATACTCGCTACATTGCCATCTTATAAGCTGCAATACTTCCTGTCACACCCAATACTATCGTTTTTCCTTTTAACATGATCTTTCTCCTACATATCTTCTAAACGTCCATGTCTTTCATAGTTTGTGCAACGGGAAATCTGATTCTCATCATCTACAAATACAACTTTTGGTTCAAATGTTTTTGCTTCTTCTGGTGTCATATCTGCATATGCGATAATGATGATCTTATCTCCTGTTGCCACGCAACGTGCTGCAGGTCCGTTTAAGCAGATCATCCCACTTCCTGGCTCTCCTGGAATTGTATATGTCTCGAAACGGCTTCCGTTGTTCACATCTACGATATGTACGTGTTCATATTCTAAGATTCCTGCTGCTTCTAATAATACAGGATCGACTGTGATACTTCCTACATAATCTAATTCTGCCTGTTTTACTGTTGCTCTATGAATTTTTCCTTTTAACATGCTGATGTTCATTTTTCTTTCTCCTTAAGTCTATTCGTTAATCAGTGTATTGTCAATGAGTCTTGTCTTTCCAATGTAAACTGCCATAGCTAACATACATGTTCCTTCCAGTTTCTCAACTGGTGCCATAGATAAAGCATCAACTGCTTCTACATAATCAATCTTGGCAAGTGGTTCTGTCTCAATGTTTTTCTTCATTGCTTCTACGACTTTGTTTGCATCTTTTTCTGTCTTGGCAAGTTCTTTTCCTAATGCTACCGTCTTAGAAGGATCAGTGCTGCTTTTCTTTCTTCAGGAGAAAGATATGTATTTCTTGAACTCTTTGCAAGTCCGTCTTCTTCACGAACGATCGGACATCCAACGATCTCGATATCCATATTTAAGTCACGTACCATACGTTTGATCACTGCTAACTGCTGTCCGTCTTTCTGTCCAAAATATGCGTGGTCTGGTGTTACGATATTAAATAATTTATTTACGACCGTACATACGCCTCTGAAATGAATTGGACGAGTTTTTCCACAAAGTCCTTCTGTAAGTCCTGTCATGTCCACAAAAGAACAGAAATCTTTTTCATACATTTCTTCTGCTTCTGGATGGAAGATCAGTCTACTCCTGCACTTTCACATAATGCTGCATCATGGTCTAAATCTCTTGGATATGTTGCAAGATCCTCTGTTGGTCCAAACTGCATTGGATTTACGAAAATACTTACAACGACTTTATCGTTACCTTTTCTTGCTGCATCCATCAGACTTTTGTGTCCTTCATGAAGATATCCCATCGTTGGCACGAAACCTACGCTTAGTCCTTGTTTCTTCCACTCTTTTACCTGTTCTCTGACTTCTTTGACTGTTCCTACGATTTTCATTACTAAAACTCCTTCTTCCATTATACGTGGGAATCTATTTATATAAATTATGTCCTTTTTATTGTCTGTTTTGATCTTAATATAATTTTTCAATGACATCATCACTGATCGCATATGTATTTTCTGGTCCAGGGAAAGTTCCTTCTTTAACTGCATTGATATAATCTTTGACTGCTCCCTGCATCACTTCTCCAACTTGTGCAAACTGTTTTACAAATTTTGGTACGAAGTTTCCATACATTGCTAACATGTCCTGATAAACTAATACCTGTCCATCACATTCAGCACTTGCTCCGATTCCGATCGTTGGAATATGTACTTTCTTTGTGATGATCGCTGCTAATTTCTCAGGAATTCCTTCTAAAACGAGCATAAATGCTCCCGCTTTCTCAACTGCCTGTGCAGCTTCGATCAGTTCTTTTGCTGCCTCCTCGCTTTTCCCTGCACTCTGAATCCACCAAACATATTAGATGACTGTGGTGTCAGTCCAATGTGGGCACATACTGGAATCTGTGCATTCACGATTGCTTCGATCTGTGGACATACATTTTTTCCACCTTCTAATTTTACTGCTGTACAACCTGTTTCTTTCATGATTCGTCCAGCATTTGCTACCGCATCATATACAGATGTGTGATAAGATAAAAATGGCATATCGACAACGATCATAGCGTTTTTTGCCCCTCTTACAACGGCTGCTCCATGATGGATCATATCATCAACAGTTACAGGAATCGTTGAATCATATCCAAGCATAACCATTCCAAGAGAATCTCCAACCAACATCGTGTCAATTCCAGCTTCGTCAAATAATTTTGCAGTGGAATAATCATATGCTGTCAGCATTGTGATCTTTTCTCCATTATCCTTCATCTTCTGTACTGTGCTTACTGTTGTTTTCATTTTTCTTCCTCCAATACATGTTTCATGTCTGCATAAGAAATATCAGGATGTCGCATCTGCGCAAGTTTTATGATCTCTTTTGTCAGGGCACTATAAGTTTCCTTTGTCTCCTGATCCAAGGCATTCAGATGTTTCTGCACTGTTTTGATATCATGGCGTTCCACTGGGCCTGTCAGTGCATCACATGTTCCAACATCAAATATATTGTTCATGTTCGTAACTGTCAGCGGTTTCAATGCCTTCAGTGCTGCATCTTCATCAAATCCACACTCCATAAGCAGTCTTTTGGCCTGATTGATCAGTCCGACCGCAAGATTCGATGCAAACACAGCTGCTGCATGATATTTTGGTTTATCTTCGCTTTTTAATCTCACGATGTGATTTGGACACGCAGATAACAGATCCATGATCTCTTCCATGTGTTCTTCATTTCCTTCCACACTGAATAGAGCCTGTGATAAATCTTCGTATGCAGTTTTTTTACTCTTAAATGGAAACATTGGATGAATAGAGTAACCGTACGCTCCGGTTTCTTCAATTCCAGAAAGAACAGCTGATCCTAATGATCCGCTGCAATGACAAATAAACTTTCCTTGTATCGGATAAGTTTTGACTAGTTCCCAGACTGTGGCTATTGCATCGTCTGGTACTGTTAAAAATAGAACATCACTCTTTGTTAATATTTTATCAATTGAGGTTGTAAATATCTTCTGAGTCTGTTTTTCCGTTCCACTTACCTTTGCTTGTGTACGGGTGTAACACCTGTGACGGGTATATTGTTGTGTACAAAGTAATCATAAAGAGAGCAGCCTACTTCCCCGCTCCGATAAATCCTACTTCATACATATATCACCTGCTTCCTGCGGGTGATGTTCTAAGTTAAATTGATTTGCCGGTATGATTTCTTTCGAGAATACCATCCAGTTGTTAACTATAGCACCGTGTGGGGAAATAGCAAGTATAATTTTGATTTGTTGATAGTGTTGCATGTATGAGTCAGAAAGAACAAGAGAAGAAATATTTATAAGAATAAAGGGTGACACTCAACATACACACCACTTAAGTTTTCCAATCTTGTAATTGTCCACACTTTAGACTTCAGGTATATGATAAAAATAAATAAGCAACCGAAAACGCAGCATTGGAATTTTGACCATATTTTGAACAAATTCGCAGCCCAATTGGACGAGTGTCTGAGCTTCAAAGACTTTTGTCTTAGACAAAACTCCAGAGCGAGTTTTCGTAGGAAATTGGGCGAAATCAGCGATTTGTTCAAAAATGTG
>ENA-OQJH01001038-OQJH01001038.1-human-gut-metagenome-genome-assembly--contig:-NODE-1038-length-12819-cov-4.728254_pt1 | contig 12819 bp, 22 predicted proteins | sample MGYA00242597_ERZ504763 | MGnify/ENA primary metagenome ERZ504763 (study PRJEB26092, sample SAMD00036359) | human gut metagenome | host: Homo sapiens | study: EMG produced TPA metagenomics assembly of... | reverse complement strand
TTTGATGTAGCACACAGTATAAATGCTGGGTGCTTTTTTCATTTCAGGAACTCGTATTCCGGCGATAGAAAGAGCCGTCACTTCACTGTTAATTTTGAAGTGGCGGCTTTTTCTATTTCCAGAAGCAACAGCAATAATTAGAAATGAGGTGAAGTCAATGAACACGCAAATCATCGCCATTGCCAACCAGAAAGGCGGCGTTGGCAAGACAACGACCTGTGCCAACTTGGGAATCGGGCTGGCGCAAGCCGGAAAGAAAGTCCTGCTGATCGACGGAAACCCGCAAGGCAGCCTGACGATCAGCTTGGGCAATCCCCAGCCGGACAAGTTGCCCTTTACGCTGTCGGACGCTATGGGCATATCCTAATGGATGAGCCGATTCATTCCGGCGAGGGTATCCTGCACCACCTGGAGGGAGTAGACTTGATGCCCGCCGACATTCAACTTTCCGGTATGGAAGTATCCTTGGTAAATGCTATGAGTCGTGAGACTATCTTGCGGCAATATCTGGACACACTGAAGGGGCAATACTCCCATATCCTCATCGACTGCCAGCCCTCCCTTGGTATGCTCACAGTCAATGCGCTGGCCGCTGCGAATAGGATCATCATTCCCGTTCAGGCAGAGTATCTGCCCGCTAAAGGCTGGAACAGCTGCTCTCCACGGTAAACAAGGTAAAGAGGCAAATCAACCCCAAGCTCCAGATTGACGGTATCCTGCTGACGATGGTGGACAGCCGAACCAACTTTGCCAAAGAGATTTCCTCGCTCCTGCGGGAGACCTATGGCAGCAAGATCAAAGTATTCGGCACAGAGATTCCGCACTCTGTCCGGGCAAAGGAAATCAGTGCAGAGGGAAAAAGTATTTTCGCCCATGACCCTGGCGGCAAAGTGGCAGAGGGGTATCGAAATCTGACGAAGGAGGTGTTGAAACTTGAAAAGCAGCGCGAAAAAAATAGAGCTGGCCTCGGTAGATGATCTGTTCTCCACCGAAGAAGGCCGCCAGGATGCAAAGCTGGAAAAGATTCAGGAAATTCCATTGTCTGAACTGCATCCCTTTAGGAACCACCCATTCAAAGTCAAGGATGACGAAGCCATGATGGAGACCGCCGACAGTATCAAGCAGTATGGCGTTCTGGTTCCGGCGATTGCTCGACCGGACCCGGAGGGCGGTTATGAACTGGTGGCCGGACACAGACGGCACAGAGCAAGTGAACTGGCAGAAAAAGAGACCATGCCGGTAATTGTCCGTGATCTGGACGATGATGCAGCCACAATTATTATGGTTGACAGCAATCTGCAACGAGAAAGTCTCCTCCCCAGTGAAAGAGCATTTGCTTATAAAATGAAACTGGATGCTATGAAACATCAGGGAGAGCGAGTTGATTTAACTTGTTCCCAAGTTGGGAACAAGTTAGAGGGCAAGAAGTCCAGTGAGATTTTGGCAGAGCAAGTAGGTCAGAGTAAAAACCAGATTTTTCGCTATATCCGTCTGACAGAGCTGATTTCTGAATTGATGGATATGGTGGATGAAAAGAAGATTGCCCTGAACCCTGCCTATGAGCTGTCCTTTCTCAAAAAGGAGGAACAGGTAGACCTGTTGGACGCGATGGACAGCGAACAGGCTACCCCTTCTCTTTCTCAAGCCCAGCGGCTCAAGAAATACAGTCAGGAGGGGCATCTGACCCTCGATATGATGCGTGTCATCATGGGTGAGGAAAAGAAAAGCGATCTGGACCGAGTGACATTTACCTCTGACACCTTGCGGAAGTATTTCCCTAAAAGCTATACGCCCCAGCGGATGCAGGAAACTATTATCAAGCTGCTGGAACAGTGGCAGAAAAAACGCCAGAGAGATCAGGAACGATGAAAGGAGCCGCCTATGAGGGATATTTCAGCCCGCGAGCTGAAAGGACACAACATTCTCGCCGTAGAGAGGTTTTGGGATGACACACGCTGGATGATTGAGTTTTCCGTCCTGCGTCCCAGCACAGCTTACGGCAGTCCCGGAGAGGAAATGCGGCTGTTTTTGACCGAGGACGGGTATCAGGCCGCCCTGCAAAGCCAGCAGCGTCGGGAGATCAAGATCAAGCGTTACGCTCGTGTGATTGAGGGACATATCCTCGATTTCAAACCGGGAAAACACCGCCGCCACTCATAAACAAATCATTACTGCGAAAGGAAAGGATTGAAATGTGTACTGTAAAGGAAATCCGGGAAGCAATCCGGGAGGATTGCCATTCCCAGCATGGTATGGAATTTATAGAGATTGACCGTGTTCTGCAAACTCTGCCATTCTCTCAGGGAAATGACCTGTTGGACAGACCGCCCATTCCCAAGCGCCCCTACCGGCGCAGAAAAAGTGAACAAAACAGCTGACTGCCACAATTCTTTTTACAGGATTGTGGCTTTTTTCATACCCTGAGAAATTTGGAAGGAGTGAGGTCAATGGCCGTATTTCGCATTGAACGAACCAGAGATTATACCGTGATGAGCAATCACCATTTACGCAACGGGAAACTGTCCCTGAAAGCCAAGGGGCTGCTTTCCATGATGCTGTCCTTACCGGAAGACTGGAACTATACCACCAGAGGGCTTGCCGCCATCTGCAAAGAGGGCGTGGACGCTATCGGCGGCGCGCTGCGGGAGCTGGAAACTGCCGGGTACATTGTCCGCCATCAGCTGCGAGACCGGCAGGGTCGGATCAGCGATACCGAGTATGTTATCTACGAGCAACCACAGCCGAAGAACCCGGATACGCCCCAGCCGGATACGGCTTCACCAGATACGGAAAACCCGGATATGGTAAAACCGGATACGGAAAAGCCCGCAGAATTAAATATAGAGAAATCAAATACAGAAAAAACAATTACTTATGGATCAAGTACCGATTCTATTCCCTTCCGGGAGCCAGCGGCAGCACAGCTGCCGGAACGGAAAGGAAGGGATGCGATGTCTGTCTCAGAGATGGAAAATTATCGGGATTTGATTCTGGAGAACATCGAGTATGACCACCTGTGCCGGGAGTTTACCACCTACCGGGAGGACCTGGACGAGATTGTGGAGCTGATGGTGGAGACCGTCTGCGCCAAGCGGAAAACCACCCGGATCGCTGGCAGCGACTTCCCCCATGAGGTGGTCCGCTCCCGTTTTTTGAAGCTGGATTGCTCCCACATCGAGTTTGTCATGGAATGCCTGCGGAACAATACCACCGAAATCCGCAACATGAAGCAGTATCTGCTTGCGGTGCTGTTTAATGCGCCGACCACGATCAGCAACCACTACACCGCACAAGTTAACCACGATATGTACGCAGGCGGCTGGTAAGCAGCCGCTTTTCTACTGCCCGAAAACACCGGGAGAAAGGATTTTGCCATGAAACGACCTCTTGCCTACATTACGGCTCCATGGAGCAACAGCCAGTATGAGAACGCCGAGAACGCTGCGGCCTACTGCCGTCAGGTGTACGATGCCGGGTATTCGCCCATCTGCCCGGTGCTGTTCCTGCCTACCTTCCTCAAAGACGAGATTCCCCAGGAACACAAGGACGGGCTGGATATGGCGCGGGACTACCTGCGCCGGTCCCATGTGCTGGTGGTCTGCGGCCACGGCATCGACGAGACCGTGAAGAATGACATTGCCACCGCCGAGCGCCTGCGGATCACCGCCACCACCCTGGACGGTATCCTGCCGTGAAGGGCCAGGGACGCGGGAAAGGAGGCGCACGCCATGCCTGAGCGTAAGACCGTGGGCCAGCTGATGGAGGAAATGCGCCTCAAAGCCGGGGCGCAGAACTACCACGGCCATGAGTACATGGATTTGGAGCGGTTTGCCGAGGACACCCGGCACATGATTATCTTCGATGTGCTGACCGACGATTCCCCGGTGGCTGGAAAGGTGAACGGACCCGCCTGTTTCTGACGGAGGCCGGATACCAGAAAAGCCTGGAGAACCAGGAAAAGGGCCACATCAAGATTCTCAGCCATGCCAAAGTGCGCCAGGGCCATCTGTACTATGACCGCTCCGACCAGCTGCGCTGAAAGGAGCCTGCCATGCTGAAATACCTGCTGCGGCGGCTGGTGGTCCCGCCTTAGTATCAAGTGCCACCCCTGCAAAATCCGTGGAAAGGAGGCGATGACCTATGCAGGAGGAAGTGGAAAACAGGACTTTGACGCTGGTAGTCAGCGGAACAAAGTTTACCGGGCGGTTAATGAAAGCCGCCATCACCAAGTACCTTGCCCACCGCAAGGAAAAGAAGCTGCAAAAGCAGAGAAGCCGGGATACCCCCGTGATTCCCCACGGCAAGCAGACGGTGAAACAGCTGATCGGCCAGAATCAGGCGTTTCCAACATCGAGATCACCGACCCCTCCATCAAGGAGTTTGAGAAGATCGCGCGGAAATACGGCGTGGACTATGCGGTGAAGAAGGACCGCAGCAGCTCCCCACCCAAGTACCTGATCTTTTTCAAGGGTCGGGACGCGGATGCCCTGACCGCTGCTTTTACCGAGTACACCGGGAAAAAGGTCAGGAAGGCGGAGAAATCCGAGCGCCCGTCCGTGCTGGCAAAGCTGAGCCAGTTCAAAGAACTGGTAAAACACGCCGTCGTGGACCGGAACAAGCGGAAGGAGCTGGAACGATGAAAAAGAAGCTGAACATCAAAAAGCTCATTTTGCTGAATCTGCCGTATATCCTGATGGGGCTTTTCTCCACCAACTTCGGTGAAGCGTGGCGGATGGCCGTGGGTGCGGACGCTTCGGCAAAAATGCTCTCGTTCTTCTCCACGCTGCCGATGGCGCTGACCAGCTGGTGGCCCAGCCTGCACCCACTGGACCTGCTGGTGGGCCTGTGCTGCGGCGGCGGCCTGCGGCTGGCTGTGTACCTGAAAAGCAAGAACGCCAAGAAGTACAGGCACGGCATTGAATACGGTTCCGCCCGGTGGGGAACCCGTGAGGATATTGCACCTTATGTTGATCCTGTATTTCAGAACAATGTGATTCTGACGAAAACGGAGAGCCTGACAATGAACAGCCGCCCCAAGGACCCAAAGACCGCCAGAAACAAAAATGTGCTGGTGATTGGCGGCTCCGGTTCCGGTAAGACCCGCTTCTGGCTCAAACCGAATCTGATGCAGATGCACAGTTCCTATGTGGTCACAGACCCGAAGGGTTACAATAATATAGGACAGAGAAAAAGTCACACGGTAAGACGAAAATCTTCTGCATGTGGCTTTTTCTGTACCCTATATGAATTTTCCAGAAAGGAGGAAGCCAATGGAAACCAAGAAAATCAAGTACACAGCCCTCTATGAGCGATTGAGCCGTGACGATGAAATGCAGGGCGAATCCAACAGCATTACCAACCAGAAGAAATATCTGGAAGAGTATGCACGGTCACAGGGATTTAAGAATATCCGCCATTTCACGGACGATGGTTATAGTGGTGTTGACTTCAACCGCCCCGGATTTCAGTCTCTGATTGCCGCAGTTGAGGCAGGAGAAGTCGATATTGTCTGCGTAAAGGATATGTCGAGGTTTGGGCGTAACTATCTGAAAGTCGGCTTTTACACGGAAATCATGTTCCCCGAAAAAGGTGTCCGATTTATCGCTATCAACAACGGCGTGGATAGTGCCAATCCAAGCGAAAATGACTTCACTCCGTTTTTGAATATCATGAACGAGTGGTACGCAAAGGACACAAGCAACAAAATCCGTGCCATCTTCCGTTCAAGGATGCAGGACGGAAAACGATGCAGCGGTGCTATCCCTTATGGCTATAAGCGTGACCCGGAGGACAAGAACCATCTGCTGATTGACGAGGAAGCCGCAAAGGTAGTCCGCAGGATATTCCAGATGATTATTGACGGCATGGGGACAAAGGCGATTGCAAACAAGCTGTCCGAGGAAAAGGTGCTGATACCGTCTGCCTATCTGGAACAATCCGAGCATGGGCAGAGCCGAAACCACAGCTACCATGACCCCTACCGTTGGAACTGTACCGCAGTTGCCTACATTCTTGAAAAGCAGGAATACATGGGGCATACCGTGTTGGGCAAGACCATCTGCGAGAACTTCAAGACCAAGAAGCGAAGAAAAGCCACTCCCGATGAACTTATCATCTTCGAGAATACCCATGAAGCCATTGTCGATGAAGAAACATGGCATCTGGCACAGAAGCTCCGCAGGAAACAAAGCGAACTCTGGCAAATGGGACTTACTCACACCGACTGTCTGGACTGCTTTACTGTTCGGATTGCGGAAAACGCCTGTCCTATGCAAGCCCCCACTCACAGCACAGAGCAGACGGAAAAACCTACGATGCAGACAGCAACTTCCGCTGTCCGACCTACAAATCCATGTACGGCGAGTGTACGATGCACTTTATCAAGGCATCCACTCTGGACAGTCTGGTTGATGAAGCTATCCGCAAGGTTGCCGCCTATGTGCTGAAAGATGAACAGGCGTTTTTACAGCAAGTTAAAGAGCTTACAAGTGCCAGTCAAGCAGTTGTGCAGACCGACAGCAAAAAGGAGCTTGTGACCGCAAAAAAGCGTATTGCAGAACTGGATAACTTCATCAAGAAACTCTATGAGGGCAACGCATCCGGCAAGATACCCGACAGGCAGTTTGAAAAGCTCATGGCTCAGTATGACACCGAGCAACAGGAGCTTGAAGCAAGGGTCGCTGAAATCGAAGCGAAAATCAGCGAACTCCGGCAGGAAGAAGAAAGCGGAGAAATGTTTGTCCGACTGGTAAAGAGATACCGTGACTTTACGGAAATTACACAGACCATGCTCAATGAGTTTATTGACAAAATCGTTATCTTTGAAGCCACAGGCGGCAGAACGGTCAACCGTAGCCAGAGGATTGATATTTACTTTAATTTCATCGGTCAGTTTGTGGTGGAGGATACCGAAGAAGAAAGCCTGTCAAGGCAGGAGGAAGAAAAGCGACTGGCAGAACTCAAAGAGCAGGAACGCAAAGACCGCAGAAATGAGACTGTCCGCAGATACAGACAGCGTAAAAAAGAGAAAAAAGCCGCAGAAGCGGAAGCCGAGAAAACGGCAGAAAGGAATATCGCATGAAAGAATTGAAGCCCCGAATCCATGAAAACGGTATCGACTACATCCTTGTAGGCGATTACTATGTGCCAGACTTGAAGCTGCCGGAGGAACACCGTCCCATCGGTAAATGGGGAAATCTCCACAGGCATATCTGAAACAGTATCGCCCTGCCGAGTATTCCACCCTTGTTCTCTCCTGCAAGCTGCATACTTACCTTGCTGATCTGAATGAACAGGCAACGGCAAGATGTGACTGCATCATCGAGCAGATGAAGAAAGCGGAGAATGTGACCGAAGCCCTAAAAGCTATCGACCAGATGTTATGGGTGCAAGCCATGAACTCCATCCGCAACCGAGCCGAGGAAATCGTCAAGCACGAAATGATTTACTGCTGAGAAAGGAGCGTGAACCTATGATTTTAGATGCTATCTTTGACGGGCAGATTTATCCGTCAGAAACTGTTGTTCCGAAATGTAAAGCATTTTGGGAAGCCAACGAAGCCGCAACAAACATTATGAGCTACTTTGAACAGAAGTTAAGCAAAGAGGACTATGAGAAGTTGGAAAGGCTCAATGACCGTCTGGCAGACAGCCAGAACATTCAGAACAAAGAGCAATTCAAGTATGGTTTTGCTATGGGCGTTCTGCTGATGAAAGAAGTCTATGAGCATCCAGAGTTTAAGCCGAAAGAATAAGCCGAATTTCATAAGTCCAGACCCAACAATTTCATATCGTAAACAAAGCGACAGGTATTTCCTTGTGAAGTCTCTGTCGCTTTTATTTTTACCAACATTCAAGGAGGAAAACACTATGAAAATGAACCTTAACGAAATGGAAGCCCTGTACGCCTTTGGTTGCCCTAACCGCAAAGCGACTATCGAGCGTTTACGTTTGGTTGCTGCCATTGCTCCCGATCCTGCGGCGAAGAAACTGTTTTATATGCTCTCCGTCAAGCTGAGTGCCGAGGGTGCGGACAGATGGTATCGCTGCTTCTACCACAATCTGCGTGTACGAATGGATGAATACTACCACGACAAGGCAGTTATGGAGCGTGTGTTGAATGACCGCAGGGAGGGCTGCTATGGCGAAGCTGACGAAGTATGAAAAGGAAACCATCGTCCTGTTCAACGAGGGCGAGGACACAGCACACATCCAGACCTACAATGCCGGACTGAGGAACAGACTGGCGGCGTTCTCCAAGAAATACCCCGACCTCTGCCGACTGGAAAAGACCTACGAGCAAGGCGGCGTGTCCTATGTTCTGGACAAGTCCCGACTGTCCATCCGTCTGCAACCGCCGTACAGCGAGGAACGCAGACGAAAAGCAAGCGAGAATGCCAAGCAAAATGGTTTCGCCAGTCAGACGGAATAATGTAGAGTTTAGGGTTGATATGCGGTCAAAATATCGGGTCTGCACTTGATGTTTTGACCGCAAGTACATAAAGCTGTATAAGGTATCGAATATGACGAAAATGTAAATTTTACCTCTATAGATGTGAATTTCTTTCAAACTATATTGACTGAACTTGCAGACCGTAGTATAATTAGTTGCTATTTAGGCACGCTAAGTAGCAAAACTAAAGTGAGGTAGAGAGTATGGATAATAAGTATGTGCAACAATTCAAAAAAGGCTCTCTTGAAATGATACTCTTATCCTTAATCGGACGTAAAGAAACCTATGGCTATGAAATTATCACAGAGTTAAATAACAGTGCGTCTGTTTTGGGATATGCGAAAGAGGGGACGATTTACCCTATTCTGTATCGCTTGCAGGAGGCAGAGCTAATTCAATGTCGTTTAGCACCAGCGGCAGCTAATGGTGGCTCTAAGAAATATTACTCCCTTACTCCCAAAGGAAAGGAAGTTTTACAGGAATTGATTATGTTTTGGGCAAGCTACACAGATTGCGTAAATGGCTTTATCGCCAGCTATCAACAAACGGAGGTGTCAGAATGAAAGAACAATATATTAAGCAGGTTGAAAAGGAATTGAATTTATCACGCAAAGCCAAAACTGAGGTTGTGCGTGATCTGAATGAAATCTTTGCTTCTGCTACAGAGCATGGAGAAACTGAACAACAGGTAATCGAAAGGTTGGGGACACCAAAAGAATTTGCTGACAGTACAGCAGAACAGTTTGGAATTGATAATTCTGCTCCCCAGAAACGAAAAGGGATTATTTCAAGCGTTACTTCCCTTGTGGTAGCTGTTGTTGCTTTTGTAATTTATGCTACTGCAAAATCTGATAAAGTGCCAGATGGAGCTATCGGGCAAGCAGACGCAATGACAAACATTCAAGTTGAGGGGACTTTCGGTTTTGATGCATCACAAGTCATTTTAGTAGTCGGCATAATCGCTGTTACATTTGCTGTCATTCAGATTATCCGAACAGTCCGCCACAACAGGAGATAACTATGAAAAAATATATTTCAATACTTGCAGTTTTACTTATGCTGTCATTGACAGCGTGTTCCAACCAGGGAACAACACCAACTGGCACAGGAAACACAAGCAATACACAATCTGAAAGTATTACGATGCTTGATGAGGGTGTATGGCCTGTGAATGAATACACAGAGGGACTTCCTGTTCCGTCCGGTACAGTTGCGTGGGCTATGCTCGATACAGAACACGAGAATTGCAGTATCAGCATTGTAGATATAGACGAAAGTTCTTATAACGAATATATGGAGCTGTTGAAACAAGAAGGCTTCTCCGTGATTGAGGATGTATCAGAAGAAATCAAGGGACAGGACTATGTTTCTATTGGTACGCTTCTATCTAATGACGAAAAAGGATTGAGTATCAGCTACATACCCGATAATTTAACTATTTACATTTCATTTGAATAATGACTAAGCCAAAGGCGATCAACCGTGAAAAGTTGGTCGCTTTTGTTTTATCCATTATTGCGAAAGGAGTTGACCTAATGCCCAATGAAAAATTGGAAAAGCTGAAACACGAACAGTATGTTGCGGAGCGAAAGCTGACCGCAGCTAAGCACAAGGAAAAGCGACTGGAAAGCGAAATCAAGCGACTGACCCGAAGCGAAAGAACCACCGCCTTTGCACTCGTGCCGGAATGTTGGAGACCTTTTTGAGAGAGCCGACTGTTCTGACGGATGATGATGTAATGGAGCTTCTGACTTTCATCTTCCACAGCGAAGCGGTTCAAAAGAAGCTGAATATGCTGATTGAGAACCGAAAGGAAACGGAGCAACCGAACGGGAGCTAAAAACCCTGTTGGAAAACAGGCGCAATTATACACCACCTAAAGATGGTGATTGCGTTCTGCCGAAAGCCCCTTGCAGGGAGCTTGATGATTTCCGCAAAAGTCCTTTGCTCCAATCATCCAGAGGAAGCTACACTTCCCCTGCGCTGTCTTGCGACAGCTACCCCTTTGTGGACTTGCCGCCCAGGAACGATTGCAGGAGCATCATTCTTGGGCAACAAGTTTTGGAATGTTAACATCAGTTGCTTGAATGCAACGAGCATCGGCGATAAAATATTCTCATCTAAAGGAGGGATAATCATGCTAAATGAAAATATTAAAGCACTCCGAAAGGCAAAGGGATTGTCTCAGGAGGAGCTTGCAATCAAATTAAATGTGGTTCGTCAAACTGTTTCAAAATGGGAGAAAGGTTTATCGGTTCCAGATGCCGGAATGGTCATTCAAATTGCAGAGGTTCTTGATACCACCGTTAATGTTTTGCTTGGTGAGGAAATTCCTAAGTCTGAGGAGCCGGATTTTATAAAAACACTGGCAGCCAAATTGGAAGTATTAAACGAGCAGTATTCTAAACAAAATGAGAAGCGACGAAAAATTTGGTAGAGTTGTTTTCACAGTAGTTTTGGCTGTTTCGGTAGTTTCATTGATTAGGTATTTGTTTTTCTTCGGCTCAATATACCAAATGAAAAATATAGGAGATACCTCTACAAGCGTTACTGTAATCGGTGGAGCTGATGTTCCGGCATACATTCCAATTTGGTATTATTTCTCTGTATTGAAGCCTGTGCTTTTTAATGTGCTTCTTCTGGTTGCATCTGCTATTGGAATCTATCGAACCAGAAAGATATAATAATTGTTGAGAAACAGCAACCGTTTCCATCACAAGATAAATGTTACAATTTAATAACCGCCGCTTTTAGTCGGCACAACAAAGCAGGAAATCTGAAAAAGGTCTCCTGCTTTTTCTATGCCCACATGAGGGAGAAAGGAGATGATGAAAAATGCCAGTACCCCATCTGAACATACGAATTGTTCAGAGAAGCAAGGGCAATTCCGCAGTTGCCGGAGCAGCTTACCAAGCCGGAGAAAAACTGTTTTCCGAGTACGACCAGAAGCACAAAGACCACCGCAGGAAACAGCATGAGGTTGTTTACACGGAAATCATGTTGCCGACCAATGCCCCACCCGAATATGCAGACCGGGCAACACTCTGGAACTCTGCCGAGGAAGTTGAGAAGCAATGGAACTCTCAGCTTGCAAGGCGTTTCGTTGTTGCCTGCCGAGAGAAGTGCCGCTTGAAATGTGTCCGCAGATGATGCAGGAATACTGCCGAGAACATTTTGTGTCAAAGGGAATGTGCTGTGATTTTGCAATCCATGACCCCGACCCACCGGGACACAATCCCCATTGCCACATTATGCTGACCATGCGAGCCATTGATGAAAACGGAAAGTGGATGCCCAAGAGCCGAAAGGTTTATGACCTTGACGAGAACGGCGAGCGTATCAAGCTCCCATCCGGCAGATGGAAAAGCCACAAGGAAGATACCGTTGACTGGAACGAACAGTATCACGCCGAGGAATGGCGACACGGATGGGAAGTCATTCAGAATAAGTATCTGGAGCTTGCCGGAAGTGCCGAGCGTGTGGATATGCGTTCCTATGAAAGACAGGGGCTTGATATTATCCCGACTGTCCACATGGGAGCCGCCGTGTCTGCTCTGGAACGCAAGGGCATTGAAACCAATATCGGCAATCTCAACCGAGACATTAAAGCCGCCAACCGCATGATGAACGCTATCCGCAGTACAATCAAAAGTCTGCGAGACTGGATTGCGGATATTGTGTCTGCCACAAAAGAAGCGTTTGCGGAAATGGAAGCCGAAAAGAAAAACGCTTCACCCGACCTCTCCACTCTGCTCCGTGATTATATGAATCTGCGAAAGGCAGAGCGTAGCGATTGGTCGAGGTACGGACAGCAGAAAGGCACAGCCGATGATTTGAAAGCAGTCTCCAAAGCTCTGATCTATTTGAAAGAACATGAGCTTTTCACTCTGGAAGATTTGGACACCGCCCTGCAAGGCGTGAACGAAAAAGCCAGAACCATCAATGCCGATATGAAAAAGGCATCTGCCCGAATGAAAGTCATTACCGGCATACAGAACGCCGTGGCAGACTGCCAGGCCCACAAGGAAGTCCATGACAAGTATATCAAAATCGGTTGGAAAGTCCGACAGGCAGCTTATGCAGAAAGCCACAAGGACGAACTGGACACCTACAACAAAGCGTTCCGTTATCTCAAAAAGCATGGCGTTGATTTGAATGTAAATCTGGATGCCCTGCAAACAGAATATGACAAGCTGAAAGCAACCCACACCGATCTTGCCGGACAGCTTGCTACCGTCAAAGAGGAATTGCAACCGATGAAAGATATTCGCTATTGGGTGGCAAAGTCCTCACGCCGGAACAGTCCGAGGTTGAGAAGAAACCCGAACCGAAGCACTCCCTCAAAGAACGCTTGCAGTATGAGCAGGC
>ENA-OQJH01001037-OQJH01001037.1-human-gut-metagenome-genome-assembly--contig:-NODE-1037-length-12828-cov-1.580269_pt1 | contig 12828 bp, 19 predicted proteins | sample MGYA00242597_ERZ504763 | MGnify/ENA primary metagenome ERZ504763 (study PRJEB26092, sample SAMD00036359) | human gut metagenome | host: Homo sapiens | study: EMG produced TPA metagenomics assembly of... | reverse complement strand
CGACCGTACCGGAATTGCAATATTTTTGATTCCTTCTTTTTCAACCAGAATATTTACCACTACGCTTCCCGCCGAACTGTCTGCCAAACTAATTCCGTCCGGAAGATAATCTGTAATATTCACCACAACCTTTGTCGTCTCTGTAAGATTTTCCTGTTTGAGCGCACTGCTTGCAACCTCTATGTCATCTATCTTTTCCACGTCTTCGCGATTTCCCATAATCGTAATACGCTGAGGTTCGATCTGAAGTCCTGACACTGCATACCCGCTTTCAGTTCCAATCTCTGATTGGTCAAACTTCAACTCCACTTCCTTTGTCTCCAGCAAATGCACTTTAATATTCACACCACTGCTGTCCACATCGCTGGATAGCAAGCTTTTATCTATAACATTGTCCGCTGAATCATAATAGATCAGTTCATCCGCCTTTAAGGTTGTATCTTCCGACAACCCCGACACATCTACTCTCGCAACCACTTTACTGATTCTTCCAAGTGATGACTTTGGACCACTGATATCAATGGACTGTGGTTCTGCTTCCAGCTCACCTATCACATAACCACTTTGCAAATCTCCTGTCGCAATCGCCGTAACCGGAAATGTCTTATTTTCGATATTTTCTTTCACAATCTGAATATTTCTCGGATTAGGTAATGCCTCCTTGTAATCTCCTTCAAAACCTTCTATGGTAATTCTTACCGGAACAGAACCTGATTGCTCTTCTTTTAAATCTGCAACCGCCTTAATATCCTCCGTCTTGATTTTTTCCATAATCGAACGTTCTGCCTTCACTGTAACTGCAATCTGCTTTACATCATCCGCAATTTTAAAGGTCTGCCCATGCTCTGTTACCACCTCCGGGTTTGCGACTGTGATCTCCGGATAAAACGTCTTTGTGACAATCGGTCTCGAAATATTCATCACAATAAGCCACAAAAGCGCTGAAAAAAGGAGTGCTATGAACTTTAGGACAAAATTATTTGTCAGTTTGTTTTTCATTCTTTCGCCTTCCTTTCCATATCATAGACCGTTTTTCTTCCAAAGATTTATTCTGTACATGGACAAGCTTCTCTCTTAAGAATTCCGGCTTCACATTCCGTGTAAGGTGTCCTCCCATTGCTATAGATACATATCCAGTCTCCTCTGAAACTGTAATCACAAGCGCATCGCTCACTTCACTCATTCCTACCGCTGCTCTATGTCTCGTTCCAAGCTCTTTGCTAAGTCCCATATTATCAGACAACGGCAGATAACATGTTGCCGAGACAATTCGATTACCTCTCACAATAACTGCTCCGTCATGAAGCGGTGTATTATGTTCGAAGATATTAATCAGCACCTGACTGGATACCAGACAGTCCAACTCAATACCTGTATTCTGATACTCTGTAAGCATAATCTCTTGCTCTACCACAATCAATGCTCCGGTCTTTACCTTTCCCATCTCATAACATGCCGTCACAAGTGCATCGATCGTCTTATCATCAAACCTTCCTGATTCTTTGCTTCGTTCAAACGGAACTACTGCAATCCAAAAATCTTTTTGCCCGAGACGCTCCAACGCTCTTCGCAGCTCCGGCTGAAACACGACAACTGCTGCTGTTGCCAGGACGCTGATGGAATTCGTTGCAATCCACAGAATTGTGTGCATCTTGAAGATAGCCGCGAGTAAAATAAAGACAAGCAGAACAATAATTCCCCGCAAAAGCATCCATGCTTTCGTATGTTTGATCCACACCATCAACTGATAAACCAAAAATGCAATAATAATAATCTCAACAACATCTGTCACCTGTATTTTCGGGAAATACAACTCTTTAAAATATATTTCAAAGAAATTCTGTAATTTCTGTCCCATTTTCTCACCTCCATCTCTTTCACATCTTTTTTACTAATGTTTTAATTCTTCTTCTAGTAATTCTTGAATCTCAAGTTCTTCTTGCAACGCTTTCGTAAGAAGCATCTCGTCGGTCTGGTTCTTCAGGATTTTTTCCTGCTTCAACTCATCCATCCGCGACGTCTCCTGACGTTCATTAATTCGTTTTACCGTTTTCTCAGGTGCAGTCACCGTCACTTTCGGGACTGCTTTTACATAATAAAAATACTCATCATCTTCAAATTGAAGATTCTCTGTTCTTGAATAGTCAACCGCAAATGCAAAAAACTCTAACACAAGCGCCAATAATATCGAAACAATTGTCCCAATAATAACCGCCACATACGGAACATCTACATGCATCGTGACTCTTCCGATCACCACTACGATCACATATACAAGTGCGCCTGAAACAATCGCAATCTTCCACGCATTATCAACTGATAATTTTCTCACACTATATACTACAAGTAAGCAGATCACAAATGCAATAATCGCAGTCCACATCTCCTTATTGTTAAATAACTGTTGCGCAAAAGCGGTGAGTTGGGCAAACATCTCTGAATCCCCTGCTCCTTTTATCGTTGTCTCATACGCTTTTACATATGTAACCATATAACACGCAATCGTTCCAAATGCAATCGGAACTGCACATAAAGGTCCTCCTGTCAATCCGTATACAATCGGTATCAGCATCGGTATCTTCAGTGTGAACGCAATCGGCATCAATAATAGAACAATCGCCTTATCCGGCGTAAATCGGAAATACAAAATAAACATGATTAAAAAATCACTGCTGCCACCGCAGCCACACCCACGGACAACGCATAAAACTGTACAACTGTAAGTGCCACAGCCACTACCACTGTCGCTGTAATCGGCAAAAATGTACAAATCACTGCAAGACCAAGTGTGACCATCGGATTCGCTGAAATCTTCATAAACCCAATGTTACTGCTGATAAACATAAAAGTTGCCAACGCTAAAATAAAACTGAACTCCTTTATCCACAATTTTAGAATATCTCGCATATAGTCTCAGTATAGTCTCTCTCACCTCAATCAAACGATCCATCTACATATTCTCCTTCTCGTAAAGCTTGTTTAACACTAACAGATTATGGCTATATTTTTTCACGCGAGTTCTGGCTTCACTATGCTTTTTCTGATAAAACCGCCCGCTCGCTATCCAATATGCGACTAACACAATCACATAGATTATCAAAATCACTGCTACTAAAATAATTGCTTTTACCAACGTCAGTTCTTCTAAAACCTGATCCATATATGCAATTCCAATCAGTCCGGCAACCATCGCATATCCGATTGTCGTCCAGATCATTGTCGCCAGCCTATGAAAGCTCACATAATCTTTCTTATAGTAAGAACTCACCTTAAAATCTTCTTTTCCTTCTTTTTGTTCGTAGGAAGCAAGCTGCACCATAAGTTTTACTCGTTCTTCATTCAACATAAACGTCACCTCTAAACTTGTTTTCCCCTCAAGACATTAGTTTCAGTATAGCATTATTCAGTATCCTTGTCCAATACTTATAGTCAAAAAACACACTTTTTGAACACCTCTGCTTTTCAATTCCTCTGCCACTGTATCAATTGTGCTTCCTGTCGTATAAATATCGTCAATGACCAACACCGTTTTGTAGTTCTTCCATTGACCTGTAACTGAAAATGCGTGCTTTAAATTTTGTTTTCGTTCCTTATCGTTCAGTTCTTTTTGCGGTCTCGTGTATCTGCTGCGTATTACAGATCTGCTGTCAACCGGAATTCCCATCATCTCTCCAAGATGCTTTGCTACAATCTCCGCCTGATTATATCCACGAAATCTCTTTTTCTTACGATGCAGCGGAATCGGAACAATCACCTCTATCTCCCACTCCCGTATCAGTCTGCCATAGATTCGAATCATCTCTTTCGCATAAAACTCTCCGTAAATACGTCTGTTTTTATATTTGAACTGATATATCGACATACTGACCGGCATCTTGTGTATCCAGATACTTCTTCCTTGATCATATGCATGCACATTTTTCTGACAGTCATAACAATATTCTTGTTCAGCATAGCGAACCGGTTTACCGCACTTTTTGCATCTCGGCTCCGTTATATAAACTACCTTTTCTGCACAATCCTTGCACAATTCCTTGTCGCTGACTTTTCCACAAAAGCAGCATGTTTTCGGATAAATTATCCCCAAATCTTTTTCCAAATGTTCATTATTTTACGGACTCTTGACACATCTCCTGGTTATCGTCTAAAAATCCTGTATGCATTCCGCCAGACTTGTATATCTGTTCTGCTCATTTGCATTTCGAATCATCTCTTGAAATGTCACATCGCTTCCAACAAGTGTTACACATTTTTTAGCTCTCGTCACCGCCGTATAGATCAAATTTCGGTGATAAAGCTGCCGTGGTCCCTGCAGAAGCGGAATCACAACCGCAGGGTACTCACTTCCCTGCGATTTATGTATGGTGATAGCATATGCCAACTCCAACTCGTCTAATAACTGAAATGGATAATTTACTTTCTTTTTTTCCTCATATTCGACTTCTACCGTCTCCGTATAAGAATTAATTGATGTAATTCTTCCGATATCTCCATTGAATACGCCGATTCCTTTATCTACGACAAGACCGTATTTCGTTGCAATCTCCCATTCCAGCTGATAATTATTTTTTATCTGCATTACTTTGTCACCAACACGAAAAAGCTTATCTCCATATTCTTTTTCTTCTTTACTTTTATCGGGCGGATTCAGATACTGCTGCAAAATCGTATTCAGCCGTTCCACACCCAAAGCCCTTTCCGCATCGGAGTTAAAACCTGTATATCAAACGGATCTGCCCCCACATATTTCGGTAATTTCTTTTGAATCAGCGCAATCACAACACTGATGATCGTGTTGGCATCCTGTCTTTTTAAAAAGAAAAGTCTCTGCTCTTATTATCTAAAATGACCTCTTCACCCCGATTGATCTTATGAGCATTCACCACAATGTCACTTTGTTCTGCCTGACGGAAAATCTTTGTCAATGTAATAACAGGAAAACATTCTGATTTGATTAAATCTTTCAAAACACTTCCCGCCCCTACAGAAGGAAGCTGATCCTGGTCTCCCACAAGAATCAGTCTTGTCCCAACCATAACCGCATTGAGCAGCACATGCATTAACGGCAGATCCACCATCAACATCTCATCGATAATGATAACATCTGTCTCCAGCGGATTCTCTTGATTTCTCGCAAATTCCATACGATTATCGTCATTTCCTGGCGCGTATGCCAATTCAAGCATCCGGTGAATTGTCCTCGCCTCGCACCCGGTCGCCTCCGTCATACGTTTTGCAGCTCGCCCTGTCGGTGCCGCCAGAAAAATATCCATACCTTCGCTCTCAAAAAATGAATCATCGCATTGATTGTTGTTGTCTTTCCGGTTCCAGGTCCTCCTGTCAGAACCAGCACTCCATTCCTCACAGCTTCTTTCACTGCCGTCCGCTGAAGTTCGTCCAATGAAAGTTCTGCATCTTCCTCAATTTGCCGGAGTCTCTTTTCAATCGCATCCTCCGCAATATCGTAAGAAACATTCAAATCGTGAAGCATCTTTGCCGTATTTAACTCTAAATAATAGTAGTGCGCCGGATACACCCGGATTCCATCTTCTTTCTCTTTTAGAACAACTTTCTTTTCCATCGCTAAGTCCATGAGATACTTCTGTATATCACAGATCTCGACTTCCAAAAGCTGCATCGTTCGCCTGAGCAGCTCTTCCTGTGGAAGATAGACATGTCCGTCTGTCACACTCTGCAGCAGCACATAAAAAATCCCACTTCGTATCCTGAAATCGGAATCTGTATGAATTCCTACTTTCGATGCAATCTCGTCTGCTGTTTTAAAACCAACGCCCTGAACATGGTCTGCAATCTGATACGGATTCTCCTCCATCACACGATAAACACTCTGACCATAATGCTCATAGATTTTGGCTGACAAAGCAAGCGATATCCCATATTTTTGAAGATAAATCATTGCTTTTCGCATATCCTTCTTCTCTTCCACCTGCTCTGAAATCTCACGTGCTTTCCGTTCACTGATTCCTTTTACTTCCGCAAGACGCTCTGGTTCTTCTTCAATAATACGAAATGTATCGTCTTTAAATTTGCGTACAATTCTCCCTGCAAGCGCAGCTCCAAGCCCCTTGATCGCACCAGATCCCAAATATCGTTCAATTGATATCAAATCCTCTGGCTCTTTCACTTCATGTGAAATCACTTGCAGCTGCATGCCATACACATTGTGATTCGTATATTCCCGGACACTTCCAGCATCTCACCCTCACTAATATAGGGAAAAGTCCCGACACATGTAAGCTCTCCATCTTTATTTGTTAAATGAAACACCGTATAGCCATTCTCTTCATTTCGGAATACGATATGTTCTACATATCCCTTTATGACTTCCAAAACCCCATCCTCCATATTCTCCGAGCAAAATTATTTTGCCGCCAGACGACAAGAGCCGTCTCTTCAAGAGACAGCCCTCAATCACTCTACACACTTACGCTTCTTTTCTTCCACTCATAAATTCTACAAACTGACCGGTTCCAACCGCAACAACTTTCATCGGATCTTCGGCAGTCATCGTGTTGATTCCTGTCTTTTCCTCGATCAACTCTTCCAATCCACGAAGGAGAGCTCCTCCTCCGGTCAGAACAATTCCTCGATCCAAAATATCCGCTGATAATTCCGGTGGTGTTCTTTCCAATACCGCAATAACAGCTTCCACAATCTGACTTGTTGTCTCTTTCAAAGCTTCTTCTGTCTCTGAAGATGTCACTGTCACAGTCTTTGGAAGACCTGTCACAAGATTACGTCCACGCACTTCCATCGTCTCTTCTTCCACCAATGGATAAGTTGTCCCGATTTTAATCTTGATATCTTCCGCAGTACGCTCTCCGATCAATAGATTATGCTTTTTACGCATAAATCTTACAATTGCTTCGTCAAAATCATCGCCTGCAATTTTAATTGATGTATTTACTACTGTTCCTCCAAGTGAGATAACCGCAATATCTGCAGTTCCTCCACCGATATCTACAATCATGTTTCCACATGGCTTTGCAATATCAATTCCTGCTCCAATTGCCGCTGCAACCGGCTCTTCAATCAAATGTACCTCTCTTGCACCAGCTGCAAAGTCGCTTCTTCCACTGCCTTCTTTTCTACTTCTGTAACACCGCTCGGCACACAAATACTGATACGCGGCTTCTTAAAAGTTCTCTTTCCTACCGCTTTCTGTACGAAGTACTTAATCATCTTTCTGTCACTGTATAGTCTGAAATAACTCCCTGTCTAAGCGGTCTTACAGCTATAATATTTCCCGGTGTTCTTCCAAGCATCAGTCTCGCTTCTTCTCCAATCGCCTTGATCGCATTGGTATCTCTGTCAAAAGCGACTACGGAAGGTTCTTTCAATACAACACCTTTTCCTTTTACATATACGAGAACACTGGCGGTTCCTAAATCAATTCCGATATCAACTGACATCTGATTTCTCCTTTCACTGCACTTATCTATTCTATCATCTTTCGTTATTATACATATACCTTACCTATTATAATAAAAATTCCAATAAATGCAAAGAGTTTTTTTTAATTTAAACTTTTTTTAAGGATTGCATCAATATATTTGCCTGTATGCGATGCCGGATTGGCAACAATCTCCTCAGGAGTTCCCGTTGCCACAACGGTTCCCCCTTTGTCTCCACCCTCTGGTCCTATGTCGATAATATAGTCCGCAGTCTTGATCACATCTAAATTATGTTCGATCACAATTACGGTATTTCCATCTGCTGACAGACGATGTAAAATTCTGTCAATTTGTGCACATCCGCAAAATGAAGCCCTGTTGTCGGTTCATCTAAAATATAAACTGTTCTCCCTGTGCTTCTCTTACTCAATTCGGTTGCCAATTTAATTCTCTGTGCCTCACCGCCAGAAAGTGTAGTGGACGGCTGACCTAATCGAATGTAGGAAAGTCCAACATCATACAGGGTCTCCATCTTTCTTCGAATGCTAGGAACATTCTCAAAGAATGAAGCGCCTCCTCCACAGTCATATTCAGCACATCATAAATGCTCTTTCCTTTGTATTTTACTTCTAACGTCTCTCTGTTATATCGCTTTCCATCACAGACTTCACACGGAACATATACATCTGGAAGAAAATGCATTTCAATCTTTAAAATCCCATCTCCTGAACAAGCCTCACATCTTCCGCCTTTGACATTAAAACTAAATCTTCCTTTTTTGTATCCTCTCGCCTTTGCATCCGCAGTTGCCGCAAAGAGATCGCGGATTAAATCAAAAACTCCTGTATACGTTGCCGGATTCGATCTAGGAGTTCTTCCAATCGGCGACTGATCAATGTCAATGACTTTGTCAAACTGTTCAATTCCTTCTATCCTCTTATGTTTCCCTGGAATTGTTCTCGCTCTGTTAAGATCCTTAGAAAGTCTTTTGTAAACAATTTCATTTACTAAAGAACTTTTCCTGAACCAGAAACTCCAGTCACGCACGTCATTACACCAACCGGAAATGAAACATCAATATTCTTTAAATTATTTTCTGCTGCCCCAATTACTTTCAGCCAGCCTTTCGGTTCTTTGCGCACATCCGGTACCGGAATCTGCATGCGTCCACTCAGGTATGCACCAGTAACAGACTTCTTATTCCGCATAATCTCTTTTGCAGTACCTGCTGCAACAACTTCTCCACCATGTTCGCCCGCTCCCGGACCAATATCCACAATATAGTCCGCTTCCAGCATCGTATCTTCATCATGCTCTACTACAATCAAACTGTTTCCCAGATCACGTAGATGTTTCAATGTCTTCAATAGTTTATCATTATCTCGCTGGTGAAGTCCGATACTTGGCTCATCCAGAATATAAGCCACTCCAACCAGACCTGAACCAATCTGTGTTGCCAGACGGATACGCTGAGCCTCTCCTCCCGAAAGACTTCCTGTTGCTCTGGCAAGTGTCAGATAATCCAATCCTACATCCATCAAAAATCCAATACGCGCTTTGATTTCTTTTAAAATCTGTCCACCGATTAACTCCTGCGTCTTTGTGAGCTCTAATCCTTCCAAAAACTGCTGAAGTTTTTCAATAGAAAGCGACGTGACTTCCGCAATATTTTTATCTCCACTGCAACTGCCAACGCGCTCTTTTTCAATCTCTGTCCGCCACATTCATGACAAGGCGTAATCCGCATAAAACTCTCATATTCCGCCTTCATCGTCTCTGAGCCTGTTTCACGATATCTTCTCTCTACATTTTTTATAATTCCTTCGAATGCAACATCATAAATACCTTCTCCGCGCTGCCTTTATAATACACCTTCACTTCTCGTCCATTGGTTCCATGAATCAAAATATCTTTGACTTCCTGCGGATAATCTTGGAACGGCGTATCCAACGAGAAATTATATTCTTTACAAAGAGCTTTTAATATTGCTCTTGTGTAACTTCCTTTGTCTGTACAAGACTGCCATCCCATCACTACGATAGCGCCTTCATCTATACTTAACGATTGATCCGGGATCATCAAATCTACATCAAACTCCATCTTGTATCCCAGTCCAAAGCAAACCGGACATGCCCCAAATGGATTATTAAAAGAAAAACTTCTCGGTTCAATCTCTTCGATACTGATTCCACAATCCGGGCACGAAAAACTTTGGCTAAAATTCAAAGGTTCTCCGCCAATCACGTCCACAACCAAAAGTCCCTCCGCCAATGCCAGTACACTTTCAATTGAATCCGTCAATCTCTTTTGAATGCCTTCTCTTACAACAAGTCTGTCCACGATAATCTCTATATTATGCTTAATATTTTTGTCCAGAGAAATTTCTTCTGACAATTCATATAAATTTCCATCAATGCGCACACGTACATAACCGCTTTTCTTTGCCTTTTCCAGCAACTTTTCATGCCTTCCTTTTCGTCCTCTCACAACCGGCGCAAGAAGCTGGATCTTTGTTCCCTCCGGAAGCTCCATAATCTGATCCACCATCTGGTCCACCGTCTGCTTTTTTATCTCCTTCCCACATTTCGGACAGTGTGGGATCCCTATCTTGCATAGAGCAGACGAAAATAATCGTAAATTTCTGTCACCGTTCCAACTGTAGAACGTGGATTTCGATTCGTTGATTTCTGATCAATAGAAATCGCCGGTGAAAGCCCCTCAATACTTTCTACATTCGGTTTCTCCATCTGGCCAAGGAACTGTCTCGCATAAGAAGACAGCGATTCCATATACCTTCTCTGTCCTTCTGCATAGATTGTGTCAAATGCTAAGGATGACTTCCCCGATCCACTTAGGCCCGTCAACACAACAAGTTCATTTCTCGGAATATCCAAATCTATATTTTTCAAATTGTGCTCATTGGCACCCCGTATTTTTATATATTGTTTTGCCATCGTATACTCCTAACCTTCCATATCCTGTAACTGCTTTTTCAGCTCAATCAATTTGTCGCGCAACTCTGCTGCCGCCTCGAAATTCAATTCTGCCGCTGCTTTCTTCATCTGCTTTGTAACATCTTTTATCAGTTTTTCCAATTCTTTTTCACTCATTGACTCCGGATCTTTTTCAAGACGCAATTCCTCCGCCGCTACCTTCTTAGAAATACTGATCAGATCTCGCACTGACTTTTTAACAGTCTGAGGTGTAATTCCATGTTCCTCATTGTATGCCATCTGTATCTTTCTTCTTCGTTCTGTCTCTTGAATCGCTTTTCCATCGACTCTGTCACATGATCCGCATACATGATAACATGACCATCCGCATTACGGGCAGCTCGCCCAATCGTCTGAATAAGCGAAGTCTCCGAACGCAGGAATCCTTCCTTATCGGCATCTAAAATTGCAACCAATGTAATCTCAGGAATATCAAGCCCTCCACGCAACAGATTGATTCCGACAAGCACATCAAATACATCGAGACGCATATCCCGAATAATTTCTGTCCGCTCTAACGTATCAATATCTGAATGAAGATATTTCACCCGTATACCAAGTTCACGCATATAATCTGTCAAATCTTCTGCCATTCGTTTTGTCAACGTTGTAATAAGAATCTTATTTTTCTTTGCAATCTCCTTGTTCACTTCACCGACCAGATCGTCGATCTGTCCTTCCACCGGACGCACTTCAACCTCCGGATCAAGAAGACCTGTCGGTCGGATAATCTGATCCACACGCAAAAGTTCATTCTTTTCTTCATATTCTCCCGGCGTCGCAGATACAAACAACATCTGATTTACCTTACTTTCAAATTCTTCAAAATTAAGCGGTCTGTTGTCCTTTGCTGACGGCAAACGGAATCCATAATCTACAAGAGTGGACTTTCTAGACTGGTCACCCATGTACATTCCACCAATCTGAGGAATGGTCTTGTGCGATTCATCAATCATAATCAAAAAATCATCCGGAAAATAGTCAATCAATGTGTGCGGCGGCTGCCCCGGCGCCAGTCCTGTCAAATGCCTTGAATAATTCTCTATTCCCGAACAAAATCCCGTCTCTCGCATCATCTCAATATCGAAATTCGTCCGCTCTGCAATACGCTGCGCTTCCAAAAGCTTGTCTTCTCCTTTAAAATATCGGACTCTTTCTTCCAATTCTTCCTCAATCGCCTTTGTTGCTCGATCCAGCGCTTCCTTTGACACAACATAATGCATGCTGGGAAAATCGCTACATGCTTCAACGCATTTTTAATCTCGCCCGTCAAAACATCAATCTCTGTTATTCTCTCCACTTCATCCCCGAAAATTCCACACGAATTGCATAATCTTCCGAAACTGCCGGAAAGATCTCCAGCACATCTCCTCTTACCCGAAATGTCCCGCGTTTAAAATCCATATCATTGCGATCATACTGTATCTCAATCAACTTCGCAACAACCTCATCCCGATCTTTTATCATCCCAGGGCGTAGTGAAATTACCATCTCCTGATAATCAATTGGCGAACCTAATCCATAAATGCAGGATACACTCGCCACAATAATCACATCCCGTCGCTCAGAAAGTGCTGCCGTTGCCGAATGGCGCAGCTTATCAATCTCATCATTGATGGATGAATCCTTCGCAATATAAGTGTCAGATGACGGAACATATGCTTCCGGTTGGTAATAGTCATAATAACTCATAAATAGTTCTACAGAATTATTAGGAAAAAATTCCTTAAATTCGCCATATAACTGTGCTGCCAAGGTCTTGTTATGTGCAATTACTAATGTTGGTCTATTCAATTGTGCAATGACATTCGCCATCGTAAATGTCTTTCCCGAACCGGTTGCACCAAGAAGGGTCTGGCATTGGTTGCCTTCTTTAAAACCCTTTACAAGCTGGTCAATGGCTTGAGGCTGGTCGCCGGTTGGGGTGTATTCTGATACCAATTCAAAATGTTCCATATGTTTCTCCTCTGTTCAAATCAACCCTCATTTATTCCAAGTTTTTATCGTCCAATATTTCTGCTCAATGCCAAACGTTCATAGAGCGAACTTCCATACTGTCGAGCTAATTCATCTTTACTCCACCCATTTCTATATGCTCCTATCTCATAAAATGGCGTTCTTCAATATTGTTTATTCGCATAAGAATAAGATAATGAGACCAGCTTAGATAAAATTTTCTCCCTTCCTGTGTAACTGGAAGTTTTTCAGATTGGGGAAACGGCGTTTCCCCAATTTGAGTCCTTGGAATAAACCAGAATTAAAATTTAAAGAATTTGATGTTTATCAGTCATATTACTGCGGATTATGCAAAACTCTTAAGGAAAAGTATGGTAGCCGGGCTCAAATCTCTTTGAATTTTGATTTGAATTTTATTAGTATCTTATTGAGTGGCTTGTATGAACCGGAAACTAAGATAGGGG
>ENA-OQJH01001036-OQJH01001036.1-human-gut-metagenome-genome-assembly--contig:-NODE-1036-length-12841-cov-3.176105_pt1 | contig 12841 bp, 16 predicted proteins | sample MGYA00242597_ERZ504763 | MGnify/ENA primary metagenome ERZ504763 (study PRJEB26092, sample SAMD00036359) | human gut metagenome | host: Homo sapiens | study: EMG produced TPA metagenomics assembly of... | reverse complement strand
TGTTCTTGTTGGATTTGAGGCTTCATTGGTTGGGCTATTTTGTGCTGTTTTACTTTGGGTATCGGTTTCTTGTTCTTGGCTCCCTATGTAGAAGCATCACATGCTGCTTCTATGAAGATTTGAAGAAAGAATTGGGAGAGTCCGTTGAGGCAATTTCTGAATAATATAGAAAATAGAAAGAGAAGAAAAATAGACCTGCAAGTGAATTGCAGGTCTATTTTTTTCTCTTTCACAGGATATTCCTACCTTTGCCTGTGGAAACAAATAATGATAGACTAATTTTCATGGGAAAAGGAAAACTGGAGAAATTTGCTGATATGCGGGAGTATCCGCACGTGTTTGAATACCCTTATTCGGTGGCCGATAACGTTACGTTCGATATGAAGGGGAATTGGAACCGTGACTTTTTTAAGAACGATAATCCGATAGTTCTGGAACTGGGATGTGGACGAGGTGAATATACCGTAGGGCTGGGAGGTATGTATTCCGATAAAAACTTTATCGGTGTAGATATAAAAGGGGCCCGTATGTGGACCGGTGCGACGGAAGCGCTGAAAAATGGCATGAAGAATGTGGCTTTTTTGCGTACCAATATCGAAATCATCGATCGTTTTTTGCTCCGAGCGAGGTGAGTGAGATATGGCTGACTTTCTCTGATCCACAGATGAAGAAAGTGACTAAACGTCTTACTTCCACATACTTTATGGAACGTTATCGCAAGTTTTTGAAGCCGGATGGGCTAATTCACTTGAAGACCGACAGTAATTTTATGTTTACTTACACCCGCTATATGGTAGAGGAAAACAAATTGCCGGTAGAGTTTATGACCGAAGATTTGTATCATTCCGGTTTGGTGGATGACATACTAGGCATCCGTACCTATTATGAACAACAATGGTTGGATCGTGGTTTGAATATAAAATATATGAAGTTCCGTCTGCCGCATGAGAAGGAGTTGCATGAACCGATGTGGAAATAGAATTGGATGAGTATCGCAGTTACAACCGCAGTAAACGAAGCGGGTTGAAAACAAGTAATAATAACAGAATGATGACTTTATATCCGAAATTGATTTTGGACGCTTTGGCAACAGTGCGTTATCCTGGAACGGGAAAGAATTTGGTGGAAGCGGAGATGGTTGCCGATAATCTTCGCATTGACGGCATGTCGGTAAGCTTTTCGTTGATTTTTGAGAAACCGACCGATCCGTTTATGAAATCTATGATAAAGGCTGCCGAAACAGCTATTCATACTTATGTTTCACCTGATGTACAGGTAACTATTGCGACAGAGAGCCGCCAAGCGGCGCGTCCCGAACCGGGCAAGCTACTCCCGTTTGTTAAAAATGTGATTGCTGTTTCATCCGGAAAGGGTGGGGTAGGAAAGTCTACTGTGGCGGCTAATCTGGCAGTGGCTCTGGCTAAATTGGGCTATAAAGTGGGGTTGTTGGATGCTGATATTTTCGGTCCTTCTGTACCTAAAATGTTTCAAGTGGAAGATGCTCGTCCCTATGCCGAACAGATTGATGGTCGTGATTTGATTATTCCGATTGAAAAGTATGGTATCAAATTGCTTTCCATTGGTTTCTTTGTTGATCCTGATCAAGCAACTTTATGGCGTGGTGGTATGGCTAGTAATGCATTGAAGCAATTAATCGGAGATGCGGACTGGGCGAGTTGGATTATTTTATTTCTTGATACTCCTCCGGGTACTAGTGATATTCATCTTACTTTGGTGCAGACTTTGGCTATTACAGGAGCTGTTATTGTCAGCACCCCCCAACAGGTAGCTTTGGCTGATGCACGCAAAGGAATCAATATGTACACCAATGACAAAGTAAATGTACCTATTTTGGGACTGGTGGAGAATATGTCATGGTTTACTCCTGCCGAACTTCCTGAAAATAAATATTTTATCTTTGGAAAAGAAGGAGCCAAGCAATTGGCGGAAGAAATGAATGTGCCTTTGTTGGGACAAATCCCTATTGTACAGAGTATTTGTGAGAATGGTGATAAGGGTACTCCCGCTGCTTTGAATGAGAACAGCATTACCGGACGTGCATTCATAGAGTTGGCTGAAAATGTTGTGAAGCAGACTGAGAAGCGTAATGCGGAGCAAGCGCCGACGCACATTGTGGAAATGAAGAAATAATTTGAAATATGTTTTTGGGATGAAAAGAGGCTGTTCGAAACAGCCTCTTTTCTGTTTTTATACTCTTTATTGCAGTTTGAAAGTTACAGGAACAGTATATCTGCAACGTACTGTTTTGTCTTTTACAGTTGCCGGCTTCCATTTCGGCATGGATTTTACAACTCGTGCTGCTTCAGCATCTAGTTCGGGGCTAATGCTGCGTACAATGCTTACATGATCTACCGAACCATCTTTTTCAATAACCATCTGTACGATTACTTTACCTTGCGTTCCCTCCTTTTGAGCTGTTGTGGGATATTTTATGTTTCGTGCCAAATGTTGTAAGCAAGCTGCCATACCTCCGGGGAATTCAGGCATATTGTCTGCTATCTGGTATACGGGATCTTCTCCGACAAGAAGTAATCTTACTAGTTCCGGATTTTCCATATCTTTGATGGGACAGAGTTCTTTTACCGTGAATTTTCCTTCCTGATAACCTTTATGGTTAATGGCAATGGTTTCGCCTACTCCTACTGTTAACTGAGCTTCTCCATGAGCGTTTGTCGTGGCTTTGGCATTTGTTGAAGAAGAAATAAGTTCTGCTCCTGCCAGTTGTTGGTTATCATTATTAGATATTTGTAACTTGACCCGTATTTGTTTGCCGGCTTTGATGTAAGCGGCAATATCATCATCAGTATCAAAGATGGCAGTAACATTTGGTTTGTTTGCTGAAAGTAGAAGTGATTGATGTTTGGAACTTTTAGGAGAGGAAACGTCTAGGGAAACATACTTGGGAGTCGTCATATCCACTTCTATGGTAGCTTTTCCTTCTGCATTGGTTTTGAAAGTTTTCACTTCATCACTCGGTTTGATTTGCAGAGTAACATTAGGTTGAGGCTTACCTTCACTATTGGTTACGGTAATAGTGAAAGTCACTAGACCTTGTACTGTGTTGACAAAAGATGCCACTTCTTCCCTTTCGGGGCGTGGGGTGCTTTCTTCCGTGGAATAGATTAACCTTTCGGCTGTCCGTGCCACGGTTTCAATGTTGCTGACCAAGAGTAGAGCAGCAGTCAGCGGTGCAAACAAGGCATATTTGATATGCCTGTGGTGCGGGTTCTTTTTTTGTTCATCATTTTAATTCTGTTTTTTAAGTGTGATAAGTTGAAATTATTATATAAACCGGTTTGTCTGTTTTGGTTGGCTAATCCCAAAAGGTGATATTGATATGCTTTCTTATTTGTGCCGGATTCCATTACTTTATGATCGGCAAGGTATTCCAAATTGAGTCTGATCTCTGTTTTCAGCAGCCATGCAAAAGGATTCATCCAGCAAATGATATTTACTATTTCACTGATAATGACATCTATGGAATGCCATTGGCGGACGTGGGTCTGTTCGTGCGTCAGGATTTCTTGTTTTTCATCTTCTTTCAGTTCGGGCAGATAGACGAAAATCCATTGCCAGAAAGAGAATGGATTGGCAGGTTCTGATAGACTGCGTATGGATATTTGGTCTACATTTATACTCTTGCTTTTTAAGACAAGGTGGAAAATACTACTTAGTTGGATCATAAATCGTGCGGATAATAAAAGGATTCCAATCCAATAGATGAACTTTATTATATCAAGCAGGCCGGGTGTGGGAATAGCAACAGGAGTTGTGACTACTGTGGCAGTGGAAGTATTTGTTTCTGTTAGCATCATCAGTGTGTAGTAATCTGCCAGTTCATTGATGGCAGGTTGTTCTTTCACCCATGCTTGCATATCCATTAGCGGATAAAGAAAAGAGAGTGCAAGAAAACTCAGCAGTGCGATACGACGCCATTGGAAGAAAGTGTCGCGACAGCAGAACAGCTTATAGAAAGCATAGAATAAGGCGATGCTATATTTACTTTCAGCATGTAAATGAGTTCGGGAGCTGTAGTTATCATAATATTTATGAATTTAGCAAGGTTATTTATCTTCTTCTTTTTCTATCAGGTCAATAATGTCTTTCAAGTCGGTTGCGGAGATTTTTTGCTCTTTAGCGAAGAAAGATACCATTTCCTTATACGAGTCGGCAAAATAGTTTCGGACCACACCACTTACAAATGTGCGTTTGTATTCACTTTGTTTCACTACAGGGGTGTATTGATAGGTGTTACCGAAGCGCTTGGCTGTAACATAACCTTTTCTTTTCAGGTTGGTCACTATAGACGCTACCGTAGTGTAAGGTGGTTTAGGTTCGGGAAATTTAGCAACTATGTCTTTCACGAAACATTCTCCCATGCTCCAAATATGAAGCATCACTTCTTCTTCTTGTATCGTTAGCTTTTCCATAAGAAAATGAATTGATTACGATGTTTTCGCAAATCTACGAAATTTCGTAATAAACAAAAGGAATGGAAGTTAATTAGTGTGAATACAGATTGTGGACAAATAAAAGAACAAAGTGAAGAATCCAGCTGTGATAGATTGAAGCGGACTCTTCACTTTGGCATGAAAATGACAGATGAAGTAAAGTTTATTTTTTGTGTAGGATATAATGTCTGCTAACTCTCCTGTTATTGCCTGTTTGTCTTGATTGAGAGCGGTCAAGGTATTCTCACCGACTTTATAATATTGCTTATCCTCTCCATTAATTAAAGTCATAATATTACCTTCAACGGAGTAAGTTCCATATTCTTTGAAAGTAGCATCCTGCCGGTCAATGTATTCTGATATCAACTCAAAAGTCTTGTCTTTTTTAATAGTCAGGGCCATGTTGATACCCGGACAGTCGGCAGCTGGAAAGGTTCCGGTGTAAGTACCGTCATAATCCAATGAATTTTCTGCATTGTGCATATCCGTTGTTTCGGTGGAGGTTGCAGAATCGTTAGTGTTTTGGGGTTACTGTTACATGAAGTAATCAGTAGCATACGCATGCCAGAATAAAAAGTTTTTTCATCCTAAATAATTCATTTGGTTTTTAATTTATAAACAAATTCAGACGATATTTGTTTTGCGTCTTTTCTTAATCTCTTTTAATCTTTCGTATACATGTCTGCGGCTTAAGGTGATCTGACGACGGTATACGATGCAGGTGGTAAGGAAATAAACGCCTGTTTGTATCCACAATATCCGGTACTCTGTCAGTACATCGGTCAGTGTGGCACCCATATTGTTGATGCGTACAAAACCGTTGATGCCGAAAGTGGAAGGGAACAGCCATGAAATCACCTCCCAGAATTTAGGAATGGCAGTACCTGGCCACGAGATACCTGAGATAAATAGTAACGGCACTGAGGTAAATACGTAGATCATCATACAGGCTTCCCGATGGTGAATAAAGATAGAACAAGTCATCGCGAAAAAAATGCATGCCAGTATGTAAGGAAACATGAATGCCGCTAGGGTTCCGGCTTGAGCTATTTGTACCAGGCTGAACATTTTGGGAACAAGGCAGAGCATATAGGTAGCCATGACAGCATATATCATAAGGTAAGTCAGTGATTTGCCTAAAACAATGCGCAGCGTGCCATGATAATGGCGGCTCATGGGGATAAGGTCTCGAAAACGGTTGTTCTCACGAGCAGTTCCGGCAGATAGACCTACTCCTAGCAGTAAGTTTGTTGGATAATCAATATCAGTACGGCGGGTATCAGGAAGCTGGCAAAACCGTTCTGCGGATTGAAAATGGAAATATCCTCATACGCTATGGGAGACGTGCTCACTTCATCTTGTCGGATGGTTGTGTTGCCGGAGCGTTCTATCTTTATCTGTTTGTTCATCATCAGCGAGGCATTGGTGTTGGCTGTCAGCATGGCTTTGTAGTATAGCATACCGCTCATGTCACAGTAGATGGTAACATGGGTTTGAACTCCTTTAGTAATGTCGCGGCTGAAGCTTTCAGGAATATAGATGATGCCATACACTTTGCCGTTCTTCAATAAAGTTTTTGCTTCTTCCATATCACTGCAATGAGATACTATTTCCAAGTCGGCACCTGCATCTACCAGACGCAGGTATTCACGGCTGAGGCTGGAACGGTTATTATCTACTACAGCAGCAGGAACTTCACGCACTGTTTCATTGGTATATATAAAGGTATAGAGAAGCGGATAGCCTAGTGGTACCAGAATGAAGAAGATAAGTACACCCTGATCCTTTACAACTGCTTTCAACTCTTGCCACCAGATGTAGAAAAGGTCCTTGGTTCCTTGTGAGATGATATCTTTGAGTTTATATGTTTTCATACCTGTTTGCCATTTTAGGGAATATATACATAATGTAATAGTACTGTGCGCAGTCTTTTCAGTATAAAGAAAGGCAACAGCATGAATAACATCAACGCGACTATTGAATGCCATGCGTAAATCAGCGGATATCCGTTAAGCGCCAAATCTACATAAATCAGGAAGTAGTGGCGTAACGGGAATAGATTGGCCAGTGCTGTAACACAGGATTCATTGCCATAACTGGAAAACTCATACCCGATATGGAGAAAGAAATCACTCCCCATAGGGAGGCAGTGCTCAGTGCCAAGCGGACTGTTGTAAACAATCCGAACAGAAATACTCCGAAAGCCTGTGAAGCCAGTACTAATAACAGACCGGCAAACAGCATGGGCAGTATACCGCTATTACAGGGATAGTGCAGGAAACCGTATAGATAAACATTATAGAAGGTGCCCATGACAAAGAAAACTAAGTCTGAGGCAGCAATTTGCCGGTCAGAGCTACGGTGATGGAATTGCCTGCCATGCCCATCCATTCTTTTTGGGTGTTGGTTTTCATTTCACTTCCAATGGTATAGACGGTGGTCATAAAGATAAGCAGCATCAGAATACCTGGTATGATAGTGTTACTCAAATATACTGAATAGTTGAGCCATGGGTTGTTTAATACATGGGAGTCGATGACTATGGGCTGCAGGAACGCCATGGCTTGGTCTTCTGTAGCTCCTTTGGCATATAAGGTGGCACGGCCGATGGCTCCACCCGCCAGCTCGGACATGGTGCGCTGGTCTTTATAGAGTAATGAACCAGCTACCAGATAGGAATAGTTGGTATAAAAAGAAACCTTGGGTTGGCGGCTTGCTAATGCCTTGTCGGTAGTTCCTTTTGGAATATAGTAGAAAGCATAGATTTTCCCTTGCTGCATGGCTTTGCGGGCATCTGCGAAACTGGGGTAATGCGCTATGATTTTAGTCTGCTGAAAAGCGTCCAGATTACGGATGATGCTGCGTGTGGTAGCTGTGTTGTCCAAATCGACCACACCTGCCGGCATATCCGTAGGGAGTCCGTTCCACATTAATGTAGTAAAGAAGAGGTAACAGAACAAGGGAGCTATGATCATGCAGAACAGATATAGCGGTCTTGTGGCGATGCGGAACACTTCACGCCGGGCTATGCGGAATATACGGTTATGGACAGTATTGTTCATTGTTTGTTATTTCTCGATGATGGCACTCATTCCCGGACGCAATCCGTCTGTTCTCTCTACAGGAACAGCTTTTACCTCGAAGGTCTTCAGGTCGAATTGCCCCGTAGTCTTGGTTGCTTTCCAGGCGGCATATGTACCCAGATCTTTCATATAAGTAATCTTGAATTTTATTTCTTTGTCAAAGGCAGGAATAAATGCGTTAATCTCATTTCCTACGGTAAAGTCTTTTAGGAAATCTTCGCGTACATTGAATGTTACCCACATGTCATTCAAGCGGGCCACGTTCATAATGGGGGCACCGGTACCTACCAGTTCGCCTGCTTTGGGAAAGATTTCGGTCACTTCTCCATCAGCAGACGCGGTCAGTATCGTTTCGTCTATGTAGGAAGAAACTTCGGCTACAGCACCTTTGGCACGTTCTACTTGGGCTGCGGCTGCGGCTTTGTCTTCACGTTGTGCACCGTTCTTTGCCATTTCGTATTGGGAGCGTGCAGCTTTTTCTGTAGCACTCATGGCATCAAATTGTGCTTTGGCTTCATCACGTTTTTGCGCGGACATTACGCCTTCTTCAAAGAGTCGGTTGACACGGTTGTATGACTTTTCAGCAATTTCTACTCCGGCTTTAGCTTTCTGCCATATCTCGTAGGCAGCTTGCAGTTGCTCTTGGCGGGTACCTCGTTGTGCTTTTCATTCAAGGCTTGTGCTGCTTGTTCGGCAGCTTGTGCTTGAGAAGTTTGGCTTTTACATCGGGGGCTTCAAGGATAGCCAGTGTGTCACCGGCTTTTACTTTGTCTCCTTCTTTCACACGAAATTCCAGAATGCGTCCCGGTACTTTGCTGGAAACCCGATATTCGTCAGCTTCTGCTTGTCCCTGAATGATTTCCGGGCCTTTTCCCAATGTGAAGAAACCTATCAGCGATACAATAACGATGACTGCTGTCAGTGAAATAAATGCCAGCAAAATATTGCTGTGTTGTGATCTTTCTGCCATATCTTTTCGTTTTTAATCTTTAATTTTTATTTAAGCACTCCCATTGACTTGCGCAAATAGACTTCAGTCAGTTTTACATCAATCTGAGCGTCTATTTTGTCTGATTGGGCAGATAACCAAGCGGTTTGCGCTTCCAATACATTACTGGTGGGAATGACTCCTTCCATGAATCCCAGTTTGGCATAGCGCAGATTCTCGTCTGCTTTTTCCAGATTTTTTTCGGCCATGCTCAGGCGTTTGGCTGCTTCATTTACTTTATAGCTGGCTTGGCTTACCTGCAATTCTACCTTTTCTTTTGCATCTGCCAGTTGATAGCGGGCAATGTTTGCTTCCGCTTTGGCAGCTTTTACCTTATACATTCCTTCGCCCCAGTTCCATATTGGAATTTGTACCATAGCGCCAACAGCCCACATGCCACGGAATTTGCGTTCAAAGCCGTTTACCAATGAGGGATTGGTTACCATGTAGTTGGCGGTCAGAGCCACTGTAGGAAGAAATCCCGCGCGGGTGATATTGACTTTTTGGTCATAAATTTTATTAGCTAGATCCAACTTCGTAATTCTTCGCGATTTGCCAAAGCGGTGGCTACATTATCACCTACATGATATTCAGGGAGAGTTAAGCTTTCTACGTCTTCATCTGCTAAACGTATTTCATCATTTAAAGGCAGACCGCATAATTGGCATAGTACCATTTTAGATAGGCTTAATCCGTTGTCTACTTGTGTGAGCTTCATTTCGGCTTCATTCACTTTTACTTTTACACTTAGTCCGTCGGCTTTGGTGGCGACACCTTCGGTTATCATTTTATCTACATCACTGTCCAGTTGGCTGACCAGTTGCAGATAGCTTTGGGCTAGTTTTTTCTTGTTTATCAGTGAGATGACTTGCCAGTAAGCTTGGTCTGTATTCAAAATGATATCCTGCATACCGGTGGCGTGCTGTGATTCGGCCAGCTGTTCTGCGTATTGGGTGATTTTATTGTAGGCAACAATTTTTCCTCCCATGAAGATGGGTTGGGTAAGGGTTACAGCTCCTGCATACATATTGCGTGTGTCGGTGCGCAGCGCATCTACCAAACCTTGTCCGACCTTGTTCAGTGCATTTCCAATACCTGGGATGAGGGGAGCAAGTGGTTGCAGTATTTGTGCGAGTTCGGGATTGGAAGCTGCCAGTTGTTGGAAAGTTTCCTGTATAGAGCCTTGGGCGGTAGTCCCTATCTGACTGATAACTCCCTTTTGTTCGTCACTTAATAAAGAGATTTCTTTCTGAGTGCGCATATACGTTCCTATAGCTGCAATCTTAGGAAGATAATTGGTAAAAGCCGCTTTCTTTTCATAATGTGCAGCTGTAATCTTTCAGCTGAAATGCGCAACTCTTTATTGTTGGATAATGCTAAAGCACGACAACTATCTAAGGTGAGTGTGCTTTGGGCTGAAATACTATCTAAAACACCGATAAATAGGATAAAAGCTGCAATCTTTTTCATTATAGTGTTCTTGTTTTGTTGTTTTTAAGTTGTTTATGCAACAAAAATAAGACAAATCTTTAAGAAAGCCATATTCTAGATGTTATTTTAAAATATTTTTATAATTCTGCAATCTGTATGTTCACTGCTTTTGTTTGTGTGGAGAAAAACAGCCGGTTCGTTTTCAACCGGCTGATTTTTTTAATTAAATATATTTGGGGGAGAATGTTCCTTGTTATTTCATGCTGAAAGCTTGTTGTCCTATCATGGTTCCATCAGCGAAGATATAAACATGATAAGTTCCGGCAGGCAAATATTCTTCTACATCCCAATATACGGTTACATTTTGTTCTTCTCCGGTGTATTCTATGTATTTCTTGATGGAATAAACCAAACTACGGTTTTCGTATGGGAATGTGTTTGAAGGGTTTTTGGTTAGTATGTCATTGTCCGGTTTGGCAATACGTATATATAAAGTACGTTCACCTGTTTTGGCAGTAATATTCTTGACAATGGTGAACGAGATAGCTATCTTTTTTACATCTTTTACCTTCTTGGCTGTTTTACCGCGTTTGTTTCTAGGCTCTACACTAATTGCTGTGGCATCCAATTGAGCTGCCAAGGTGACCTTTTCATTCAGATTTTTTTTCTCTTGAGATAAATTATTGATTTGGCGGGTTGCCTGCGTATATTTTTGTTTCACTTCTTGATTTTCTTCAGCTAGTGCTTGGTTGAGTTTGTTCAGTGAATCTATTTGGATAACATAGGTGCGTAGTACGGCACGCACTGTTTTCAGTTCTTTCTTCAAACGCATGATTTCAGCTGCGTTACTGGTCTTTACTTGTCGTAATTCTTCTAGCAGCCGCTGTGTTTTCAGCTTCTCACTCTCCAGCTTTTCGCGCAAGGAATCATTGTTTATCTGTATCTGAAGTTCATCATATTGGGTGGCGAAAGTTGTATATTCGTTTTCCATTTCCAGTTTTTCCACAGCGAAGAGTTCGCTCATTTCTTTATTTTCTTTTGCTTGATGAAAAGCATAAAAAGAAACTCCGCCGATAATCACAACCAGCAGAATAATGACAATAATCAGTTTTTTGCTCTTATCCATAGTGTTACATTGAATTTTGGACAAAAGTACAATAATTTATGTAGACTGCTCGAAAAATATTATGGAAATTTTTCTTTAATTCGGAATATCATTGTAACTTTGCGGTGCTTTTAAGAAGGCGATTTTATTATCAACTTTAAACAAAATATAGAGATTATGTCAAAAGTAACCGTAGTAGGCGCAGGTAACGTAGGTGCTACATGTGCAAATGTTCTTGCTTTTAACGAAGTAGCAGACGAAGTAGTAATGCTGGACGTTAAAGAAGGCGTATCAGAAGGTAAGGCAATGGATATGATGCAGACAGCTCAGTTGTTGGGCTTCGACACAAACATTGTAGGTTGCACTAACGATTATGAAAAACAGCTAACTCTGACGTTGTGGTTATCACCTCAGGTATTCCCCGTAAGCCGGGTATGACCCGTGAAGAACTGATCGGTGTTAATGCAGGCATCGTTAAGTCAGTTGCTCAGAATATCTTAAAGTACTCTCCTAATGCTATCATCGTAGTTATCTCTAACCCGATGGATACCATGACTTATTTGTCATTGAAAGCTTTGGGCTTGCCTAAGAATAGAATCATCGGTATGGGTGGTGCTTTGGATAGTTCACGTTTCAAATATTTCTTGTCTCAAGCCTTGGGTTGCAACGCTAATGAAGTGGAAGGTATGGTTATCGGTGGTCACGGTGATACTACTATGATTCCTTTGACTCGTTTTGCTACTTACAAAGGTATGCCTGTTTCTAACTTCTTGTCTGAAGAAAAATTGCAGGAAGTTGCTTCTGCTACTATGGTAGGCGGTGCTACTTTGACTAAGTTGCTGGGTACTTCTGCATGGTATGCTCCGGGTGCAGCTGGTGCATTTGTTGTTGAATCTATTATCCACAACCAAGGTAAGATGGTTCCTTGTTCAGTTTATTTGGAAGGTGAATATGGGGAATCAGATATTTGCTGTGGTGTGCCTGTAATCTTGGGTAAGAACGGTATTGAAAAGATCGTTGAATTGCCTTTGAACGAAGAAGAAAAAGCTAAATTTGCTGCAAGTGCTGCTGCTGTTCGCAAGACTAATGCTGCTTTGCATGAAGTAGGTGCTCTTTAATAAGAACAAACTATAATTTTATATGAAAGCCGTTTTTTCTGTGAAATGAGAAAGCGGCTTTTAATTTGTATAGAATCTTTGAAAAAGTAAGTGAACTTCGTGAGCAAAGTAAGTGGGCTTAAATGGCAAAGCAAGTGGACTTACTTGTCTCGCGAAGTTCACTTACTTTTTTGTGTTTCTGAAATGAAAACGGCAGGAAGATTTTCTCCTCCATCAGTCCATCGGGTAAAGAGGTAACCGGGATAAAGGGTAGGAGCGGTTTCATTTATCCATTGGTTGAGAAGCTGGTAGATAGGAATGTTTTCCTTATTCATAAAAGTACCTGTGTATTGGGCATTTTTAGACAACTGATTCCCACTGTTATTTTTTCCGATAAAGGTTATTTTTGCATTATCATAGTAGTTGTGGATGAAGAAAGAGTTGGCAGCTATACCTGCAAATAATCCTTTGGTCGTAATTAGATCTATGTTATAGACATAACAATTTTCAATGTGCGCTCCATCCAAAGCCTTTCCGCATATTCCACCATTGTAACTTCTCTGTTCTTTATTATGTTGTTGCAGAGTAGCAGTTTGTTATCAACCTTGAGTTGGATGGACCTGCTATCCGCCGGCTGGTTCTGCTTTTATTTTTGAATCTGCTCA
>ENA-OQJH01001035-OQJH01001035.1-human-gut-metagenome-genome-assembly--contig:-NODE-1035-length-12843-cov-1.449277_pt1 | contig 12843 bp, 18 predicted proteins | sample MGYA00242597_ERZ504763 | MGnify/ENA primary metagenome ERZ504763 (study PRJEB26092, sample SAMD00036359) | human gut metagenome | host: Homo sapiens | study: EMG produced TPA metagenomics assembly of... | reverse complement strand
GCCGGTTTGTCTTTGGGACGTGAAGGACTTCGGTGCAGATCGGTTCGTATGTAGGATGTCTGGTTTCTAAATGGGGAGAGTGCTTGCCGGCGAGCGGAAACAATTGTTGGCGGCGGGTGCCGGTGCCGGGTTGGCGGCTGCTTTTGCTGCTCCGTTGGCTTCCTCATTGCTGGTTATAGAATCTATTGAACGGTTTGATGCGCCAAAGACGGCGATTACTACCTTGCTGGCAGGAGTCGTTGCCGGAGGAGTCGCCAGTTGGCTTTTCCTATCAATCCGTATTTTCAGATTGATGCGATTGTACCGGGAATGACTTTCTGGTCACAGGTAAAGTTGTTTCTTCTTTTGGCGGCTGTGGTTTCTGTTTTCGGAAAGTTCTTTTCTGTCACTACGCTTCAGGTCAAACATATCTATCCGGCCATCAAGCATCCGGAATACGTAAAAATGCTATATCTGCTCTTTATTGCTTATCTCATCTCTATGGCAGAAGTCAATCTGACAGGAGGTGGGGAACAGTTTCTGTTGGCACAGGCCATGCATCCCGATACCCATATTCTTTGGATTGTCGGTATGATGTTGTTGCATTTTGTATTCAGTACCTTTTCTTTTTCGTCAGGACTGCCGGGAGGAAGTTTCATTCCTACATTAGTGACAGGAGGGCTTTTAGGGCAAATAGTTGCATTGATTCTGGTTCAGCAAGGAGTGATTGCTTATGAAAATATCAGTTATATCATGTTGATCTGTATGTCTGCTTTTCTGGTTGCGGTCATACGTACACCTCTCACCGCTATTGTGCTGATTACTGAGATTACGGGACATCTGGAAGTCTTTTATCCTTCTATTGTAGTGGGAGGACTGACTTACTATTCACGGAAATGCTTCAGATAAAACCTTTCAATGTGATTTTATATGATGATATGATTAATTCTCCTGCGTTTAAAGAAGAGGCCCGCTACACTTTATCGGTAGAGGTCATGAGCGGTTCTTACCTGGATGGTAAAATCGTGGATGAACTTCGCCTGCCGGAACGTTGCATTATTATTAATGTTCATCGTGACCGGAAAACTGGCCTCCCAAAGGGCAGAAACTGATGCCGGGGGATCAGGTGCAGATAGAAATGGACTCGCAGGATATCGAGAAACTCTATGAGCCGTTAGTCAGTATGGCGAATATTTATTAAAAAAGAAGTGAAGCGTTTATTCAACGCTTCTCAACCATGCAATTTCTTCTGCCCACTTGCTTTCATCGGGTGTTTCAAGAATAAGTGGCATATTATCGAATCTTGAATCTTTCATTAATCTTTCAAAGAATGCACTCCCGGTCAGTCCCTGGCCTATGTTATCGTGACGGTCAACATGACTGCCTAATTCTTTTTTAGAATCATTCAGGTGCATACCACGCAGATACTCGAAACCTACTTCTTTTTCAAATTCGTCAAAGACTTTATCGTAATCATTCACTATGTCATATCCCGCTGTATATGTATGGCAAGTATCCAGGCAAATACCTACACGGCTTTTATCATTCACCCGGTCGATGATATATCTTAATTGCCAGAATTCACTTCCTAAATTACTGCCTTGTCCCGCAGTATTTTCAATAACGGCCGTTACTCCTTTAGTCTTCTCCAAAGTCAGGTTGATACTTTCTGCAATGAGTGCGAGACAATCCTCTACGGAGATTTTATTCAGATGGCTGCCGGGATGGAAATTGAGAAGTTTCAGTCCTAATTGTTCGCAGCGTTGCATCTCATCTAAAAAGGCAGCTCGACTTTTCTCCAATCCTTCTTCTTCGGGGTGTCCCAAATTAATAAGGTAACTGTCATGCGGTAAAATATAGTCTGTTTGGAAATTGTACTTAGTGCAATTTTCTTTGAAAAGACGGATGTTTTCTTCTGTCAATGGTTTACTCACCCATTGACGTTGATTTTTAGTAAACAGGGCAAAGGCATTTGCTCCAATCTCATGCGCATTGACAGGGGCGAATTCTACGCCGCCGGATGCGCTTACATGTGCTCCAATGTATTTCATCTTTTATTCTATTTAAATTTTATCTGTTGATATAACATTTATGCAGGTTTCAATGTTTGCGTAGAGTACCAACATAGGCAAAGATACAATTTTTTAGTAGTAAACTCAATGCTCATTATGATAAAGGTACAGTGATCTACTGTCTTTTTATATCCCACATCTCAGGTATTAATGGTTGAGTTGTCAGATGTTAATATCTGAGATGTCAACTGTTAATACCTGAAAAGTCAGATATTAATACCTGTCATGGACATTATTAATGCTTGAAATGTGGCATAATAAGCATTGTCACCTTCAATAAAAGACAATAAAAGAAAGGAGCTATTCGTAAGTTTATAATAACCATTGAATAGCTCCATATTGTGTGCCAGAATGGAGAAATTATATCTCAAAATCCGGTAAATAGTCAGTCAGAACCTTATTGACCTGTTTCCCTTGTACTTGATCTGTGATGATAGTCGCACCTTCCTTCTTGCCGGCATCGTATTTCAAAGAAACCTTTTCCGCTTGATGGGTGACGCTGATTGCCGCTTTCCCTTTCTCCGTCAGATTGCAGGTAATAATCCAGTCGCCTACTTGTACCGTATTGCCTTGGCGAACCACTTTCATATCCGCACGGTTATTTCCATGTGTATCCATAACGGTGAGGAAACGGGCAGTTTTACATGGAATGGTAGTAGACGAAAAATGCCAGTGATTGGGATACTTCACAGCTTTTCCCTGGGCATTGGTTACATTCTTCCAGTTGGTTGGAGCGCAGAAGAAGGTATCTACGATGGCCTGTTCCGTCTTTGCCGAACTGAAAAGATGAGCAACAGAGATGCCTTCATCCTTATTCTTTCCCGTAACTTTCACTTCATCAGGAAGTTCCTGCATTTCCATCGGAAGTTCTACCGTATGCAGCAGATAGCTCCATGTGACCGCTTCTTTTCCTTCCAGTTCATCATAAATCACATACACTCCCGTATTGCCTAATTGAATGATGTGCCGACGGAACATCTTCAGTTTGTTCTCATCCCATCCCTTTTCGGAGTGTACTGCGTGCCGGAAAGTTCACCACGTTTCAACCAGATAGGAGTTGTGATCTTTCCGTAAGCATTGGAAGCGTCTCCCACCATATACGAAATCTTTTCTCCTTCATACCAACGGGGAATCCATCCGTAACCTTCCGTCCCGATAGTCTGAGTCATTCCATTGACCAGAATACTGTTGTGTGCACGGGTGTTTCGATAGGAATACATACAATGGTCATCGGTAAAACCGGTACGATGTCCGCTGCTATAGAAGATCGCCTTGCCGCCATAGAAGGTATTAAATGCATTCTGATTGGCCAATGCGTGCGAAGTTGAACCGTATGGACTGGAACGGAATGACAACATTGCGTTCTTTTCTATATCCCCCAACGAAGTATGCATCGTAGCAATTCCCGTTTCATTAAATACTTTCGTCATCGGCAACTCTGCCAATGAGTGTTCTTCTTTCGGGAGTGCCTTGTCAGTAATGCAGCGATACCAGGTCAGATCACCTGCTTTTCCAAGAAAAGACTTTTTCATGATATCCGGTTCTTTCTCTAGAATGGTACGTGCGTAGGCGGCTGCCCACGGATTATTGCATTCACGTGCTAAGCATCCGCATAGCGACCCGTGTCCCGTTCGGTTTCATTTTCGTTTCATGGGAGTTACCGTGTCCCGCAGATTTGGAGAACGGAGGCTGATGATAGATACATAGAGCACATTGTTGTTATACCAGGATCGGCAAAGAAATCGAAACCGCTGATACGTGAATAGAAAGCGGGAACTTCGATCAATGTACGAAGGTTGACATGGAAATAAGAGTCACCGTTGTGCCATCCTCCGTCGGTGTTGAGTCCCGGCAGACGGGATACCCATTCGTTATAGCAATAATCTACCCAAGTGGAAGCCATCGGCAATTCACCGTATGTAGCAAAAGCTGCCATATTCAGAATACGGAAAGTCATCTGCCATACATGATTGTCGGCAATACGGTTTCCAGATGATTCACATATTCATGATAAAACTTATGGGCGTTTTCGCTGATCGTTTCGAGAAGCAACTGTTTTTCGGCAGGCGTTAACAGATTGTACCATGCATCATAAGCGGAAGTACTCATGGACAGAATCGTGGAGCGGTTGAAATCTCCTGCGAAGTACTTACTGTCTTTCCACGAAAGAATTTCGGAAAGACGTTTGATACCTTCTTTGTAGTACACTTCGTCTTTCGTCAGCAGATAAGCGCGTACCATAGCTTCTATGTTGCTTCTTCGCGGTCTACTATCTTGCGGCTTTCCCGAATCAATGCCGAGCGATATTGTACGATGTTTGTCAATTTGATACTTGGGTGGTATCGATTTCCTCCTCCAGATGTTTCAATGGATGATTGAGGCATTTCCTTGCTTTCTGAATATAGAGCTGCGCTTCCGGATTATTCTTGTTCCGCTCGATGATCTGATCCCAGTCTTTGGCATCGAGCAGGACACGGGGATGGCTTTGAGAGAACTTCGCCAGCACTTCTTGCAAGGAGGGAGGATTGAACGTACGTGTCTGCTCGTCCACATAGAAATGATAGACGGGCGACCATTCTTCTTTGCCGTCCTTATCAAGGTAGGCGTGCTGCCAATACCATTTCCCTTTTTCAAAGAGTTTGAAAGGATTGAAGAAAGCCCAGTTTCTTTCGGCGGTCATTACTTCCGATTTAAACTCAGGATCACGTGCGATACGGATGCGGTATGTCACTTCCGGTTTGTGATCTTCTTCTTCCACTCCGTCAAGCACAGGTCCGAGGTGGGGGAACTTATCCGGCCACATGAAACGCGGCGGATTGACTGCTATGTGCTGACCGTCTAGTGGAGAAGGTGTTTCGCGGACTTCATGCATCAGCGTCTGCTGACTCAGACGCAGGATGCTTTTCTGCGCATATCCACTATAGGAAAGCATAGCTACAAATAACAGGAAAATATAATATCGTTGTTTCATCATCTTATTTTTTAAGAGTTCTTTCAGACTGATTGTCTTGTTGTTGATCAGCGGACGTGCCAGAAACCGATGAAGGTGATATATCCCACAAAGAGCAGGATAGACAGCATACCTGTACGCAAGGACGTAGCATCTGCCAATGTACTCACAATCATCGGCCCGCCTGCTCCACCCACGATAGCCGAACATAAAATTCCGGCAAATGAGCGTGATGCTGTGAAGCCGAGTTCAGCGCCAATGAGAAGACGATAGAGTACATCATGGAAATACTGAATCCGATAGCAGGAAAGGCGATTAGCGAAACATCCTTGCTTCCGAATAAAGCGGCTAGTAACAGCACTATCGTCAATACCCCCGAAACCTGTAGCAGGCGTTTGCTGTCAATCAGTTTCAGAAGAATCATTCCGACCAGACAGCCTGCCGTCATCAGTCCCCAGAAGTAGCTGACTGCCTGCGCACCTTCCGCCTGCGGGTTTACACCGTGATATTGTTCGAGGAAGGTACTCATGAAGATAGAGGTTCCTTGTTCCGTACTGACATAGCAGAAGATTCCCAGAAAGAACAACCATACATATTTCTGCTTGAACAGGGCGAGGTAGGAATCTTTCGATCCGCTTTTCTCATCTTCTTTCAGTTCAATCTTCGGGAAATGCGAAACACCGACGGCAATCAGCATCACCAGCAACAATAAGGTAAATACCCAGTAGAGAGATACCCAAGGCATATCTTGTGGCGTCATATCCGCCAGCAAGTCAAGGATAAGGCTTTTTCCTGCTGTATAAGTGGCAGGATCAAGTTCCCGAATCAGATAAGTATATGCCAGCGGGCTTAGGAAGGAGGCGATACCGAACATAAATTGTGCCAGTTCAGCGATGAAAGCATAGTTTTCTTCTCCTCCTACAGTACGTTGGAGCGGATTCAGCACGGTTTGCAGCATTGCCATTCCCAGACCGATGATGAAAGATGAAGCTAGCAACATCGGATAAGTATGCATACAGGCGAACAGGATGGTTCCGATAAACGGCATCAGGAATCCACAGAACAAGACAGGCTTTTCACCGAAACGGTCGATCAGTAGTCCGGCAGGGATGGACATAATGGCGTAAGCCAGAAAGAAGGAAGTCGGGATAAACCCCGCCATCGCAAGATCGCTCAGATTGAAATTGTGGATAATGTCCGGAATAAGCGGTCCCAGAATATTGGTAATAAACGAGATAGTGAACCAGAACGCCATAATTAGCGCCAGCATTCCTAGATTTTTCTTCATAATCTTAAATAAGTTGAGAAGGTTTTCTGCTCTTCATTTAATTCGGTTTTCTATTTAAAAAGAGGGAGGCGGCACCGATACTTCCGGCTTTGTTGCCTAAAGAGGCTGCCATGATTTCCGTGTTCACGGCACAGTCGGGGATGGCATAGCGAAGGGCTTTCTCACTTACTTTCTGAATATAAAAGTCTCCGGCTTCGGACAGTCCTCCGCCGATAACGACTCTTTGAGGGCTGAAGATATTAATAAATCCGGCAATGCCGTGACCGAGGAAATCACAATGTTCGTTCAGCGACTCAGCCGCAATCTTATCTCCTTGTTTATAGAGACGGACGATCAATTCTCCGTTTATTTCTTCATTCGGATAAGAGATGCCGGCTTCGGCTATCCGTTTGCTGAAACGACGGACCAGTGCGGCAGTGGAAGCATAATGTTCAAGGCATCCTATTGAACCGCAGGCGCAAGGTTCACCATTAGCTATCAAGGGACATGTCCCAATTCAGTACCTCTATTGGCGTATCCGTTAAACAGTTTGCCGTCAATTATGACTGCGCCACCGATACCGGTTCCTACAGTCAGAAAGACCACATGAGTGGCTCCGTTTCCGGCTCCGTACATCGTTTCGCCGAGTCCCATCAGATTAGCGTCATTTCCCAGTTGGGTAGGAAGTCCGGTCTCTTTTTCCATCCGTCTGCCAGTTTCAGATTTTCCCCAGCCTTGAATATTCTCCGCACCTCCCAATAACGATACGATTCGTACAATCGACAATTCCCGGTGTCCCTATCCCGATACCGGCTATCGTATATTCCTTTGCTTCGGCAAGTTTTCACTTCATTGACTGCCTTGACTAATTGCCCGATGACAGCTTCGGCTGATACGTTCGGCATTCGGATCGGTAGACTTCCCTTGAAAGTGAAATACGCCATTATTATCAATAAGAGCGTATTTCACAGAAGTCCCGCCAAGATCAATTCCTATAGCGTATTCTTTTTCCATATAACTAGGTATGTTTTAAATTCGTTTATACTGTGCCATGCTTGTGCCACCGTATTGGCACGCTTGTGCCAAAGGCTTGGCATAGCAGTGCCAACAGCTTGACACAACTGTGCCAACGGCTTGGCACAAGCAAAGCAACTGTTTTCTTTCATATACCAGTTTATACTCTTTCTGCCCAGATAGGTGAACTCCATGCCCATTGCCCGTCACGCTGGCGAACACGCACGTAGTAGTAATCTGTATCACGCTGAGGCTCTTTATCTTCCATATAGTGTTCCACAGTGAAACAGCTTTCGGGCATAGCACGATTGAAGAGAATTCGCTTCGCTCAGCCAGCCGATCATGAAGTGCGAACGTGAGCTTCGAGCAATTCGCCCAATGTGTGTTCAAACTTCTTGCCGTTGAAATCAGCAATCACTTTTCCGTCTTTCGGCATCTCTACTTCGAGGATGACAGCTTGCATGGCAGCGGGTAGTCGTATTCGGATTCTTGCTGCTGTACATATCCAGTTCGGTTTCTTTTTCGTCTGCGGATACAATGCGGTTTACGTGAGTATGGAATTCTGTTTCACCTTCTTGCGGAGAAGTGAAGGCTGCACCGCGGAAACATGGAGTGACGCTCAGAATGCGTCCTTTGTCTACAGACAATTTACCTTGCCAGTGTACATACTGCTCTTCACGGTTCCATCCGAAATCTACTTTCACTTTGCAGCGGACAGTATCACCTTCGGGGGCAACCGGAGTCAACGGACCATTCATGCGGGCCAGAATCTGACCGTTCTTGACGATATCCACATAGTCGATGCAACTTTCTCCGGTAACATTCAGATAAATGCGGCGGCTGTTGCCACGCACTACGTCACCCATGAAAGCATCGTTGAGGCGGAAGTCAATCAAAATCTTATCGCCGGTTGCGGCGCATACGTGGCGGGTCCGAAGTGCTTCCCATATAGCGTCGCGGGTTAATGACGGAGCCAGTACACCGATACGGCCGTCACCATAACTGCCCGGATAACCCGAATGTTGGTCGGTAGAAGCCATAATACCGAATTTATTACCCAGTTCCAGACCATATTGAATGGTTCCTTCCCATTGGCGGGGGCCATATCGTGCAAGTATGGATAGTCGCCTGATCGCTTTCAGCCAGACCGTGACGAGAATACATTTCTACGAACGGGGTCTGGTCTCCTTCGGTAAAGCATTTCCAGTTATAGCCGCGATAACCACCCTGATAGCCATATGGTGCGGAGTGATGAATACTTTGTGTCCTTTGGCCTTTTGTTTCCAGTCTTCGATGGAAGTGCATTCTACAAGCGGTGCATCGAGATCGTAGTTCAAGGCAACATGGTCGCCATGTTCCATGCTGTGTGCTTCATATCCAACGAAAGTGAGGAATTCTCCTTCTTTATTATATTCGTTTGTCATGGCTACGTACTTCTCATATCCGCCTTCGCGCAAACGTTTGAAAGCACCGGTATGGTAGTCGATTACCCATTTCAGGCGTGGATCGTCTGCTCCGGGGATATCCGGCCACATGGCGTGGGGTGTTACACTTACAAAATCCAACTGTCCTTTCGCTGCTTCAAAAGCATCGCGCATATCGCCGTGTCCGTATGTGATGTTACAATGGTTGTGCAGGTCTCCCCAGTACATTTTGAGGTCACTTGCCGATGGCATTTTCTTTTTGGCTTCTTTACTTCCTGCCGCACAAGAGCCGAGCAGGCTGCCGGATGCTGCCAGTCCTAAAAAAGACCAGCCAGTATTCTTTATAAAATTTCTTCTGTCCATGATATGATTGTTTTGGGTTATTTATCGATTTTCCATCAGTCTTCTGTCTCCTTTGAAAAGCACTGTCTCTTTTTCATCGGGATCATTGTCTTTATATTGTTTCTGAGTTTCTTCAAGTAGTTGCATCAACTCTTTTTGTTTCTTAGCATATTCTGCTTTTCCGAAGATATTGTTCATTTCTCTCGGATCGGCTTTCATGTCATACATTTCCCATTCGTCGATGTCGTTGTAGAAATGAATCAGTTTGAAGTCCTGCGTGCGAATGCCGTAATGACGTTTTACGGAGTGTTCTGCCGGATATTCATAATAATGATAGTAGGCTGCTTTACGCCAGTCGGCAGGAGTCTTGCCTTCGTTTTCCAATACTGGTTTCAGTGATGCTCCCTGAATATCAGATGGCACTTCTACACCGGCAAAGTCAAGGAAAGTGGGGGCGAAGTCTACGTTCATGCTAATGGCGTTGCTGGTGCTTCCGGCTTTAATGGCCTCGGATAACGGATGATAAGCGGCATACGCTGACATTCTTCGTACATGAATCGTTTGTCAAACCAGCCGTGTTCACCCAGAAAGAATCCTTGGTCGGAAGTATAGACAATAATGGTATTGTCCAGTTCGCCGATCTTTTCGAGATAATTCAGCAGACGACCGATATTCTCGTCTACAGCCAGAACGGTAGCCAGATAATCGCGCATATATTGCTGGTATTTCCAGCTGATTAATGCCTTGCCTTTCAGGTCGCCTTTGCGGTATTCGGCAATGCGCTGTGCATAGGCGGAATCCCATTTGTCCTGTACTTCTACAGGCATGCGCTTATAAACGCTATACAGGCGGTTTGTCGTATCTTTCAGCATTTCTTCGCGAGTGAGCAGTTTTAAGTCCCAGTCATTCGTCAGCGTATGCTCGATCGACATATCTTGTTCCCGTGCCGCTTTCCCGCGTCCTTCGTAGTCATCGAACAGGTTTGCGGTTCGGGGAAAATAGTATTGTTGAATATACCCAGATGGCGGGGGGCGGGCATCCAGTTACGGTGGGGAGCTTTCTGATGATACATCATGCAGAAAGGTTTGTTTTGTCGCGGTTTTCGAGGAAATCGATTGCCTTGTCGGTGATAATATCCGTTGCATATCCTTTTTCTACGATGTGCTTTCCGTCTTCCCAGAAGTCAGGGTCGTAGTAGTCGCCCTGCTCATGCTGGCCGCTGAGTATGCTCCAGTGGTCAAATCCCTGCGGTTCGCTGATAAGATGCCATTTACCGATCATGCAGTCTGATAACCGGCTTGTTGAAGTAGTTTCGGGAATGTCTGCTGATCACCGTTGAAGGTGCTTGCATTATCGGTAAAGCCGTTCTCATGGCTGAATTTTCCGGTGAGGATGCAGGCACGTGAAGGACCGGAAAGGGCATTGACTGCATAACAATTGTCAAAACGGATACCCTCATTGGCTATACGATCCATATTGGGAGTCTGGATGAGGTTGCCACCATAGCAGGACATAGCTTGGGTGGTATGGTCGTCGGTCATCATGAAGATGATGTTCGGACGTTTGGTTTCTTCTTTTTTCTGGTTGGCACAGGAAGCGAGGCTTAGTGCAGCCAATGGAAGCAGTAAGGTAGAGGGATTGCTTTTCATGATAGAAATAACATCTGATGATAAAAATGACCAGTGAGGAGCCGAGGCCTTTTCCGTAGCGGGCATATATCCGCATGGAAATCTGGTCTCAGTGCCTCGCTGGTCACTGGATTATAATTTATATTTTAATGACTGTTTCTTGCCGTTTACTTTCACTTCTATTTCCAGTCCGTTTTCATCGAACGTTTTGTTCTTGAACTTAGCGTCAAATTTAGGGGCATCTGCGCTCTTCTTGACTGGGTAAATAACTGTGATGTAACGTACCGCATTCTCATTGTCTTTCTTTACGTTGAATGAAACATTCATACGTTTGTAGCGCTTGCGATATGCAGTAGAACACCATCCCGGCTCTTTTTTCATGCTCATGCCTTCAGGGCCGAAGCATTGAAGTTTCATGTTGCTTCCATCCTCGAATTGAGTCAGGAATGTCATGTCTTCGCGGCTGTTGGCTATCTCACCTTTCGGCATCTGATAGTGCAGGTTGACAGAACCTTTGGCGCTGCCTGATACTTCATCTACAATGACAAAGTAGGTATTGTCTACGAAGAAGACCGAACGGCGGTGCTTGAAGTTCTTGTAGCTTGGGTTTTCTGTAACCAATGTCTGGATATTGCCTTCCGGCTGCCACAGTTTAGTAACAGATTCGGTTGTTTCCAGATTTTTATTGTCCAGAGTCACGGTGTTGTGTACGGAAGTCTGACGGTGCCAGTTGCGTTGTTCCATCACTTCGCCTTCACCTGCATATACATACGAACCGGAGTCGGGGAACAGGTTCTTGCCGTTAAACCACATTTCGAAAGTACCGTTATCCGGCTGACAATGCCAGAAACCTTTCGGACCGGCTTTTACTACCATTTGTGTAGCATCCATTCCCCAGGAATTGCGGAATACAAAGAAACCTGACTTCAGGAAACCTTTCGACATATAATCAGGTAATGCACCCTCTTTGCCGTCTGTTGCCAAATACTTGATAGTTTCGTTTTTTGGGAACAGTTTGCTCCATTCACGATAGTTCTTCAGCATTTCTTTTTTTCCGTGATTTTAGCATCACTGAAACATGGATTTGTGTAATCCGGGAAAGAAATATTAGCATAGAACATGATCATCTTTTCGATGGTATCCAGATATTCCTGTGGAAATTCATTACGGAATCCGTTAACATCTGCAATACCAGTGCCTTGCAGAAGATATTGATAGCAGCAAGGTGGTAATGCGGGTCAAGTTCAAACTGACCGCCATCGTTGTAAACCTGTACGTTTATTTCACGGTTCAGAATGTCAATACCACTTTTTCTCCAGGCCGGAGCTTCTTTAAATTCCGGGAAGAATGCACCTGCATAAATCATACGCTGAGCTTCGAACAACAAGTGATTACCCTGATCAGAGTAATTAGCCAGAATATGTACGGCATGTTTATGATAGTTCACCAGAAATTCAGTCAGGAAATCCGGAGTGAAAGAAGGAGAGGGGAGGAACAACTGGAACTGTGTAGTCTGATCCTGCAGACGATTACTTACTTCCAGCGGACGCCATGCGAAACGTACATTTTCCACTTCGCCTTTAATCTTACCGTCACTTACCAGTTCATATTCTTTCTTGTCCATCTTCACCAACGGATTCTTTTTGATCCAGTCGATGTATTGGTATGCCCATTCTTTGGCATATTTCTCGTCACCCGATACACGGTATGCTTTACCCATCGGAGTAAACCATTTATGACGGTGCAACTGCCAGCGGAGTTCATTGTCTTTCACCGGCCAGTATTGCCAGTTGATATCTTCTCCGTAGTTGTAAGAAGGCTGGTAACCTTTGTGAACAAAGAATGTATGTTTCAATCCGTCGTCCGCCCATTGCTGTTCTTCTTTGCCGATAGTGATCTTTTTCAGATTAATATCCGGAGTCTTCACATTCGTACGTGCACGGTAGTAGTCGAGCAGTGCTTTTGCGGCATCCTCATCTTTGCCTTCCTGATGTAAGGCTTTTACTTTCTCCAATCCGGGGTAGTCCAGGTTGAGTAAGCGAGAATACCTCGCTTTTCAACTCTTGGGCATAACCTTTGCCTACGAAACAAGCAAATGTCAGCAGGACGATATATTTCAGAGTTTTATTCATGATATCATTTATTATTCTGCAAATTACAATTTAGA
>ENA-OQJH01001034-OQJH01001034.1-human-gut-metagenome-genome-assembly--contig:-NODE-1034-length-12863-cov-2.013898_pt1 | contig 12863 bp, 10 predicted proteins | sample MGYA00242597_ERZ504763 | MGnify/ENA primary metagenome ERZ504763 (study PRJEB26092, sample SAMD00036359) | human gut metagenome | host: Homo sapiens | study: EMG produced TPA metagenomics assembly of... | reverse complement strand
AAAAATTAAAAGTTAAACAATAGAACCTGCAAAAGCTGGTTCGGAAACACTAAAGAGGTCATTGAATTATTGTCAAAAACGAATGATTAAGCATAAAGAAATGTGCTGAAAAAAGAGTGCCAACCTGCTGATAATAAAAAAGAAAAGTATTGCATAATTCGTTTGTTTTTAGTAAAGTTAGAAGTTAACTACTCATCTAATTATGACTAAAGAAACACTCCTTATGCAATACCAATCCGAGTGCCTGTCGGCTCTCAAATCAGTAGCGAATATACACAAACCTTTTGAAAAAACGTTCATGGACACCATGAAATTATTCATGGCCATCCCAGATCGTATAAACTTCCTTCAATTGGGCAGATATGGCTGTTTCTCAGAACAGACTTATCGTAACCTTTTTGAGCATGAAACTTTCGACTGGTTTGCGTTTCAACGGCTCTATCATCAGCAAGCATCTCACAGGCAAAAGAAAAGCCATCGCCATCGATCCTTCCTATATCCCCAAATCAAGCAAGAAGACACCTTGGATAGGTTACTTCTGGTCTGGTTGTGCAGGAGAGTACAAGCGTGGATTGGAAATCATGGGCATCGGTGTCATTGACATCGACAACCATGAATGCATGACTTTAGGTTCCATTCAGACACCGGATTGTAAGACCTTGGATAATATGGACAAGAACCTCGTAGACTGGTACAGCAGCTATCTTATCAGCAGAAAAGACAAGCTACAGAGCCTGTCCAGAACGGTGGTTGCAGACGCAGTCTTTTCCAAGGAAACATTCATAACGCCTATGTGTGAGAACGATTTCCATGTCATCAGCCGCTTTCGGAATGACGTAATCCTGTACTATCCGACATTGGAACAGAAAACAGGCAAACGTGGCCATCCAAAGTGGTTTGACGGAAGAATCAACTTTGCCAAATTGGATTTGACCCGCTGCAAGGAATACGAGGTGAACAAAGGAAAGCTATACGGATTGAGGGTATATGCTAAAGCTCTCAAAAGGTATGTTTCCCTAGCCATCTGGTATCCGATGGACGGGAGGACAGACAAGTGGCAACTTTACTTCTCTACAGACGATTCGATGGATGGACGGGAGGTGATGGATTATTACAGAACCAGGTTCAATTGGAATTTTGCTTTAGAGATGGTAAGCAACATGCAGGAATCACCAACTGTCAGTCAACCGACTTCAGAAAGTTGGATTTTCACTTCAATGCATCGCTTGCTGCTGTCAATTTGGCCAAAGCGGCATGTAAGAGACTCGGAATAGCCTATTCCATATCCTCTTGCAAGTCATTCATACACAATGCTTATATGCTTGAATGATTTATTTGCGTGTTCGGGATTGACCCAGACCCGCAAGTTATTGACAAACTTTTCAAAGAACTCATTTTATTTACTGCCAGAGCTGCTTAGGCTTGGCTATTTTTTAACGAACTATTGTATAATAGTACAATTGAAAAGTACCATTTTATATAATATAAAGTAAAAGATTGCAAAATTGCACTAGATTTGATAGCTATTGAAGTATGACGTTATTTATTACTTTCTGTTGTGGCTGCTCTAAGTATGATATGTCTGCTTGATTAGAATCAAAATATTATCAACAAATATTTAAATAACTAAAATCTATGTACTATTATGGAACATGATTCAAGTAGTAAAAAGGCGAGGTCGGTTTCAGTTGAAAACCATGTATTGAGAAGCATGGCTTTACTCATCGGTTTCTTGTTTTTTAGTCAGGTTTGGGGTACTGTATGGCAAATGGTATTCGTGTAACTGGGGTTGTCCAGGATTCGAACAAGGAATTGCTTATTGGTGCAACCGTCCGTGTGAAAGGAACAACTTTGGGAACTATTACTGATGTAGATGGTAAGTTTACAATTACTGTTCCCAATGCTAAAAGTGTATTGGAGGTTTCTTATGTAGGATATAATCCTAAAGAAATTCCTCTTAATGGACAAAACCAGGTGATTATTGTGTTGGAAGAAGACCAAACACACTGGAAGAAGTCGTTGTAGTAGGTTATGGTACTCAGAAAAAGGAAAGTGTGGTAGGTGCTATTACCCAAATCGACAATAAAGCATTGGTAGAGGCAGGTACTACGAATATTACCAATGCTTTGACTGGTAAACTTCGGGTGTGATGACTATACAGACGAGCGGTCAGCCTGGGTCGAATAATGCAGAAATTATTATTCGTGGTGTTTCCAGCTGGAATGGTAGTGGTCCTCTTGTGTTGGTAGATGGTGTTGAACGCGATTTACAGATTTGGACCCCAATGAAGTAGAAACAGTTTCTGTATTGAAGGATGCGTCGGCCACTGCGGTATTCGGAGCCCGCGGTGCTAACGGTGTTATTATTGTGACAACTAAAGAAGGTAGAGTGGGGGATCCAAAATTCTCGGCAACTGTTTCTCATGGTATCTCTTGGGCAACTCGTGTGCCCGAACATGTAGGAGCAGAAATAACATTGAACAGTTACAATGAAAAGCTGATGAATGAGATGAAATTCGACAAAATTGTACCTCAGTCCGATATTCAGAAACATGTGAATCCTTCTTCGCCTTTGGAAAGCATATTGTATCCCGACATTAACTGGTACGACCTGCTGACCAAGGACTTTGCACATGTAACTAATGCGAATGTAAACCTGAGGGGTGGTACTGATTTTATTAACTATTTCTGTTCTTTAGGATTCAACCATGAAACTTCTTTGTTCGATGCCTATCAGGGACAAAATAAGTATCACAATGCCAACTATGATTACAAAAGGGTGAATTTTCGTACCAATCTTGATTTTAAATTGACGAAAACAACGACTATAAAATTAAAGGTAGGAGGCGATGTAGATTTTGAAAACACACCGGGAAATGAACCTTGGGAAGATATTTTTGGAACATCGGGAGTTAACTATCCGGCTTATTATCCGGCATGGATGTTGGAAGAGTATCCTGATTTATATTATCCGGGAATGACAGGCGATCGTCTGGCAAACGTTACAGATGCTCCTTTCCCCGTTAAACGTAAGAATCCTTATACCATGTTGCATGGAGGAAGTTTCGAGAGGAGAAGTGCCATGATGCTGTTCTCTGACCTTATCTTCAATCAGAAACTGGATTTTATAACCAAAGGATTGTCATTTCAGGCCAAAGTGCATTTAATACCCGTCATAAATATAAGCCGTTGGGTTCGAGCTACAATCAAATGCTTTGGTCGTTTCATCCTGAATATTTAGGAACAGACCGGAATCCTTGGGAAAGAAAAAGTGAAGATGAATTTTTCTGGCACGAAGTTCCGGAACCGGGCCTGTCGGTTGGAGGTCTGACTTATTATAACAACTCTTTGAATTATGAATTTGCCCTGAATTATAAACGGAATTTTGGCAATCATTATGTGACAGGTTTGGCTTTGATGAACCGTAATATTGAAAATGTAACTACAGAATATCCTTATCTGTACGAATCGTGGGTGGGTCGTATCACTTATGATTATGCGCATAAGTATTTGTTGGAAGTCAATATGGGATATACGGGTAGCGAACGTTCTCACCCAATAACCGTTTGGTTTTTTCCCTTCCGGAGCTATCGGATGGGTTGTTTCTGAGGAGAAATTTTTCAAAGAGAATGTTTCTTGGATCAGTAAACTGAAGTTTAGATATTCTGACGGATTGGTTGGAAGTGACAATGCTAATTCTCGTTGGTTGTACATCAGTGAGTTTAGCCGTAGCGGAAGTAATATTGTAGAAGATAAAGGAGCCAATCTTTATGCACAGTGGGAAGAAGCACGTAAACAGGATTTTGGTATTGAATTGGGATTCTTTGATAATGATTTAACTCTCAATGTAGATCTTTTTAAAGAAAAACGCGAAAATATTCTTTTGAGTCCGAGATACAATTTCCTGGTGGCCAATGCGTTCAAAGATTTGAATAAAGGACGTATCAAAAAGCATGGTTATGAAGTGGAAATAGGTTATCGTCACCGTACACAATACGGATTAAGCTATGGTTTAAAAGGCATGCTCAGTTTCTCGGAAAACCGGATTCTAGAACGTGACGACTTGCCTTATGCCCCTGATTACATGAAACAAGCTGGCAAACCTTTTGGAAGCAAGACGGATGGTCAGATTACGATAGACGGTAATTTCTTTAATTCGATTGATGAGTCTCATATTTATCCTTCAACTCAGACAAGTTCCTATCTGTTGTCGCTAGGATCGTACAAATACTTGGATTACAATTCGGATGGCGTGATTGATAAGAATGATCTTTTCTGTATTAATGGTTCTAACTATGCTCCTTACGTATTTTCTTTGTCAGGTGAGATATCTTACAAGAATTTTGCAGTAAGTATGCTTTGGTCGGGCAACATCGGAAAATATGTAACTTATAGACGCTCTTTCTTCGCAGATTTCCGGATACGGAAGTAAAGCTATACGAGAATATGGTTGATCATTGGACGCCGGATAATCACGATGCTACTCATAATGGTATGGGAACTCAAAATATTGATTTGGGTAAAGAAGCTTATATGGAAGGTTTTAATTGGCAACGTGCCAACTACATCAAGCTTACGGATTTGAATGTCTCTTATCGTTTTAAATCCAAGGCTCTTGACCGTGCATTAGGAATACGACAGATTAAGGTATTTTTTACCGGACATAATTTGTTGTTGTTTACAGAATTACCGATGGGTGATCCTGAATCGAAGATTTTTGATTATGGTAGCTACCCTCAAATGGCAAGTGCCCGACTTGGTTTGAATATTGATTTTTAAAATCCGAATAATTATGAAGAAAATATATAGATTTTTATTTTGTCTGGTTATTTGTGCTACAAGTAGCTCTTGTACAGACTTTCTGGATATTGCTCCTGATGCACAGCTAACGGAAGAAGATGTTTATTCCAATATGAATAACATCAAAGCTTATTTTAATCCCGTTTACGAAAAAGCGAGAAACGGTAATCCTCTTCATTTTGGACGGTGGGATAACAAATTCTGTTTTGAAATGATGACAGAGGCAGCAGCATGCGGACGTCCTGACAACCATAGTAACGAAATCAAGAAAGGAAAAATAGATGGAGCTACCAATTGGATATCAGGAACAATAGGAAACAAACGTGCTATATTGAATGGTGGTTTCGAAGGTATTCGTATATGTAATAATGTGATAGCGAATATAGACCGGGTAGAAAACGCTCTTTCAGAGGAAGAAAAATACGATCTTCTTGCTCAAGCATATTTTTACAGAGGTTATCTTTATTTTCATATCTGCGAATTGTGGGGAGGAATGCCTTATTTTACAAAAGCATTGACTTCGGATGACGAATGGGATGCTCCTCGCTTGTCGGCCGTTGATACTTACAAGGCTATTGCTGCTGACATGGATTTGGCATACGATACATTTGTAAAGGCTAAATGGTGCGTCGTGATCCTAAACCGGGTGAATCCGGCCATTTGAATCCTACTTATAATTTGGACAAACCCAACGGATGTGCAGCTTTAGCACTGAAGTCCAGAGCATTGTTGTATGCCGCAAGTCCATTGCATAATACCAGTGGCGATATTACTTTATGGCAAGCTGCTGCTGAAGCCAGTCTGAAAGCCATTCAGGTGGCAGAGGAGAACGGATATAGCTTGCAACCTATCAGCAAATGGTTGGACAATACTTACAATGTACAGTATACCAATGAACAGTTGTGGGCAGATTCGCATGGAAAAGTTAAATACAACAGTAAATTGAATGGTTATATCATCGGACAGTTAAGTAAAAATGCAAACTGGGCTGGCGGTCTTTGTCCTTCTCAGAATTTCGTAGATCGTTATGAAACCGCTCCTGTAGATGGCGAGCTGGGTTATCCGCTGAATACGGAAGAGCAGCGTAATGCAGCTATTGCAGCAGGAGCCTTCAATCCTCAACAACCCTATAAGAATCTGGATAAACGATTCTATCAGACTATTTTTTATAATGATGCACCCATTCCCTTATCGAAGACGATTGTAAGTGTATCTAACAAAAACAAAATAAATGTATGGTATATGATAGATGAGAAAGGAACAAGAATAGAATCAGATCATATCAAACAGTCTGGTTATCAAGGATATTGCTGTACAGGGTATTCACAAAGACGAGTGACGGGAGATATGAACTGGACATATACTTCCAGTAGATATTTGACCGATCCGCTTTTCCTTTTAAGCGAACTTTATTTGAATTATGCTGAAGCTGCCAATGAAGTAGGTGGACCTGATGGTGCTGTAGCAGGTGGTATGACTTCTCACGAAGCATTGATGGTGATACGTAATCGTGCCGAACAAGGAGATGTTCGGCCGGAATACTTAGTAAATAAAGACACTTTTCGTGAGCGCATTAAGAACGAACGCTGTATCGAACTGGCATTTATAGGGCATTACTATTTTGATAGTTACCGTTGGAGAGACGCTGAGAAAGATCGCTTAGAACCAACTTATGGTATTGATGTCGAAAAATTAACAGGCAATTATGATAAAGAAAAGTATCCTGATGGGTATAGATACACTCGTGTTAGTATTCCAGAGAATAGACAGACAATGTACTGGGAAGACAAAATGTATTTTTTGCCTTTTGCCAGTGATACGTACTATCAGTTAAGAATTTTGATACATCATTAAATCCATATTGGTAAATTGTAAATAAGGACATTTATGAAAAGATTTAAAGATAGAAGACATTGGTTATCCGTAAGTTTGATACTGATGTTTATGTTAGTGCCTTCTTATGCTTTTGCCCAGAATAAAGCAAAGGATAAAAAAATAGAAGTTACAATTCAAGTTGTGAATGAGAATAATGAACCCATACCTGGTGCCTCAATTGTTGTAGGCGAAGGCTGATTCATGCGGTAACTGATGTGAATGGGCAGTATGTTGTTAGTGCGAAACCTTCTGCTGCCTTAACGATTACTATGATTGGATATGATAAATATACCGGTTTTATTGCCCCTTTGGTAAACGATGGAAAAGTAGTATTGAAAACGGCAGCTTTCCTAAAGTCATCGGATGATATTGTGAATATACCGTTTGGCTCTACATATCAACGTTATACAACCGACAATATGGTAACTTTGACCAGTGAAGATATTTCTAAATATCCTACATCGGATTTAAGAAATGCATTGGTTGGATTGTTCCCGGGATATATATCTAAAGAAATGGATGGTCAACCGGGACTTCAGGCAGAAGAAAGTACCGGAAAATATGGTATTAAAACGAAAGTAGAAGAAGAAGTTCGTGGCCAAAGTGTGGTATACGTGATTGATGATGTCCAAGTTGATATTTCTGAAATGCCTTTGGATCCGGAAGAAGTGGAGAGCGTTACTTTATTGAAAGATCCGGTTTCGAAATCTTTGTTTGGACCTGCGGCTCAGGCTATTATTTATATTAAGACAAAAAGAGGTCATGCTAATGAACGTAAACTTCACGTCAATATGGAAGCTGGTATCAGTGTGGTCGACCGTTTCCCCGAATTTACAACCGGTGTCGATTATGCAAAAATGAATAATCTGGCTCGTATTAATGATGGACTGACACCTTTATATACGACGGAAGCTATTGCTGAATATGCAAAGAACGATCCTTATAATATGTTATATCCTAATATTAATTATAGAGATATGCTGTTTAAAAATACTCGTTCTTATCAAAGAGTAAATTTAGCATCGTCGGGCGGTAATGAGAAAGTGCAATATGCCAGCTATATTGGCTATACAGGTGAAGGTGATATTTATAAAATTGGTTCTAAAGCTGATTATAATCGGTTGAATGTGCGTACGAATTTGGATGTAAAATTCAATCAACGGATGAAATTACGTTTGATTTTGCAGCAGATTTGAATTTACGTCGCTCTCCTAATTATGGTAATGGGGAATATATTCATGAATTTACACCTTTGATTGCAGACGTTACAACATATAGCCCGATTGCATTTCCTGTCTATACAGGTATAAGCGAAAGTACGGGGCGACCTACTTATGGTATTTCACGTACGTTTACTTATAATCCGATTGGAGGATTGAAATCTAGTGGATATTATAAGGATTTAAATCGTTCAGGTATAGCCAATATGGCATTGGATATTGATTTAGGTCATTTGCTTAAAGGTTTGAAATCTGTTTCTTATATGGGCTTTAATGGCTCTTATCTGACTCGTGTAGGAAAAGATGAAGATTATGGTGCTTATTATGTAACTCCTAATCCTGAAAATGAATTGGGTTATGATTTGAAAAAAGTTCGTGACGAGAAACCTGCAACTGGTAAAAGTAAACTGCATGATTACTATAATATCCGTTTTATGGCATACGAACGGTTAAGTTATGAACGTGAGTTTGGTGACATGCATCAAGTAAAGGCTGGTTTGACAATGCTTTATAGTAAATTGATCCGGGAAACATATAAGGAACCTATTCGTCAAGCTAATGGTATTTTTGATTTGAATTATATTCTCAAAAACCGTTATATTTTCCAAGGAACAGTGAATTATGTTGGGTCGAGTTATTATGCATCTAAAAACCGTTATAAAATGTTTCCGACTTTTGGAGCAGCTTGGATTCTTTCTGATGAGAATTTCATGCAAAATCTTAACCATATAGATTATTTGAAATTACGTGCACAAGCAGGGCAAATTGGAGCCATTACTTATAAGTCTGATTATAAATATGAATCTGATTGGAAGAATTCGGGAACAGATGGATTTGGTTATCCAGGTATTGGATCATCTTGGTTTGGTAGTAATACATCTTCATCTAGTAAAACTTATTATTCTACTTTAGAAAATCCTAATTTGGACTGGGAATATTGGAATGAATTTACTGTTGGAGCTGAATGATGTTTTTTAATCGAAAACTTTGGATAGATTTTGCATATTATAACCGTACCAAGAATGGAATCATTGATCAGCTATCTAATCTTTATCCTGATTATTTAGGTTTCCAACAGATTCCTTATACAAATTATAAGAAGACTAGATATTCTGGCTATGAATTGGCTCTCTCTTATCGTGATAAAGTTGGCGATTTGCATTATCGTATAGGTGTTAATTTAACCCGTAATCAGTCGAAAACTTTGGTTTACAATGATTTGAACTATCCGGATAATGAATGGTATCGCAGAAGAGAAGGTACTGCTGGAGGAGGATTGTATGGTTTGGTTTGTTTGGGTAAATATGCATCGGATGAAGAAGCTGCTAATGATCCTGTAAAATCAGCCTATTCTTCTAATCTGAAAGGAGGAGACTTACGGTATCAAGACTTAAATGGTGACGGAGTATTAATGATGCAGATGTTACCCGTATAGGAGAGACCACACCTGATTTATATTATGCTTTGAACATTAATTTGGTTTATAAAGGTTTCGAATTAACTGCTGTCGGTACAGGTATTGCAGGAAGTGATGGTTTCTTGCCTAGTTCATACTATCGTATTGGATCCGGTGATAACAACTATTCAACATGGGTACGTGATAATATAGGCGGTGCTTATCCACGTCTTACTTATTATAAGGTTGATCATAACTTTGAAAACTCAACATTCTGGATGAGAAGTATGGATTATTTCAAGTTACAGAATGTGGAATTGGCATATAATTTACCGGCAAAAGTATGTGATTATTTAGGAGTCGGTGGTATCCGAGTATTTGCCCGTGGATCAAATCTTTTGACTCTTTCAGGTATTAAAGAAACTGATCCAGAATCTCTCACTTCAGGTATTGATCGTTACCCCCTGTACTCAACTTATGTAGGAGGTTTTAAAATAACATTTTAAATAAATGAATATGAAAAAGAGTTTATTGATTTCGATTATAACGCTTTTGATATTGTCTAGTTGTGACGGATTACTTGATAATTATCCATATGGGCAAGTTGATGATGAAGAAATGGGAAAATTCCAACAGTACGTTAGTGGTTTGGTAGGTTATGCTTATGAAGAAATTCCCAGAAGCTATAGGGATATAGAGGGGAATCGTTTGGATTGTATTACAGACGACGCGGTTTGGACTACAGCAAATAATAGTATTGTCAAATTTGCAACTGACGCGGCTAATCCTGCTGATGATCCTTTTGCTACTGTATGGTCTTCATCTTATCGTGCTATATCTAGTCTTAATCATTTCCTTGAAAATGATTTCGGTTTGAAAACTAATTATTATTTAAATCATGAAGTTGATGAAGTATATAAAAAGCGCCTGCAAGGGGAAGCCTATGGGCTTCGTGCTTTTATGGAATGGCGTTTATTGAGATTTTGGGGAGGAAAGGGTATCAAGTCTGGTGAAATGTTGGGTTTCCCTATTATAACCGAGTACATTACGGCAGATAATGAGAATACTGATTTAAAACGTGACACGTATGAAGCTTGTATACGGCAAATCGAAGAAGATTGTAATAAAGCGTATGAGTTATTGCCTATCGCCCATCGTGATTTTTTATATGACAGTGAGTATTTGCGTTCTTTTTCTCAGGTTATTGGAAGCAGTTGTTGGGGACGTATTGACGGTATAACAACACGTGCTATTTTAGCAGATATGTATTTGACGTATGCAAGTCCTTTGTTCAATCCTGGTAACGATATGGCGCGTTGGCAAAAAGCTGCTACATATGCCAAAGAAGTTATAGATTTTAAGATGAATAAAGACAATGTAGAAGGTGGGTTTGCTCCAAATAAAAAGTTTGATTGGTTTGATCCTTGTTCTCCTAGCAGTATATTCATCAGCCGTCGTTATAATAATAGTAATGAAAATAGCGATCATGAATCTGACTTTTATCCGATAGGTTTTAGAGGTAAAGGGTATTTAGGAGCAACACAAGATTTGGTAGAGGCATTCCCTATGGAAAATGGCTATCCTAAAGAACATCCTGAAGGAGCAAAATTATACGATCCCCAAAATCCTTATGCTCATAGAGATCCTCGTTTATATTCTGTTATTTTTATCCAGGTTCTCAAAACAAACATGGATATACATTTGAGGCATGGTTTGATGAGGCTTCGAATACAAATGGTAAAGATGCCCCTGGACTTAATTCAGTGAGTAGAACGGGATATCATATTCGTAAAATGGTGTTCCCCGATTTGGATTGGAGTTCATCCAATGTGTATAAGGCTCCACACGTGAAACATTATTATCGTTGGGAACACATGCTTCTTGCTTTTGCAGAGGCCGCTAATGAATTTGAAGGTCCTAATGGCAATTCGTTTGGAATGTCGGCAAAAGATGCTATGAAATTATTGCGTAGTCGTCAAACATACGATGGTGTTTCTTTACCTTATGCTTCCTCTGATCCGTATTTGGATGAAGCAGCTATCAGTCGGGAAACATTCCGTGAATTGATAAAAATGAAAGGCGTATTGAATTTTGTTTCGAAGGACAACGTTTCTTCGATCTTCGTCGTTGGAATACCGATGTTTCTCAAATAAATAAGCCTGTTCATGGTATCTATGTAGTGAAGAGGGCTGACGCTACTTTGGAATACAGTAGTATGAATGTGGAAGAGAGAATGTTCCCGTCTTTATATGTTCCTATCCCTTATAAAGAGATTCTCAAATCAACTCAATTGGAACAAAATGAGGGTTGGAATACATGGTCTAATTAAATATTATAAAATATATATGAAAAGATATTGTTAATATTATCGGTAGTTTTGTTTAGTGCCTGTTACGAAGATTATGTAGTTGATTATGATTATTCTGGCATCTATTTTACAAATCAGACAGATGTACGTAGTTTCATTGTAGGCGAACGGATGACTTTTGACACAGGGGCAATTCTTGGTGGTGTTTTGGAGAATACTTCCAAAAGGGAGGTCTTTTTTGAAATAGCTCCGGAATTGTTGACCGATCAAGTATTGGAACAGATGCGTTCATCTAAATATAGCTATGTTAAAGAAGCTTTGGAAGGGGTAGAACATTTGGAATTTTTGCCACAAGAATGGTACAGCTTGAGTAATAATGAGAAGATGGTCATTGAGAAAGGAAAATATGCAGGTATTTTAACAATTACCGCTAATGACCAATTCATTCAGAATCCAAGCGAAACTTTAAAAGCAAAATATGCGTTGCCTTTACGAATTACAAGTGCCGATGCCGATTCTTTGATTAAAGGTAAGGAATATACTGTTATTGCTGTTAAATACGAGTGTAAATTGTTTGGTAATTATTACCATTATGGTGAATGGACATCTTATGATGCAGAAGGTAACGAAACAGGTAAAGATGCGGTGAGATTTTCACTTCCAATGTCTGAAAATACTATAAATGAGTTGGTTACTAATGCTCCTTATCAAGTTTTAGCTACTAAAGCCGCCAATCTGTCTGGATATAAGATGTTGATACAGTTGAATCCAGTGACCAATGAGGTTTCTTTGACAGCTCCGGAAGGTGCGAACTATACAATCGAAGCAGCTGGTGAGTGCAAATATAATAATCCTAAACTGTTGCAGGATCGTAAAATGATGTTTCAGTATAAAGTTACGAAGGAAGATGGTAGTTATGTAATAGCGAAAGACACACTTGCTTTTAGAAATAGAATCAGAGATGGTGTGAATGAATGGCGTGATGAAGATCCTAATAATTATAAATAATGCGAATCAGTAGTTGACCTCTGATTTTGTTGTTTTAAAAAATTAGATAAATAAATGCGATGGCCACTTTTCCCATCGTATGTATTAAAAGTCCAGATGTTGATCTGACTTTCATCGCTCTTTGAATATTTGTTTTCTCATTAATCCAGTTGAATAATGACTCTATGGGTTGTCTGATCTTGGATACAGCAGTTGAGTACAGGTCTCTGTATTGCTTTTTCTCTTTGCGTTAATAATACGGTTTACTTCACCTTTAA
>ENA-OQJH01001033-OQJH01001033.1-human-gut-metagenome-genome-assembly--contig:-NODE-1033-length-12865-cov-2.065473_pt1 | contig 12865 bp, 19 predicted proteins | sample MGYA00242597_ERZ504763 | MGnify/ENA primary metagenome ERZ504763 (study PRJEB26092, sample SAMD00036359) | human gut metagenome | host: Homo sapiens | study: EMG produced TPA metagenomics assembly of... | reverse complement strand
CTATAAATCCGGTAATTAATGTGACCACTTTACCGCCCCGGTTCTTTTGTCAATGGAAACTCGCAGGCTTTGTTTGTTTTGTTCGAGAGTAACTTGCTCTTCATCGTTATCCATTTCATAGCCGAAGTCCGGATTCGTGGAATACACTACGTTTAATCTATCTTTCCAATCATTATTTTCATACTCGTCATTTTTAATCCTTTTCAAAAGTATTAAACTTATGGAAAAGAGCAAAATTTGAACCTCTTTTCATTGTTTTGTTTAATCTCTATTAAGGTTTTCTGTTATAGGGTTGTCAGTCTCAAAAAAGATTGTACTTTTGCAAAATACCAAATTTAGTAAGAAGTATGAGCACATCTATACGAAAAGAGGCGGATAAAGTGCCGGAGCCTACCTTGCGCAGACTTCCCTGGTATCTGTCCAACATAAAACTAATGAAAGAAAAAGGAGAACAGTACGTCTCTTCTACACAAATCTCTAAGGAAATAAATATTGATGCTTCTCAAATCGCCAAGGATTTATCCTACGTCAATATCTCCGGGCGCACGAGAGTAGGGTATAACATTGATGCGCTGATTGAAGTGTTGGAGAGTTTTCTTGGATTTACCAATATGCACAAAGCCTTCTTGTTTGGTGTAGGTAGCTTGGGGGCTGCTTTGCTTCGGGATTCAGGTTTGCATCATTTCGGGCTGGAGATTGTGGCAGCTTTTGATGTGAATCCGGAATTGGTGGGAAAAGACCTGAATGGTATTCCTATTTTTCACTCCGATGATTTTGAGGCAAAGATGAAAGAATACGATGTAAATATCGGTGTGTTGACCGTGCCTATTAATATTGCTCAGGAAATTACAGATAAGATGGTAGACGGAGGTATAAAAGCCGTATGGAACTTTACTCCTTTCCGAATCCGTGTACCCGAGAATATTGTGGTGCAGAATACGTCTTTATATGCTCATTTGGCTGTTATGTTTAACCGATTGAATTTTAACGAGAAATAATGAAGATTATTGCAGTAGGCATGAACTACGCCCAGCATAACAAAGAACTGGGACATACACAAGTAAATACGGAGCCGGTGATTTTTATGAAGCCTGATTCTGCTATTCTGAAGGATGGCAAACCGTTTTTCATTCCCGACTTTTTCCAACGAGATACATTATGAAACGGAATTGGTAGTCCGTATCAACCGATTGGGGAAAAATATCGCTCCCCGTTTTGCTAACCGTTATTATGATGCTGTGACAGTTGGTATCGACTTTACAGCCCGTGACCTTCAACGAAAGTTCCGTGAGCAGGGGAATCCCTGGGAGCTTTGTAAAGGTTTTGATTCATCGGCTGCTATTGGGACTTTTGTTCCGGTAGAGCATTATAAAGATATTCAAAATCTGAACTTCAATCTGTTGATCGACGGTAAAGAAGTACAGCGTGGCTGTACAGCAGATATGCTTTTCAAGATAGATGATATTATCGCTTATGTCAGTCAGTTTGTAACGTTGAAAATCGGTGATCTACTCTTTACGGGGACTCCTGTCGGTGTAGGTCCTGTTAGTATCGGACAGCGTTTGCAAGGTTATCTGGAAGAGGAAAAACTGCTGGATTTCCATATCCGTTGATCTTTTTTATTCATTAGTACTCATTTGTTATACAAAAATATGAAGATAAGAGTAGGCTTTGGCTTCGACGTACATCAGCTGGTCGAAGGGCGTGAATTGTGGCTGGGCGGTATTCTTTTGGAACATACCAAAGGATTGTTGGGACATTCGGATGCTGATGTATTGTTGCATGCGGTTTGCGATGCTTTGTTAGGGGCGGCGAATATGCGTGATATCGGCTATCACTTTCCCGATACGGCTGGAGAATTTAAAAACATAGATAGCAAAATTCTGCTGAAGAAAACAGTGGAATTGATTGCTACCAAAGGATATAAAGTGGGTAATATCGATGCAACCATTTGTGCCGAACGCCCGAAGTTAAAGGCACATATTCCTTTGATGCAAGAGACGATGGCAACTGTCATGGGAATTGATGCGATGATATTTCCATTAAGGCGATACTACCGAGAAACTCGGTTTTACGGGTCGTGAAGAAGGTATATCAGCCTATGCTACCGTATTGATAGAGAAGATTTCTTAACCCCTAAAACAAATAAATATGATTCGGCTCTTAAAAATTTACTTAACACTTACCTTTTTGTTGGTAACGACTTTTTGTATGGCTCAAAAGAGTGAACTGAAATTTAGTAAAGATGGTAAATTCAAAATTGTGCAATTTACCGATGTGCATTTTAAATACGGCAACCGGGCTTCTGATATCGCTTTGGAACGCATAAATCAGGTGCTTGATGATGACGCCGGATTTGGTAATTTTTACCGGCGATGTTGTTTATTCTGCTCCGGCAGATTCCGGAATGTTGCAGGTATTGGAACCGGTAGTTAAACGCAAACTGCCTTTCGTGGTCACTTTTGGTAATCATGACAATGAACAGGGAATGGCACGGGAACAGTTATATGATATTATCCGTAAAGTTCCCGGCAATTTATTGCCTGACCGGGGAACAGTCTTATCGCCGGACTATGTATTAACCGTGAAATCGTCTTCTAATGTTAAGAAGGATGCAGCTTTGCTTTATTGCATGGATTCTCATTCCTATTCTCCTTTGAAAGATGTGAAGGGATATGCATGGCTTACATTCGATCAGATAAATTGGTATCGCCAGCAGAGTGCTGCTTATAAAGCGCAAAATGGTGGACAGCCTTTGCCGGCTCTTGCCTTTTTCCATATTCCTCTTCCTGAATACAATGAAGCTGCCCGTTCAGAAAACGCGATTCTTCGCGGAACTCGTATGGAGGAAGCTTGTGCACCTAAATTGAATACGGGAATGTTTGCGGCAATGAAAGAAGCGGGTGATGTGATGGGTATGTTTGTAGGACACGATCATGATAATGATTATGCAGTGATGTGGAAGGGTATTCTTCTGGCTTATGGACGCTTCACCGGTGGAAATACGGAATATAATCATTTGCCTAACGGGGCCCGTATCATCGTATTAGATGAGGGTGCTCGTACATTTACGTCCTGGATTCGTCAGAAAGACGGAGTGGTGGATAAAATTTCCTATCCGGCAAGTTTTGTCAAGGACGATTGGACTAAACGTTGAGGCTTGCGAACTTCACATGGCTAAGGCGCGTGTACTTTGAACCATAGCTTTCGTATTGGCGTGATACTTTCGCCGATGCAATGTAGATAATATCTCCCAGTCGGTATTCATGTTCTATCCCTGATAGAGTGCATGAAACCGCACTGGGATTTTTTGATGGAATACTTATAATAACCAGGTTTCCACTGGCATCGGTTAAAAGTCAGTATCTGCTTGACAAAAAACTGTGGGGTAGTGCCGTTCACTCTTGTTTTGTATGGATCGTCTTCCAGTCGTACGCGGGTGACTTTTAATTTTAAGTCAGTCAGTTTTTCCCCTAATTCTCCCAAATAGCGACTTGATGAACGTTTCTCTCTCGACTTCTGATCATGATATCCAAATGTATGGAATGATAAGCCTGTGCTATTTGGACGAAACGTTCCTGTTTAGGTATTTTTGGGGTGAACTTGTAAGCTACCCAACTTAAATAGGCAGGATCTATCTTCAAAATTTCATGAAGAAAATGTCCCCGGTATTTTCCGAAAAAGATAAGGTCGTCACCGTTACTCTGCATTCTTTTCTCATTATAATCCATGAGAATAAGGCAACGCTTGAATAGTAAAACATCGTACTGGCCATCCGGAGGGATTCGTTAATGTCCGGTGACAGGTCATGTATATAAAGAATGGATTGCTTTTCGGGCAAGGGAGAGTACAGCCAAAGGGAATAGTTTGGTTTCCCCGGTCGGGGCAACACCACCAAGTAGACTCCTGCCTCTTTAAAAGAGGCTCTGCCTCGGTTGTACTCATTCAATTTGGCATACAATAAGGCTTCTTCGTTTTCGGAAATGCCCGGTAATCTAGGGTTAGCCATAATTGTTCTCGCTTTTGGTATATTTCAAATATAAGGATTTTCTTTCAGAAAAGCAACTTTTCTCTTTGAAATCTCGTACATTTGTAACCATGTAAATTTTCAAAATTCGAATGGAAGAACGAAACAAGAGAGTATTGGTAGGTATGAGTGGTGGCATAGACAGCACCGCTACCTGCTTGATGCTGCAAGAACAAGGATATGAGATTGTAGGAGTTACCATGCGTGTGTGGGGAGATGAACCGCAGGACGCCAGGGAGTTAGCAGAACGGATGGGGATTGAACATTATGTGGCAGATGAGCGTATTCCTTTTAAAGAGACCATCGTAAAAAACTTCATAGACGAATATAAGCAGGGGCGTACACCGAATCCGTGTGTGATGTGCAATCCGTTGTTTAAGTTCCGTGTTCTGACGGAGTGGGCGGATAAGTTGAATTGTGCATGGGTAGCTACCGGACATTATTCGCGATTGGAAGAGAAAAACGGAAACATTTATATAGTAGCCGGAGACGATGATAAGAAAGACCAGTCGTATTTTCTCTGGAGATTGGGGCAGGATGTGCTGAAACGTTGCATTTTCCGTTGGGAGATTATACGAAGGTAAAGGTCCGTGAGTATCTTGCGGAGAAAGGGTATGAGGCAAAGTCGAAAGAAGGAGAAGTATGGAAGTCTGCTTTATTAAAGGAGATTATCGTGATTTTCTTCGTGAGCAGTGTCCCGAACTGGATAGTGAAATCGGACCGGGATGGTTTGTCAACTCTGAAGGAGTAAAACTGGGGAAACATAAAGGGGCACCTTATTATACGATTGGTCAACGAAAAGGACTGGAGATTGCTTTAGGAAAGCCTGCTTATGTGTTGAAAATCAATCCGCAGAAAAATACAGTGATGCTTGGAGATGCCGACCAATTGGAAACTGAATACATGTTGGCGGAGAAGGATAAGATTGTGGATGAACGGGAACTGTTCGGGTGTGAGAATTTGACGGTACGGATTCGTTATCGCAGTCGTCCGATTCCCTGTCGGGTGAAAAGACTGGAAGACGGACGTTTGTTGGTCCGTTTCCTCGAAACGGCTTCAGCCATTGCTCCCGGACAATCTGCTGTGTTTTATGATGGAAGACGGGTGCTGGGAGGAGCTTTATCGCTTCCCAAAGAGGAATCGGCTGGTGATTATAGAAAATGAAGAATTATGATTGATTAAAATAGAAAGATAACTTATGAAGAAGTTTATAGTATTGATTCTCGCTCTAAATCTGTATCTGGGGGTATCTGCCCAATTTACTCCGGGAGATACCTTAAAATACCGGATTAGTCTGAAAGACAAAGCGGCTACGGACTATTCCTTGCAAAAACCGGAAAAGTATTTGTCTAAGAAATCTATAGAACGGAGAAAGAAACAGGGATTGCCCATTGATTCTACGATTTACCGGTTTGCAGGACGTATGTAGATGCCATACGAAAGACTGGTGTTCATGTACTTGTGACCGGGAAATGGGATAATTTCGTTACTGTTTCTTGTAATGACAGTACCTTAATCAGCGAAATAGCTCAACTGCCTTTTGTACGTTCTACAGAAAGAGTGTGGAAAGGTATCACGCAAAGAGCATTTCAAAGAGACTCACTGATAAATAAACCGTTGCGCACCGATAGCCTTTACGGTCCTGCAATCACGCAAGCGGCTATGAGCGCGTCGATCTCCTGCATGATGCAGGCTTTAAGGGACAGGGAATGACCATTGCCGTGATTGATGCCGGCTTCCATAATGTGGATAAGATTGATGCCATGAAAAATATCCGTATTCTCGGTGTGCGTGACTTTGTGAATCCGGAGGCAGATATTTATGCAGAAAGCAGTCATGGAATGTCTGTATTGTCCTGTATGGCTATGAACCAGCCGCATGTGATGATTGGCACTGCTCCTGAAGCTTCTTATTGGTTGCTGCGTAGTGAAGACGAATATTCGGAAAATTGGTAGAGCAGGATTATTGGGCGGCAGCATCGAGTTTGCCGATAGTGTAGGAGTGGATTTAGTGAATACATCGCTTGGTTACTACTCATTTGATGATCCTACGAAGAATTATAGATACCGTGACTTGAATGGGCATTATGCATTGATGTCCCGTGAAGCTGCGAAGGCTGCCGATAAAGGAATGGTCGTTGTGTGCAGTGCCGGAAATTCGGGCGCGGGTTCGTGGAAGAAGATTACTCCTCCGGGAGATGCGGAGAATATCATAACTGTAGGAGCTGTAACAAAAAGAGGAGAACTGGCGCCGTTTTCTTCTGTAGGAAATACGGCTGACGGGCGTGTGAAGCCGGACGTAGTGGCTGTCGGTTTAAATTCGGATGTGATGGGAACGGATGGAAATCTTCGTCGCGCCAATGGAACCTCTTTTGCTTCTCCGATTATGTGCGGTATGGTAGCTTGTTTGTGGCAGGCTTGTCCGAAGCTGACGGCAAAGCAGATTATTGATTTGGTGCGTCAGTCAGGTGACAGAGCTGATTTCCCGGATAATATATATGGATATGGTATTCCCGATTTGTGGAAAGCATATCAATCAACTCAACGTTAACTGTTCTTTTTTATGGATTCTCTTTCCCTTTTAGAACTGAATTCACTTGTCCGCCGTAGTCTGGAGCAATGCCTGCCCGATGAATATTGGATACAGGCAGAGTTGAGCGATGTCCGTTCCAATACGACGGGGCATTGTTATCTGGAATTTGTGCAGAAAGATCCTCGTAGTAATAATCTCGTAGCCAAAGCACGGGGGATGATTTGGAATAATATCTACCGCTTGCTGAAACCCTATTTTGAGGAAAGCACCGGACAACTATTTACCTCCGGTATTAAAGTGCTGGTGAAAGTAACTGTTCAGTTTCATGAGTTATACGGTTACAGTTTGACGGTGCTTGATATTGATCCTGCTTACACGTTGGGAGATATGGCTCGCCGTCGTCGGGAAATATTATTGCAGTTGGAAGAGGAGGGAGTCTTGACGTTGAATAAAGAACTTGAAATGCCGGTTCTTCCCCAACGTGTTGCCGTCATTTCTTCGGCTACCGCAGCCGGATATGGAGATTTCTGCCATCAGTACAGCACAATCCGGGCGGATTCTATTTTATACAGAACTTTTTCCGGCTTTAATGCAAGGCAATCAAGTTGAAGAGTCTGTATTGGCGGCTTTAGACCGTATCAATGCCCGCATCAATGAATTTGACGTAGTGGTCATTATTCGTGGCGGTGGGGCTACTTCCGATTTATCCGGTTTTGATACTTATCTACTAGCAGCTGCATGTGCGCAATTTCCATTACCTATCATTACCGGTATTGGTCATGAACGCGATGATACAGTCCTTGACTCTGTAGCTCATACCCGGGTAAAGACTCCTACGGCTGCTGCCGAGCTTCTGATTCATCAGGTAACGGAAGTAGCAGAGCATCTGGAAGAATTATCTGTACGTCTTCAACAGGGAGCTTATATGCTTCTTGAGCAGGAACAACGAAGGTTGGAGGCGCTCCAAATCCGTATTCCCAATCTTGTTCACCGCAAACTTGCGGATGCTCGTTTTTCTTTGCTGGCAGCAAAGAAGGATTTGTCACAAGTGGCGAAAGCATTGTTGGCCCGTCGGTCTCACCGGTTGGAACTTTTGCAACAGCGGATAGCAGACGCCTCTCCGGATAAACTCTTGAGCCGGGGATACAGTATTACAATCAAAGACGGGAAAGCGGTGACGGACGCATCTTCGCTGAAACCGGGAGATCGCTTGACAACCCGGTTGCTGAAAGGAGAAGTGCAATCTGTGGTGGAAAAGTAACTATCCGTCGACTGTTTATTTGTAAGAACATTCATCATTAACCATTAAATATCAATCATCGTGGCAGCAAAAAAAGAAACATATTCCCAAGCAATGGAACGTCTCGAAAAGATCGTTCGCCAGATAGATAATAACGAACTGGATATCGACATTTTGAGTGAGAAAATAAAAGAAGCCAATGAGATTATTGCTTTTTGCAAGGATAAACTGACAAAAGCCGACCGGGAAGTCGAAAAATTATTGCAAGAAAAGAGGCTATCTGAAGAATAAAAGTTATTTTTGCGTTTCAATGCAATAGAAAATAAACTAATACATAACAATATGAAAGAAATAGACTGGGCGAATCTGTCATTCGGATACATGAAGACAGATTACAATGTGAGAATCAACTTCCGTAATGGTGCATGGGGAGAATTAGAGGTTAGTAGTGACGAACACCTTAATTTGCACATGGCGGCAACCTGTTTACACTATGGTCAGGAAGCCTTTGAAGGGCTGAAAGCATTCCGTGGAAAGGATGGTAAAGTACGTATTTTCCGTTTGGAAGAAAACGCAGCCCGTCTGCAATCTACTTGCCAGGGAATTTTGATGGCAGAACTTCCGACAGAACGGTTTAAAGAAGCAATTTTGAAAGTCGTAAAACTGAATGAACGTTTTATCCCTCCTTATGAAACCGGTGCTTCTCTTTACATTCGTCCGCTGTTGATCGGAACAAGTGCCCAAGTAGGTGTACATCCTGCTGAAGAGTATATGTTTGTTGTGTTCGTAACTCCGGTAGGTCCATATTTCAAAGGTGGTTTCTCTACCAATCCGTACGTTATCATTCGTGAGTTCGATCGTGCCGCTCCTCATGGAACAGGTATTTATAAAGTAGGTGGCAACTATGCAGCCAGTCTTCGTGCTAACAAGAAAGCACACGATCTGGGGTATTCCTGCGAGTTCTATCTTGATGCGAAAGAAAAGAAATATATTGATGAATGTGGTGCTGCCAATTTCTTCGGTATTAAAGATAATACTTATATCACTCCGAAATCAACTTCTATTTTGCCTTCTATTACCAATAAAAGTTTGATGCAGTTGGCAGAAGACATGGGTATCAAGGTGGAACGCCGTCCGATACCGGAAGAAGAACTGGAAACATTTGAAGAAGCAGGTGCTTGTGGTACTGCCGCAGTAATCAGCCCGATTCAGCGTATCGATGATTTGGAAAACGGAAAATCATACGTTATCTCTAAAGATGGTAAGCCGGGACCTATCTGTACAAAATTGTACAATAAGCTGCGTGGAATTCAGTATGGCGACGAGCCGGATACACATGGCTGGGTGACGATTGTAGAATAGCGATATATTATGAAATAACACATTTATCAATTAATATTATTCACTATGTTAAAACTAAACTCAGAACTGCGTGCTCAGGCGCGTGAGGCACTTCGAGGAAAGTGGCCTATGGCAGCCGTTGCTGCACTTATTTATTCAGTTATTGCCGGTGGATTATCTGCTATTCCTGTGATTGGCGGATTATGTTCATTGTTTGTCGGACTTCCGGTTGCATACGGCTTTGCTATTGTGATGCTTGGTGTATTCAAAGGCAAAGAGATTGATTTCGGAGTGTTATTCGAAGGCTTCCAGGACTATGGACGTATTTTTGTAACGAAGTTGCTTCAGGGTATCTATACCGCTTTGTGGATGTTGCTGTTGGTTGTACCAGGAATTATCAAGCACTATTCTTATGCAATGACCGACTATATCTTGAAAGAAGAACCCGAAATGAAAAACAATGCAGCTATTGAGAAAAGTATGGCTATGATGGAAAACAACAAGATGAAACTGTTCATGCTTGATTTGAGCTTTATCGGTTGGGCTATCCTTTCTCTCTTTACTTTCGGTATCGGATTCTTTTTCCTGCAGCCTTATGTGCAGATCGCTCATGCTGCTTTCTATGAAGATTTGAAAGCACAACAAGGTGGAAATGTAGAAGTAAACGTTGAAGTGAATGTTGAGATTTAATAACACGAATCATTCAATATTATAGAAGAATGGAGCATAGAGAAATCTGTGCTCCATTTCTTTTTGTCGGTTGCGTCAAAATCAGTACCTTTGCGACCTAATCAGGATTGATATGGGAAAGAATAAATTAGAAAAGTTTGCCGATATGGCGAGTTATCCACACGTGTTCGAATATCCTTATTCGGCGGTAGATAACGTGCTTTTGACATGAAGGGAAAATGGCATAAGGAGTTTTTTAAAAACGATCATCCGATTGTGCTCGAACTAGGCTGCGGACGTGGTGAGTACACCGTCGGCTTGGGTAAAATGTTTCCCGAAAAGAACTTTATAGCAGTTGATATAAAAGGTGCCCGTATGTGGACGGGAGCAACGGAATCATTACAGGCCGGAATGAAGAATGTCGCTTTTCTGCGTACCAATATTGAAATCATTGAACGTTTTTTTTGCCGAAGGCGAAGTAAGTGAAATATGGCTTACCTTCTCTGACCCGCAAATGAAGAAAGCAACCAAGCGATTGACTTCTACCTATTTTATGGAACGGTACCGTAAATTCTTGCAGCCGAATGGTATTATCCACCTGAAAACGGACAGCAACTTCATGTTTACCTATACCAAATACATGATTGAAGCGAACAAACTTCCGGTTGAGTTTATGACTGAAGATTTATATCATTCTGATCTGGTAGATAATATTCTCGGTATCAAGACTTATTATGAACAACAATGGCTGGATCGTGGTTTAGCTATTAAGTATATCAAGTTCCGGCTTCCGCAGGAAGGTCAATTGCAAGAACCGGATGTAGAAATAGAACTTGATCCTTATCGTAGTTACAATCGTAGCAAACGTAGTGGATTAAGTACAAGTAAATAGTTTTGTACAGTAACAATCGCCCTTAAAGTGAACTGACACTTAATCGAATGGTGATTTTAAATTGTAAATAGTAAATCGTCAAATAGTAAATAAAATGACTCTCTATCCTAAATTGATATTAGATGCATTGGCAACGGTGCGTTATCCCGGTACGGGAAAGAATTTGGTGGAAGCGGAGATGGTTGCCGATAATCTCCGTATTGATGGCATGACTGTCAGCTTCTCATTGATCTTTGAGAAACCGACTGATCCGTTTATGAAATCAATGTTGAAGGCTGCGGAAACAGCTATCCATACGTATGTCTCTTCTGATGTGCAGGTAACGATTACAGCGGAAAGTAAGCAAGCTGCCCGCCCGGAAGTTGGCAAGCTCCTTCCGCAAGTGAAGAATATAGTTGGCATATCTTCCGGTAAAGGTGGAGTAGGCAAGTCTACGGTGTCTGCGAATCTGGCTGTTGCTTTGGCTAAATTAGGTTATAAAGTAGGTTTGCTTGATGCTGATATTTTTGGTCCTTCTATGCCGAAGATGTTTCAGGTGGAAGATGCACGCCCTTATGCTGAACGTATCGACGGTCGTGACATGATTATTCCGGTAGAAAAATATGGAGTGAAATTATTATCTATCGGCTTCTTTGTCGATCCGGATCAGGCAACTTTGTGGCGTGGTGGAATGGCTAGTAATGCGTTGAAACAGTTGATTGCTGATGCAGCTTGGGAGAGTTGGATTATTTTCTGATAGACCTTCCTCCCGGAACCAGTGATATTCATTTGACAGTTGTTCAAACGCTGGCCATGACAGGGGCGATTGTTGTCAGCACTCCGCAGGCAGTGGCTTTGGCAGATGCCCGTAAGGGAATCAATATGTTTACCAATGATAAGGTAAATGTACCTATCCTTGGTTTGGTTGAAAATATGGCTTGGTTTACTCCTGCCGAACTTCCCGAAAATAAATACTATATCTTCGGAAAAGAAGGCGCAAAGAAATTGGCTGAAGAGATGAATGTTCCTTTGTTGGGACAGATACCTATCGTACAAAGCATTTGCGAAGGGGGAGATAATGGTACACCTGTTGCGTTGGATGAAGATTCCGTAACCGGACGTGCTTTCTTATCCCTGGCTGCCAGTGTCGTTCGTCAAGTAGATCGACGGAATGTAGAGATGGCGCCGACTCAAATCGTGGAAATGCATAAATAAGTGGAATCTAGAGTTGGATAGCTTTGCAGTAAGTTATCCATAGGATATAAAACGAGCCTCCGTAGTCTTTGAAAAGCTACGGAGGCTCGTTTATTTATTGATTTTTAGGATTACGTATTCTTGCAAAATAATCTTATATTATAATCCGCGTAATCCATGCCTAAATATATTATATAAACTAATTATGATGACATACTTATATAGCAATTGTTGTTGGCGGATTTCCTCTACAAGATAGTGACGTTATATGTTAGGATATGACGTATATGATAATGATACCGTCACTATCCTAAACATATACCGTCACTATCTTTTTAACGTTCGAATTACTTATTCAAAGCTTTCATAAGCTCTTTTTTCATGGTGTCTACTCCGGGAAATCCAGTTTGCTTGAAAGTAATATTACCCTCCGGATCAACAACAAAATAAGTAGGAACTCCCCGGATATTGAAGCTGGACATCAGAAAACTCCATTGTTCATTTGTCACACGGAAATGCTCACCATGAATGTCGGTAATCATATTTTCCCAAGTGCCTTTGGGTGAAGTTTCGCCTGTGATGTAGAGGTAGATAATATCCTTGTCTTTTAATTCCTCTTTCATTGGAGTAATGGCTTTATTGGCTGTGCGACAAGGGCCACACCAAGTTGCCCAAAAATCGACTAACAACGTGTGTCCGCGGAATTTAGAGATAATGGATGGGAATAAGTCCTCATTGGAGACTTGTCCCGTCTCGTTTACAGTGAAGCCTGTCTTTCTTTTGTTTAATTCTATTTTCTTTATTATTTCTTTGTTCGTTTGAGTAAGCATCTCTGCGTATGCCGGGGAAGAAAGTTTTAGTTCGGCATTCTGCTCTGCTGTTAACGGGGTAAAATCCTTTATGGATTGATACAGTTTATTAAATTTAATGTTATCGAATAAGGGGCCCTGTCCCGTTCCCAGTGTCTCTTTAAGTACATCTAAAGAATTTG
>ENA-OQJH01001032-OQJH01001032.1-human-gut-metagenome-genome-assembly--contig:-NODE-1032-length-12893-cov-2.061256_pt1 | contig 12893 bp, 14 predicted proteins | sample MGYA00242597_ERZ504763 | MGnify/ENA primary metagenome ERZ504763 (study PRJEB26092, sample SAMD00036359) | human gut metagenome | host: Homo sapiens | study: EMG produced TPA metagenomics assembly of... | reverse complement strand
CTGCAATTGAGATTGCCATTGAGATTGCTTGCGGATTTTAGGTTTATAAAGATTATGAAGGAGGAATTTGGATTGGAACAATGTTTGGAGGTGTCAACTATCTGCCTAATCGTATCTTGACTTTTGCTAAATATGTACCGGGAAGCGATCCATATTCTTTAAATACCAAACGTATCCGTGGATTGGCAGAAGATAATAATGGGTGTATTTGGATAGGTACTGAAGATAATGGTGTTAATGTATTGGATCCTCGAACAGGTAAAGTACATCAGATATATGATAATGTTCCAGGTCGTCTCATTACACTATCAGTAAAACATTATGAAAATCATATATATGTTGGATTATTTAAACAAGGAATGAATGATATTAGTATACCTGGTGAACATCTTAAATACGTCAGTGATAAGGATTTGGGTATTGAAGAAGGAAGTGTATATAGTTTTTTAAAAGATAGTAAAGGTCGTACTTGGATAGGACCTGGGTGGGGATTATATGTATCACAACCTAAGGAAAGGAAATTTCACCGTGTGGAAGAAGTAGGATATAACTGGGTTTTCGATATAATGGAGGCTAGAGATGGTACAATTTTGGCTTGCTACTATGGGAAATGGTGTTTGGAAATGTGATCCTAAGAATAATTCTTATAAGAATTATTCTTATAAGGAAGGAGTTGACAACTCTCTAAGCTCCAACTCCGTCAGCTCCATCATGCAGGACAGTAAAGGGAATATATGGTTCTCTACCGACCGTGGCGGTATATGCAGATATAATGAAGCGCAGGACAACTTTACCACTTTCAGTATTGAAGACGGACTACCGGATGACGTAGCTTACAACATATTGGAAGATGATGCCGGAAATCTGTGGTTTGGCACCAATAAAGGATTGGTCAAGTTCAATCCCGAGAGTGGAGATGTACGTGTCTTTACCAATAAGGACGGATTGCTGGGTAATCAGTTCAATTATCAATCGGCATTGAAAGCTCAGGATGGAAGGTTCTATTTCGGCGGGGTGGACGGATTGATCGCGTTCGATCCTACTGTTCAGGAGGAGGAAAAGCCGCTTCCGCCTGTTTACATTTCCAAGTTCAGTATATATAATAAGGAGGTGACGGTGCATACTCCCGAATCACCCCTGAAACAATGTATCGTACATACGGATGAAATCGTCCTGCCTTACGACCAGGCCAATATCAGCTTTGATGTGGCATTGCTCAGCTACTCTACGGCCGAGTCCAACCAATACTATTATCGTATGGAACCTCTTGACAGGGATTGGGTACGGGCTGCCAGCAACCAGAACATCTCGTATGCCAAACTTCCGCCGGGAAAATACACCTTCCGTGTGCAAGCTACTCACGGCAGCAAGTCCGAGTCGTCCACACGCTCTCTGTCTATTATCATTCTTCCTCCGTGGTGGCAGTCTATCATTGCTTACATTGTATATACAGTATGTATTATCCTGATCGTGGTTGGCACCATCTTATGGTACAAACGCCGCAAGGAGAAACAACTGGAAGAACGGCAAAAGCTGTTTGAGATCGAAAAGGAGAAGGAACTGTACGAATCCAAAGTGGACTTCTTCACAGAGATAGCGCACGAAGTGCGTACCCCTTTGACACTGATCAACGGTCCTCTCGAAGCCATTGAGGAAATGGAGATACAGGAACCCAAGATGAAGAAGTATATCAGTGTGATGGTTCAGAACACCAAACGCCTGCTGGAACTTACCGGACAACTGCTGGACTTCCAGAAGATCGGTGCCAACAAGCTGACCATGAAATTTGAGAGCGTGGACATTACCGAACTTCTTGCCGGAATCGTGGCACGCTTTGAAGTGACGTTCAGCCTGAACCGGAAAGAATTGCAGTTAAAATCGACAGAAGAGCAGGTATGGGCAGCCGTAGATAAAGAAGCAATCACCAAGATACTGAGCAACCTGCTCAATAATGCGCTGAAATACGCCAGCCAGAATGTACTGGTAGAACTGGAAAAGGGAGAAGACAGCTTTACGATTCGCGTCACCAGTGACGGAAACAAGATTCCGGCGGAAGTCAGCCAATATATATTCGAACCGTTCTATCAGGTGGACAGAAAGGAGAAGCCCCGTAATGGAGTAGGCATCGGCTTGTCTCTGGCACGTTCGCTGGCATCCCTGCACAAAGGCACGATCTATCTGGATACCCGTCAGGAAAACAATATGTTTGTACTGACCATTCCTTTAAATATGGAGGGCATTAAACAGGAGAACAACAAAGCCATACAGAAAGACATTGTTGAGCTGGACGAACATACGCCCGTCACGGCCGATATGTATGGATATACTCCTGCTGGTAGAAGACAATGAAAGTATGCTGACCTTTATTCTCGAACGCTTGCAGGAAAACTTCACCGTAGAGACAGCGATGAACGGGTAGAAGCACTGGAAATATTGAGAAGCAGCCATATCGACTTGATCATCAGTGATATCATGATGCCTGTAATGGACGGATACCAACTCTGCAAGGAAGTAAAATCGGATATGGAACTTTCTCATATTCCTATTATCTTCCTGACAGCCAAGAATGACATCGACAGCAAAATCAACGGTCTGAAATATGGTGCGGAAGCATATGTTGAGAAACCTTTCTCTTTCAATTATCTGAAAGAACAAGTCCTGTCCTTGCTTGACAACAGGCGCAGGGAAAGAGAAGCCTTTGCAAAACGCCCCTTCTTCTCTGTCAACAATATGCAGATGAACAAGGCGGACGAAGAATTTATGAATAAGGTGATCAAGGTCATTGAAGATAACATAACCGATGATAATTTCGGTGTAGAACGAATGGCGGATATACTCTGCATGAGCCGTTCCAGTTTGTTAAGGAAAATCAAGACACTGTTCAACTTGTCTCCGCTCGATTTATCCGGTTGATCAAGCTGAAGAAGGCAGCCGAGTTTATTCAGGAAGGTAAATACCGGATCGGAGATATCTGCTATATGGTCGGCATCAATTCGCCGTCTTATTTCAGCAAGTTATTCCTGAAACAATTCGGCATGACACCCAAAGATTTTGAGAAACAATATCAATCCGGCAAGCAGATCATTATCACGCAGGAGATAAAGAATGTCGAGGCAGGAGAGGGCACAAAATAGATAAAATACCTCTCTTAGCCCCCATTGGAGCTTATTTGCCGTATTTTTATCATTTTTTGAATCGTTTGTATATAGTAAAGGAGATGCCAATCCTTACCTTTGTGGCATACCTCAATAAGAGAAAAAGGTTTCTTATTCGGGTATGCTTTATTTTTTTACATAAGAACATTGTACCATATGAAAAACCAAAAGCTACTAACTAAAAAAAATGACGGGAGTATCCCTGATGCTTCTTCTGTTTCTTTTCTTTTCCAACTGTGCCAGTGGAGACAAGATTTTCTCTACCGATGTATGGAATATCACTTACGATGATCAGCAAGGGGGGATAGCACTCACCTATAAGTCAAAAAATATTTGTAACGGAATGTATGCTTCCTATCAATGGGAAGGGAAGGAAATCAAGACGACTGACTATGCCCGCCATAAAATCAGTACGGGTAAAGTTTCCGATTCTTTCGGGAAAGGACATATATATAAGGTAGAGTATACGGATAAGGAACTTCCGAAGCTGACTCAGTATTTCTATCTTTATCCGGGTAAGGAATATATACTGACCGATTTTACGGTCGAAGCGAAAGAGGAAATCCGTTCCGGCAGAATGGCTCCTGTCAATGTCGATTCTATATCCGGATTCTTGCAGGCAGGTGATAACCGTGCCCTTTTTGTTCCGTTCGACAATGACAAATGGATCAGATATCAGTCTCATCCGCTTGGTTTCGATACATTGGTGAGTTATGAAGTGACAGCCATATTCAATAATGAAAGCCGGAACGGTCTGGTGGTCGGCTCCGTAGAACATGATAACTGGAAAACAGGTATTTCAATAGGTAAGGGGGATCGTGATAACATTGGTTCGCTGGTATGTTATGGGGGCATAGCAGATGAGCAGACTCGTGACGTAAAGGCTCACGGTGCATTAGACAGGTAAAAGAATTAACTACCCCTAAGTTCGTTTTTGGGTTTCTTTGAAATTGGTGCGATGGACTTGAAGCGTATGCAAAAGCCAACGCTGTAATTGCCCCTCCCAAAGCATGGGAGAAAGCTGTTCCATTTGGTTGGAACAGCTGGGGGGCATTACAATTCAATCTGACTTATGAGAAAGCGATGGAAGTCTCCGATTATTTCAAGGAGAATCTGCAGAACAATCATTTTGTAAACCCTGATCAGACTGTCTATATCGGTCTGGATTCCGGTTGGGACTGTATGAATGAGGAGCAACTGAAGTCATTTATCGAAAAGTGTAAGTCGAACGGACAGATCGGTGGTATCTACTGGACTCCGTTCACCGACTGGGCACGCGATCCGGAACGGACGTAGATGCAGCACCGGAATATAAATACAAAGATATCTATCTCTATGCCAACGGAAAGCCGCAGGAACTGGACGGCGCCTATGCAGTCGATCCAACGCATCCGGCAGTGGAAGCTATGATGAAGAAGACTTCCGGTTTGTTCCACCGTGCAGGATTCGAGTATGTGAAGATGGACTTCATGACACACGGTGCGATGGAAGCGGACAAATGGTATAATCCTGAGATTACCACAGGTATACAGGGATATAATTATGGCATGAAACTGCTCAATCAATATTTTGGAGATATGTATATCAATCTCTCCATTTCTCCTGTTTTCCCGCTCAGTATGCGCAGTCACGCAGAATAGCCTGTGATGCGTGGAACCAGATCAAGGATACCGAATATACATTGAACGCTCTTTCATACGGCTGGTGGCAGAAGTATATCTACCAATATAATGATGCCGATCATATTGTACTGAGAGATGCTACCGACGGAGAAAACCGTGCCCGTATTACTTCGGGGGTCATTACGGGTATTTACATTACAGGAGACGATTTCAGTGCGGGAGGAGGAAAAGACGCCAAAGAGAAGTCACAGAAATATCTGACCAATGCGGCAGTGAATGCGGTGGCGACAGGAGAAGTGTTCCGTCCTGTGGAAGGAAACGGAGAGAAGTCGGAACATATCTTTGTAAGAAAGACACCCGATGGTCGTTTCCATTGTGCGGTATTCAACTACTCGGACCAGGAACAGACAACTGTGCTTTCGTTGGAAAGAATAGGATTGGACAAGGCACGCAACTATCAGGTGAAGGAGTTGTGGAGCGGCAACGAGACTTCTGCCACAGGACAGCTTGAAGTGACCGTACCCTCCAAAGACGTGCAATTACTTGAATTTAAATAACCGAAGAAATGAAAAAATATCAATTAACACTCTTATCGTTATGTGTGGCAGCCTTTGCGCAAGCGAAGGTCACATTGCCGTCATTCTTTACCGATAATATGGTTATTCAGCAAAACAGTCAGCTGACGTTACCGGGAAAAGCGAAAGCCGGTAAACAAGTGACTGTGAAGGTGAGCTGGAATTATGAGAAATATACGGCTAAAGCGTCAGCTGATGGTCATTTTAGTATAGAAGTCCCGACTCCGCCTGCCGGAGGACCTTTTCAGATCACTGTTTCGGATGGTGAGAAACTGGTGCTGAACAACGTCCTATCGGGAGAAGTCTGGATCTGTTCCGGTCAGTCGAATATGGAAATGCCCGTTGCCGGATGGGGAAAAGTGATGAATTACGAACAGGAGGTTGCCGATGCCGATTATCCTTCCATCCGTCTGTTGCAGGTAAAGAAGACCGTTGCTTTCTCTCCGCAGGATAACGTAGAAATGAATATGAACGGCTGGCAGGAATGTAGTTCCGCTACTGTACCGGAGTTTTCTTCCGTCGCTTATTTCTATGCCCGTAAGTTGTGGAAAGAACTGAATGTGCGTTGGGGTGATTGACTGCACTTGGGGCGCACACCTGCCGAATCATGGACAAGCCATCAGACATTGAAGCAAGTCATGGGATTCCAGAAAAAGATGGCCGAAATGGAAAGCGCAGGCTTCCAAAGAGAGAAACTTGTCGAACTTACCATCAGGAAATGGACGAGTGGCTTCAGCAGTTTGATGCCAGGGATGCCGGATTCAAAGACGGAGTTCCCCAATGGATATCAGCTCTTCAGACAGGGAATGGATGGAAACCGATGGAACTGCCCGCCTACTGGGAAACCCGCGGACTGAATTTTGACGGTACTGTCTGGTTCCAGAAAGAAGTGGAAATACCTGCTGACTGGAGCGGTAAGGAAATCTCCTTCCATCTGGCTATGATCGACGACGACGATATCACTTACTTTAACGGAAAAGAGATAGGAAGAACTTCGGGATGTAATACGATGCGTACTTATAAGATTCCCGCAGCCTTGGCAAAGGCAGGTAAAGGGTTATCACCATCCGTGCCATAGATTATGGAGGTGAAGGTGGTATCCACGGAGAACCTCAGCAGATGTATATGGAAGCGAACGGCAAGAAGATTTCCTTGGCGGGCAACTGGAACTATCACACCGGAGTATCGATGACCGGCGCACCTTCCAGACCATTGTCTCCCGAAGGAACCGGCTGGCCGACATCCTGTTACCCGACCGTACTTTACAATGCAATGATACATCCTTTTACTGTCTTTCCTATCAAGGGTGCTATCTGGTATCAGGGAGAAAATAATGTAGGATTCGACGAGCAGTACAGGGTACTTTTCCAGTCAATGATTACAGATTGGAGAAGGGCATGGAAACAGGATTTTCCTTTCTACTTTGTGCAGTTGGCCAATTATCTGAAACCGGAAGAAGTGCAGCCGGATTCCAAATGGGCGGCTCTCCGTGATGCACAGGCACATGCGCTGCACCTGCCTAATACAGGTATGGCATGTGCCATCGACCTCGGCGAAGCTTATGATATCCACCCGAAAAACAAACAGGAAGTAGGAAAGCGGCTGGCGCAAGCGGCATTGGCGAAGACCTATAACAAAGGTACATACGAAGTGCCCGCATTCCTTGGATACCGCATTTCGGGACGTACGCTGATTCTTAGTTTCGATCAGGAAGTAGTAGCCAAAGAAGGTGCTCCGAAAGGCTTTATACTGGCGGGACCGGACGGGAAATACGTTCCGGCACAGGCTACCATCCGGGGAAAAGAAGTCATTCTACAATCCGACCAGATAGAAATACCGACGGCGGCTTGCTATGCGTGGGCAGACAATCCTGTTTGTAATCTATATGGCAAGAGCGGGCTTCCCGTACCCCCGTTCCGCACCAGAGAATAAATATCAACCATAACAATGTAAACCATGAAATTAAAAGCATTCTTACTTTTTTTCTATTGAGTTCTTTTCTCTTTTTGCAGCTGCCGACAAGCCTCTGATCAAATAGAACCGAAACGGACCAAGCCTTATCTATCAAGTAGCTGACAACGGACGTCTGTATCAGAAATACTTGGGCAAAAAGCTTAACCATGATTCCGATATCCAGTATCTGCCACAAGGGACTGAAGCTTATCTGACTCATGGTATGGAGGACTACTTTGAACCGGCTATTCACATACGTCATAATGACAATAACTCTTCATTGCTGCTGAAATATGTAGATCATTCGAGCAATGCCATCGGTAACGGGGTCAACGAAACCGTAATTACCCTTAAGGATGATAAATACCCTGTGACTGTGAAGTTGCATTATGTAGCATACGGCAAAGAGAACATTATCCGTGCGTTTAGTGAAATCAGCCATGAAGAGAAGAAGCCTGTGATACTTTGCAAGTATGCTTCATCAATGCTTCACTTGAACAGCAGCAAGTATTTCCTGACTGAATTTTCCGGTGACTGGGCACACGAAGCCAACGTGACTGAAAGAGAACTGGCTTTCGGCAAAAAGGTGATCGATACGAAGTTGGGTGCACGTGCCAATATGTTTGTATCTCCTTTCTTCCAACTGGCTCTTGACAATCCTTCGCAGGAGAATGCAGGCGAAGTGCTGGTAGGAACCATCGGATGGACGGGTAACTTTCGCTTTACTTTCGAAGTGGACAACAAAAACGAACTGCGTATTATCAGCGGTATCAACCCGTACGACTCCGAATACAGCCTGCCCGCCAAAGAAGTGTTCCGTACTCCGGACTTCTATTTCACTTACAGCACGCAGGGGAAAGGTGAGGCCAGCCGTAACTTCCATGACTGGGCGCGCAATCATCAGGTGAAAAACGGTAATGATACCCGCATGACTTTGCTTAACAACTGGGAATCTACCTATTTTGACTTTGATGAAAATAAACTGATCGGCTTGATGGATGAGGCTACCAAGCTGGGCGTAGATATGTTCCTGCTGGATGATGGTTGGTTTGCCAACAAATATCCTCGTAGCAGTGACCATCAGGGGTTGGGCGACTGGGAAGAGACTGCCGACAAACTTCCGAACGGAGTAGGGCGTCTTGTTGAAGAAGCACAAAAGAAAGGTATCAAGTTCGGTATATGGATAGAGCCGGAAATGGTGAATCCCAAAAGCGAGCTTTACGAAAGCATAAGGACTGGGTGATTCATCTGCCTAACCGTGATGAATACTACTTCCGCAACCAGATGGTGCTCGACCTTAGCAATCCGAAAGTACAGGATCATGTATTCGGCGTGGTGGACAACCTGATGACCAAATATCCCGGCATCGCTTTCTTCAAATGGGACTGCAACAGCCCGATTACGAATATCTATTCGGTGTATCTGAAAGATAAACAGTCTCATCTGTACGTTGATTATGTGCGCGGACTTTACAAGGTGCTGGACAGAATCAAGGCTAAATATCCTAATCTTCCGATGATGCTGTGTGCCGGTGGCGGCGGACGCTCCGACTATGAAGCATTGAAGTACTTCACAGAGTTCTGGCCAAGCGACAATACCGATCCTATCGAACGTCTGTTTATCCAATGGGGCTATTCGCAGATCTTCCCAAGTAAGACACTGTGTGCCCACGTCACTACTTGGAATCGTGGAACCAGTATCAAGTTCCGTACCGATGTAGCCATGATGTGCAAATTAGGATTCGACATCAAACTGGAAGACATGAATCAGAATGAGCACTTGTACTGTGATCTGGCAGTCAAGAACTACAACCGTCTGAAACCTGTCATCCTTGAAGGTGATATGTATCGCCTTGTTTCTCCTTACGGAAGCAACCATACTTCTTCCATGTTTGTAGGCAAGGACAAGAAAACGGCTGCGGTATTCGCCTTCGATATCCATCCGCGCTATGCGGAAAAGACACTGCCTGTCCGCTTGCAAGGGTTGGATGCCGATAAGATGTACCGTGTGAAGGAAATCAATATGATGCCCGGCAGCGGTTCCTCATTGAAGGGGTAACGACCAGGTTTTCTCCGGAGAATATCTGATGAACGTCGGACTGGATCTTTTCACAACGCAGCAGCTCAACAGCCGGCTTATTGAAATAACAGCAGAATAAAAAGCCATAGACATAAGAAACATATCTTATAAAAACACCACGAACCATGAAGAAATTACTTTTAAGTGTATGTGCATTTTCATTGACTCTTGCTACGTTGCAGGCAGGGGAAATCACTAAATATGTAAATCCGTTTATTGGAACGGGGGCCATCGATGGGGGACTTTCGGGTAATAATTACCCGGGGGCGACCTCGCCGTTCGGTATGATACAGCTTTCTCCGGACACCAGCGAAGCTCCCAACTGGGGAGACGCGTCCGGATACGACTATAACCGGAATACAATCTTCGGTTTCAGCCATACCCGCCTGAGCGGGACAGGAGCTTCGGACCTGATCGACATTACATTGATGCCGACCAGTAGCGGACGCACTTCTTCCGCATTCACGCACGACGAAGAGAAAGCCCGTCCCGGCTATTATCAGGTAATGCTGAAAGATGAAGGTATTAATGCAGAGCTTACCACTACTCAGAGAAACGGTATCCACCGCTATCAATATCCCGCCGGTAAAGATGCGGAGATTATACTGGATATGGACCACTCGGCAGATAAGGGCAGTTGGGGACGCCGGATCATTAACTCTCAGATCCGCATTCTGAATGACCATGCAGTGGAAGGTTACCGTATCATCACCGGATGGGCGAAACTACGCAAGATTTATTTCTACATGGAGTTTTCCAGTCCTATCCTTACTTCTACGCTGAGAGACGGCGGGCGTGTTCATGAAAACACAGCCGTGATCAACGGTACGAATCTTCATGGCTGTTTCCGTTTCGGCCAACTGAATGGCAAACCATTGACGTGCAAAGTAGCCTTTCGTCCGTCTCTATGGAGAATGCCCGTCAGAACATGGAACAGGAAGCACCGCACTGGGATTTCGACCGCTATGTGGCTGCTGCGGACGCTGATTGGGAAAAACAACTAGGAAAGATCGAAGTGAAAGGTACGGAAGTGCAGAAAGAGATATTCTATACGGCTCTTTACCACACCATGATACAGCCTAACACCATGTCCGACGTGAACGGCGAATACATGGCTGCCGACTATACGACCCGCAAGGTGGCGAACAATGAAACTCATTACACCACATTCTCCCTGTGGGATACTTTCCGCGCTTCTCATCCTCTCTACACATTGCTGGAACCCGAACGGGTGACTGACTTCGTGAAGAGCATGATACGCCAGTATGAATATTACGGCTACCTACCTATCTGGCAATTATGGGGACAGGACAATTACTGTATGATCGGTAACCACTCCATCCCTGTGATCACTGATGCCATCCTGAAAGGTATTCCCGGAATTGATATGGAGAAGGCCTATGAAGCAGTCTATAACAGTTCGGTAACCTCACACCCCAACTCTCCTTTTGAGGTATGGGAGAAATACGGCTTTATGCCCGAAAACATTCAGACTCAATCTGTCTCCATCACTCTGGAGCAGGCTTTTGATGACTGGTGTGTTGCCCAACTGGCTGCAAAATTGAACAAGGATGCCGATTATCAGCGATTCCACAAACGCTCCGAATATTACCGGAACCTTTCCATCCGAAAACAAGTTCTTTCAGTCCAAGAATGACAAGGGAGAATGGATCGAACCTTTCGACCCGTATCAATACGGTGGAAACGGCGGGCATCCGTTTACCGAAGGAAATGCATGGCAATACTTTTGGTATGTTCCGCATAACATCCAGGCCTTGATGGAACTGACAGGAGGAACGAAAGCCTTTGAACAAAAGCTGGATACCTTTTTTACCTCTACCTATAAGAGTGAGCAGATGAATCATAACGCTTCGGGATTTGTGGGACAGTATGCACATGGTAATGAACCCAGCCATCACGTAGCTTATCTCTATAATTTTGCAGGTCAGCCGTGGAAGACGCAAAAGTATGTCAGTCATATTCTGAACACGCTGTATAACAACACTTCTTCGGGATATGCCGGAAATGATGACTGCGGTCAGATGTCTGCCTGGTATGTATTCAGTGCGATGGGATTCTATCCGGTCAATCCTGCCGACGGCCGGTATATCATCGGTTCCCCGCTTTTGGATGAGTGTACTTTGAAACTGGCAGGTAATAAGGAGTTCCGTATCCGGACCATCCGCAAGTCTCCCGAAGATATCTACATTCAGTCGGTGACTTTGAACGGGAAGAAACACAAAGATTTCTTCATCACTCATCAGGACATCATGAACGGGGGTACGATGGTATTCAAGATGGGTAAGAAACCATCCGGATGGGGAAGTAAACAGTATGAATTCAGACATTGTATCTAATAGAAACATGGATGAGTTATATCATATAGGGCAATAAATATTATAGCCTTGTTTCTATATAATAAGAGACTGATCTACCTCCTGACAGTCTCTTATTATTATTTTCTTATTTAACCTCTTCGGAAGTCTGTAACATCTGGAACAACTTGTCCAGCTTTGGAGCCATGATAATCTCCGTACGGCGGTTCTTGCTTCTGCCTTCCGCTGTTTCATTGTCGTCAACAGGCATATATTCGCCGCGACCGCTGGGCTGTATCTGCAAAGGATTTACACCGTAGTTCTTGATCAGGATACGTACGACGGAGGTAGCACGAATCACGCTCAAATCCCAGTTGTCTTTGAACTGTACGGTGTTGATCGGTTTATTGTCGGTGTGACCTTCGATAAATACGTCGATGTCGGTCTGCTTGTTCAGGACTTCCGCCAATTTGCCGAGAGCTTCCTCTCCGCGTTTATCCAGACGGGCGCTTCCTGACTGGAACAGCAATTTGTCCGACATTGCCACATACACCTTTCCATCCTTTTCACGAACCGTCAGTTCGTCTGTGCTAAAGCCCAGTAACGCGTCTTTCACACTGTTCAGCAGTTGTTTCACTTTCTCGTTCTGAGCGTTGATCATGTCCTGCAACTCGTTGATGGTGCGTTCTCTTTCGCTAAGTTCGTTTTTCTTCTGACTCAACAAGGCATTCAGTTTTCCTGTTCCGTCATGTTAGTACTAAGCATGCTCTGATACTGACGGATACTGTTTCCCATCTGGGTGGTATCACGCAGGAGCTTCTTGATTTGTGCTGACAGCTGGTCGCCCGTGTTGCGGCAATCAGTCAATAAACTTTGCAAGCTGTCGATACTTGCAATACGTGCGGCTTCTGTCATCATGAACTTCTTTTTCGTTACACATGAAGTACATAATAACAATGTAAGGAAAGTAAATAATGCAATTTTCTTCATTACGCTTTATTTTTTTTGCAAAGAAATAATTTTCTTCTGAAGATTACAAAAATTCTTTTATTAAACTCTGTGTCATATAGTTAAGAAATGGCCTGAGAGAATTTTACTGCTGGCACTTCGTTGATGTCAAGACAGGCTGTTGTGACGGAATATGCTAAAGAATCAGCGTTGCAGAAACTCGCAAAGTTTCTGTACAGCCAGTGC
>ENA-OQJH01001031-OQJH01001031.1-human-gut-metagenome-genome-assembly--contig:-NODE-1031-length-12893-cov-7.619223_pt1 | contig 12893 bp, 15 predicted proteins | sample MGYA00242597_ERZ504763 | MGnify/ENA primary metagenome ERZ504763 (study PRJEB26092, sample SAMD00036359) | human gut metagenome | host: Homo sapiens | study: EMG produced TPA metagenomics assembly of... | reverse complement strand
AAAAACAACAAAGAAGGTGAAACTATGGCAAAATCCAACCAAGGAAAAATCACGGCACTGTACGAAAGGCTTTCCAGAGATGATGAACTGCAAGGTGAATCTAACAGCATTCTGAATCAGAAAAAGTATCTGGAAGATTACGCTCGCAAAAACGGCTTTAACAATATCCAGCATTTTACGGACGATGGATACAGTGGAACAAACTTCAACCGTCCCGGCTTCCAGTCCATGATTGCCGAGATTGAAACCGGGCATATTGCAACTGTCATTGTAAAGGACATGAGCCGTTTCGGACGCAATTATCTGGAAGTTGGATTTTACACAGAGATTCAGTTTCCTTCAAAGGGTGTTCGGTTCATCGCTATCAACAACAATGTTGACAGTGCCAATCCCACAGACAATGACTTTACCCCTTTCCTGAATATCATGAACGAGTGGTACGCAAAGGATACCAGCAATAAAATCCGCGCTGTGTTCAAATCGCGGATGCAGGATGGCAAACGGTGCAGCGGCAGTATACCCTACGGTTATAAGCGGGTTCCCGGTGATAAGCAAACTCTTCATGTAGATGAGGAAGCAGCTTCCGTTGTCCGCAGGATCTTCGATATGGCAGCCAGCGGTGCCAGTCTTGCACAAATCGGGCAGACGCTTTCGGAAGAAAAAGTGCTGATTCCGTCTGCATACGAAGAACAGCATCATCCCGAAGCGGCCCGGAACCATTCGTATCACGACCCCTATCGATGGAATACGACCACCTTGACCTATATTCTTGACCGACAGGAATACCTCGGCCATACAGTGCTATGTAAAAGCATCCGTGAGAACTTCAAACTGAAAAAGCGCCGTGCTGCGACCCCGGAAGAAAGGATTGTATTCAAAAATACCCATGAAGCTATCATCGACCAAGAAACATGGGATAAAGCACAGCGTCTGCGCAAGAGGAATCCGAAAAAACTTCCGAGCGGAACATACTCGCACCGTTTAGCCGGGATGGTGTTCTGCGCTGACTGTGGCTCCCGAATGAGTTTTTCCAGCCCCGAATCCAAACATCGGGATTCTGATGTGGTGTATGATTCGGATTCTTCATGGCAGTGCAGCAAATACCGTAATATGTACGTTTCCTGCACATCCCATTTTATCAAAACCTCAACCATTGAAGCCGCTATTCTCAATGCAATCAAAGCGATGACAAAAGAAATTATTGAAAATGAGGATGAATTTGCCGAGCAGCTTCAAGCTGCATGGGAAAGCCAAAACACACAGGTATCTTCCGAGAGTAAAAAAGAACTGCATTCAGTTCAAAAAAGAATAAACGAGTTGGACGCTTTGATTCGGAGCCTATATGAAAACAGCGTCTTAGGAAAAATCCCAGAACGACAGTATCAGCGGTTGATGGCGCAATACGATGAGGAACAAACTGTCTGCGAAGCTCGCATTGCCGAGTTGAAGAAAGAACTGGACGTCGTTGAAACAACGAAAGTTGATCTGAAACGCTTTATCAAACTGATTCGGAAATACAAGGACTGTGAAACGCTGACAGATGAAATGCTGTACGAACTGGTAGAAAAAGTGGTGATTCATTCCGCATCTGGCGGACGGACGATCTACCGTCAGCAGCAAATCGACATCTACTTCAATTTTATCGGTGACACGTTCCCTAGTCAAATTGAGATTAGTCGCGGCGACAAGAAAATCTTACAGAACAGCGACTTGCCAAGCGTAAGAAATATCAGAAAACTGCCGGGGAAAACCGCAAAAAGAAACGTGCTGCTCTGCGTGAAGCTGCTAAAACTGATCCACAGGCGGCAGCAGAGTATGAAGCCCTCTTGCAGAAAGGCCGTGAACAATGCCGCAAGTATGCCCAAAATAAAAAGCTGGCTCAACAGGTGCCTGCTGATACAGTTCCCATTCAATTTGAACCGTCTGAAGAAATGAAAGGAGAATCCGCATGACTACCATGAAAAAATCCATCCATGACAACGCCAACGGTCTGGACTACACCCTTGTCAACGACCATTATCTGCCGAACCTGACCGCAGCAGCCTCGGCAGAGTACCCCACCGGGCGGTGGGGCCGCTTACATAAGACGTATCTGAAGGAGCAGCACCCTGTCCGGTATAACCAACTGCTCCTGTCCGGTGAGTTAGGCGGCTATCTTGCCAAGCTGGACAAGCAGGCCGAGGAACAGCTTGCGTTGACTGTCCGGCAGATGCAGAAAGCCGAGGGCGTGACCGAAGACCTGAAAGCCGCCGATCAACTGGAATGGGTGCGCCGGATGAACAGCATCCGAAACCGCGCCGAGGAAATCATCAAGTCTGAGCTGATTTTGTCTGATACAATATTGCATCTCTGACCGCCCTGCACAACGCACGGCGGTCTTTTTTGTTACATCGGGTCTGCACAGGGCAGGCCCTTTTTTAATACGGAGGTACAAGCCTATGAAACTGACGTTTGAAGAAAAGAAGCTGCTCTTCACCTATGGCTGCGCCGATCTGGAACTGACCCGCAAGCGGCTGTACGAGATTGCCGGGCTGACGGTTGACCCAGACCAGAACAAGCTGGTGTATGACTTCTGCCGGAAGTTGGAGTGCGAAACGCTGGCAGACTGGTACGACCAGATGTTCTACTTTGTCCGTGCTGAGATGGAGTGCTACACCAACATGCTGCTCCTGATGCAGGACATCGAGGAGGACGAGGACTAGGGACCGACCATCTTTGACGAATCCGTGGGGGAAGAACTGATTGACGATGTTTAAGCTGGAGACCATGATCTACGCCAGTGAGGACGGAACGAACAGCGTGTTTACGCTGAATCCTGCCTTACAGAAGCAGCTTGATGCCCTTGCATCGCAGCACCGAAGGTGTGCCAGAGAAATGCAAGGGGCGAAGCCGGTGGGGTGACGTATCAGGTTAGGGGCGCTGCGCTGGCTATCCAGCCTGTGCGGGCATCCTGAAAGCGATAACCGATCTACTATGGTAGAATAAAGAGCAACGGGCAAAGCGTCAGGAGGGATGCTTTGCCGTTTTATATAGAACGATGAAAATCACTTTTAGCAGAAAGGGGCGAATTTATTGGGGAATTTATATGGCTATATCCGGGTCAGCACCCGTGACCAGAACGAGGACCGGCAGTTGATCGCACTGCGGGAACTGAAAATCCCGGAGAAAAACATTTTTATGGACAAGCAGTCTGGCAAGGACTTCAACCGTCCGCAATATAAGCGGTTGGTGCGGAAATTGAAAAAAGACGATCTGCTCTATATCAAGAGCATCGACCGTCTTGGACGAAACTACGCTGAAATTTTAGAACAGTGGCGGCTGCTCACACAAACAAAAGGCGCTGACATCGTGGTGCTGGATATGCCGCTGCTGGATACCCGGCGCGGCAAAGACCTGATGGGCACTTTCCTGAGTGACATCGTGCTGCAGGTGCTCTCCTTTGTGGCGGAGAACGAGCGCACCAACATCCGGCAGCGGCAGGCAGAGGGCATTGCAGCGGCAAAGGCTCGCGGTGTGAAGTTTGGCCGACCGCCCCGGCCGCTTCCAGACAACTTCTATGAGGTGCATAAAGCATGGAGAGATAGGAAATTGACCCTTAAAGAAGCTGCGGAAACCTGCGATTTACCCGTAGGTACGTTCTATGGGAAATCTATCCAATTTGAAAAGTCCACCTAAGCAAACTCCTTGCAAAATTTTGAAAGGTGTACTTTTCAAATTTGCAAAGCTCACTCTTTATAAGGCATTATGCCACAAATCTCGCTTTAATTCAAGAGAAATTGGAAGTTTCAACGAAAATATATCATCGTTTTAAAAAGTACACCTTTTAAATTCAAAGAACACTTCGAAGCAACCGCTAACCCAAAAGTGAGTATGCTATTTTCAGCTATAATATTAAGTTCCACTACTGTAATTATAGGATGTCTTGTCGTGTTAATTACCGAATCTTTGTACAACTTGCTCTACAACCTTCCATCCGCTCCACCTGAAATGGGTGGCTTGCTTGGGCAATCAAAAAACACAATTAATACCATTTTTGTCGATTCAGGAAAAATATCTTTTAGGAAATCTTGCCAGTATGTTCCCAATGAATTGCTTTTGAATCAAACAATATCGGACTGGGACGCTCAAGGAATTATTTTTAAAGGAATATTTCACACCCATAAAGAGGGGCACGGATGTCAATGCTTGTCATCTGCGGATATTGTCTATATTCGATCAATTATGAATGCTTATGTGAAAAAGTTGTATTTTCCGATTGTTATTCCTCATACTGGAGTTTTCCCTTATCTCGCAGTTTATGATCAATTATCCGGACTTTCTATTACGCCCGAAGAATTGAATCTGACACTTTAATACAATAAAAAGGAGAAAAACATTATGGACAAAAACAATATAACCTCTGTGAAAATTCCTGCGGGTGCCTTTTGCGGACACAACTGTTCTGACGGATGTATCTATTGGAACCCTTATGACCGTGATAGTAATGGCCGCCAGTACTGTTCGCATTATGATACTTACTACTATCCGAGAGAGCGCCAAGGATGTCTTAGTTATGAAGACTAATTGCTTCGATTGCACGGAGGGCGTACCCCATGATGTGGCATTTCTATGAGATTCCGTACATTCCCGATTTAGAGCTAGTTAAATATCAATCTCTTGGTGAACAAGGTATAGATGGTATTCTTGAGCGACATAATCGTTTTTTACGTCAATGGCAAAGGAATACTGTTCTAATCCATACAACCCTACATTTTTTCCTTAGCTATACTCATGAACGTCCAAAAGGGAGTCGTCTGCAAATTTTCTTGGCATTTTCTTCCGATCAGACTGTAAACTTTGAATCAATAGATGCGCTTATGCAAGCAAGTCCTTTAGCTGACTACTATAAGATTGCTCCTATTGAAGATGTTCCTGTTTGCTTGCGGAAATCATTTACAAATATTCTTCTAGTCAAAAAACAAGAACAAACACGTCTTTCCACAGGAGATACGCTATTTACAGTCGAAGGCTGGAAATCCAATCCCAAGTCACGTCTTTATGAAATGGAAAAACCGCAGAGGCTCTTAATGAGGATATGGTTTATCATATTTCAATCTATGGAAGTGACACCTATAAAACTGCACAGCAGGCCTTACAAAAGCCTATCGCAATTCTACGTGAGAAAGCATTGGGCCGTAGTGGGCAAATCACCCTCGCCGATAACAAAAATCGTCCGCGAGATGTCTCAGCCGAAGAAACCCTACGGATATACGAAGAGTTTTATCAGATGTTGCCAAATCGCCTTGTTTTTTTGCCAACATTTTACTTTACGCAAACCAAAAAAGTAGTGCGCATTTTTTGATGGATGCTGTCTGCGGAGAAGCTATCAAAGAAGGAACTTGTGAAATTCAGGAAATTCCCAGTACGGCCACACCGTTGGAATTGCAGGAAGTAAATCAGCCTTACTGCAATCTTCTACCACCCTCTTTAGCATTCTGGCCAACCGCTTATACACTTGATGAACTTCTTCTTTCTTTCGGCTTCCAATACTATTTGATGGCGAGAATATCGAAATAAAGAAGGAAACTGCTCCGAAGTTGGAGCAAACTGGCATTTACCTTGGACAAACCAACAATGGGTTGAGCGCTTTTATCGATGCATCATCCTTCAAAAACACGCTTTCATATGTGGTGTTCCCGGCTCTGGTAAAACTAACACCATGCTGCATCTCGCTAATAGCCTATGGCATCATAAAAAGCTAATCAAGGATGATACCGATAATTTGTCGGTCACTTTTAAAGAAGAAAGTGATCCTATTCCTTTTTTGGTTTTGGAACCCGCCAAGCGTGAATATCGAGAACTTTCTAGGTATGATATTCCAGAGTTAATTATTCTTTCTCCTTCAGCTAGTACAAAATTTCCTATGAGGTTGAATCCCTTCGAATTCCCGAAAGGACTCACACTTTCAGAACATATCTCTAAACTGTGTCAGGTTTTTGAGGGTGCTTTTCCGATTGCTCCACCAGCTCCTTTTATATTGGATAAAGCTATCGAAGGTATTTATCGAGCACATGGTTGGAATACCAATGATATTAACACCGGGGAAAAAGAATATCCGACCATGTCGGAATTATATGATCGCTTTCAAAAAGAACTTAGCCAAACAACTTATGACAGCGAAATTCAAGGTAATATACAATCTGTTCTGGAAATGCGTATTGGCAGTCTCCTACGTCGGGAAATGAAGGACATTTTTGATGTAAAACACTCTACATTCTCTCCAGAGGAATGGCTAAAGCACCCTGTCATTGTAGAACTCGAATCGTTAGGAGAAGGTCCTGCCAACTTTGTTACGTTGTTATTATGTACCCTCATTCGAGAAACTTTGAAAGCCTCTCCTCGTGCAGATGAAGAAAAGGTTGTCCGGCATATCATTTTTATCGAAGAAGCCCATAACCTTATCGCTCCTGAAGCACAAGTAGCATCTGGTCAAGATTCAAATCCTAAAATTGCTGCTACAGCATATATCGTTAAAATGTTAGCAGAGGTTCGTGCTTTACGCGAAGGTATTATCATCGCAGACCAGCTTCCTACTGCTATGGCACCTGAAGTTATTAAAAATACTAATATCAAGCTGATTCATAGACTTACCTCTATAGATGATCGACAACTGATTGGCAGCACAATGTCTGCTAGTGGCATTCAACTAGAACATGTTGCAGTTTATCGTCCGGGTGAGGCCCTAATGTCTTATGAAGGACTTCAGCGACCATTTGAACTCAGAATTCAAGAGCAAAAAGGTCATGGTTCTGAAACGCCCAATGACGACGAACTATATGATATTATGCTTCACAAGCCAGCATTTTTTCAGTTGGCGCAAAAAGAAGAAAATCTAAAGCTAGAAACTCTAAAAGAAAATGTTAAATCACTAAAGAAAAAGGAGGTTGAAGCTCTTTGTGCACTCTCCGAATATGACTCATCCGTACATACATCCACTCAAATCACAGATTTCTATTGGCACATGGAAAATATTTACACCTCGATTGTAATACTTCGTTCACAATACCGAAGAGACTGTCAGGCGATAAATGAACTTTCATTTCAGCCGAAAGAAAAGCGATGTTGGATGAATTGATTCGCAGTATAGGAGAATCTCTCCAACAAAAATCAAAAATAACGTTGTTTTTCTTGATTCGAATGGCCAATTAGAATGAGGTATTATTATGGCTGAAAATTTTAGTATTGAGCATTCCAGAACGAAAATCACTGAGGTAAAGAAAACTATTGAAGATAAAAAACAAAAGCTGGACGAGTTAAAGCAACAAAAAAAGAGTCTTATGGATGCCGGGCTTGCGTTGGATTCTTCAAATTTAGATTCAGCTGTTCAAGCTACCCTTATGGAAAGCATTAACGATTCTCTGCGTGATGTTGAGAACAAAGCTTATGACGTTCGAAGGATGCAAATCAGAATCTACAGAGCCTTGAACAAATCCGGCAAAATGTTGACGATGAAATCACAGATAGTCAAAAGGCGAAGAAGAAACTCGACCAAACCAAGAAGCTGTTAGACACATTAGGTGTTGGAAAATCATTGGAGAAAGGAGTAAACAAGCTGGATGACCACTTACAGGAAGCAACCGGCTTAAAAGGTGAAGTCATTTCAGCTATGCAGGATTTGGAAAAAGTCTACCGTCAGTTAGATCAAATTTAAAATGGGAGGAATTATTTATGGGCTTACTCGGATCTCTTTTTTCGGCAGCCGCCGATATCGCAAAGGAAACTATCACAGAAACAATGAATCAAAATGAAACCGAAAAATTCATTAAGATAATGATGGAGCGCGATGCTCAAAACGCTGAAGCAAATGAAAAACTCTATCAAGACTGGCTCACGCATGAAAGAAGCAACTATTTTGCGGCTAAAAAGAATACTATCATTCATGATGCCTTTGATGTTCTGATGGATTCTTTTGAGGATACCGGAAAATTTGATTTTTCTGCTGTGGATAGTTTGAGCGATGAACTGAAGAACAGCGATAGCTATAAGCAGGAGGCAGCTGATGTTGTTAATCTATGCTGCGAAGCTCTAGTTAAACTGCATCAAAAGTGTTGTATTTCCATTCGATTTGTTATGCAGACAATTCACAATTTACAGCGCTTCGCCGATATTGTCCCTAGCATTCGAGGTTGGATCGTCATTATGATGCTTTCTTCCCTGTTGACAATGCCGATTGCAGTTTTTGACAGATTTCGACAGCATTGCGGAAGGATTAGAAGCTGCCAAATGATTCTGATAATTATCTCGCGATGGTTGGAAGCAACAGTCCGTTGTCAAGGCTTGCAGCTTTGAAAGATATTTTGAAATCGGAAGACTATGTTGCTGCTGTTTCCAATTTACTTTTTGCCGATCAAGAGGTTGCTCCTTATGCAGGTATGAAAAAAATGATTCTCTGTCTCTCTATGGAGGAAACAGACGAAGCTACCGCTCTTCTTTTGGATACATATTGTACGGTTATTATGAATTATTTACGGCTTTCAACAGCTAAAGAAAAAGTCGGAAAAGATAATCCTTTTATTTCTGCATCAACAGAGCAAATCCTGCCAATCGATCTTTTGATTGCTCAATCTATTAAATCTTCGAAATCTGGTAGCCCGCAGGAAGTTGATACCAATCTCGATGAGTTCCTTGAATATTATCCTCTGATTTGTACATCTAGCTGGGAAGATCAGCTTTTCATACTTCAGAAAGTTTTTGCTTACCTCAAAATGTATTCTCAGGAGAGAAAGGTTCTTGAATTTTTAGTCAAAAACAATATTCCTCGTACTGAGCAAATTGATCGTCGGTTAAACTTTTTGAAAAATCTTAATCAAAATGACATTAGTAATGCGGCCAACAGCATAGAGGAATTTAGCATTCAGACAAGTGATAATGAAATTGCATATGATTATCGATTTATTTCTTGGACAGTTTCGGAAATAAACTCCTATATGAACCTTTTAACTAGCGAGGACAAAACACTCGATCTTCCTATGGTTGTTGCTGAATGGAACAAGAAAATTCCTCAAAAAAATATTCGCTGGAGTACAGATGCTATGCAAGTTTACCTTGATAAGTATCTCCATGAAAATTTTGGTGATCTGTATACAACCAAAATTAAAAACTGCGGTGCAGTACTCTCAAATGAAGTAGAGTACGAGCCTTCCGTCTATATTGAAGCAACCGACAGCGCTAAATATCCGTGGCTTTCGTTTGTTGTTACTGGTGAACAGCTTACCATGACACAAGTTTCCTTCGCTATTTATGCGTTGTATCTGCCTACGAAAGACTCCCAATGCACTCAGGCGGTTGATACAATCGAACAGAATCAGAAATACCAAAATCGACTGATTACTTTAAAACAAGCTCAGAATCCTAAAATCAAGAATTATATTGAGTCCATCAATGAAATTCTGATTTCTGGTCTTGAAGCATGGCTAAATAACAACAATACTTCTAGCATGTATGATTAAGGAGAAAAAGTATGGAAGACATCAATACCTTAACTCAAAAAGCCAATTCAGGTGACGCTGTTGCCATGCGTAAGCTGGGTTATGAATACCTGATTGGAAAAAACATTCAAAAAGACGAAAAAAAGGCATTTCAACTTTTCCGTGCAGCTGTTTGGGAAGGCGATTTGAATGCGACAATATACTGTGGCTATTGCTGTAAAACTGGTGCCGGTCTTGAAAAGCCTAACATCGTCGCAGCCGCACGATACTACGAGTATGGTGCACGTGCAGGAGTTGCCGCAGCGCAATATGAACTTGCCAGAATCTATATTGATAAAGAGATGGGGGATGCTTGCTTTATTGGCGGTGCTAATCCGTATATTGGTTGTGAGCGTTGGCTAAAAAAGGCGGCTGAACAAAACTATATCTATGCAGAAGAACTCCTTGCAGATAAATACTATGAAGGTGCCTATATTGTTAAGGATGTCAAAGCTGCAATTTACTGGTACGAAAAAGCTGCAAATCAGGGTAGTGTCTATGCAATGTATCAAGCAGGCTACGTCTACTACACTGTGCCAATTGACTATAATAAAGCTGGACAGTGGTTCTCTCTTGCAGCGGAAAAAGGCAATAAGGATGCTGAAGATGTATTGCGCAACCATCTAAGGTACAACCGTTTTACTAAGAAATGGGATGCTATTCGCTAATCGTATAAATCTTTTTATATAGCTCAAGAACCAGCGTATCTGTGAGATTCCAAAGCTCATAGATGCGCTGCTCCTTTTTTAAATCATTAGAGGAGCGTGATGCCATTGACCCAACCAAAAAACAGCCTATCCTACCTCCGCAGCGAAAAATCCAAAGCCGAACAAAAGCTGCGCTCTTGTCAGCACCGGGAGAAAATCCTTGAACGTCAGATGTCAAAGCTGAACCGGAGAGAGCGTGTGCATCACCTTTGCACTCGTGCCGGAATGCTGGAAAGCTTTTTGGTCTGTCCGGGAGAACTGACCGACGATCAGGTGATGGAGCTTCTGAAGATCTCGTTCCGTCAGCCGGAAGTCGTACTGGCTCTTGCAAAGATGGTGCATGATGTTCACGAACGCAGCAACGTCCAAAACCCTTTAGAATAAAGGCGCAATTATACACCGTTCCGGTGAATTGCGGTCTTGCAGACGGCTCGATGAAATCGAAGCTGGCGTTTGTGCGCCAGCCCGATTCCATCCCAAGGAAAACTGCATTTTCCTTGCGCTGCTACCGCAGCTATCCTTTCCTCTTAGATATGGCACGAGATTTCTTGATTGATTCAATGAATAGTGCTAAACTTGATGTCAGAATGACGATAGAAGGAAAGGATTTTGCCATGATTGAAGATTTTGTTCAAACGCTTGTGAATCTTATGATTGATGCAGGAACAGATGAAACAATAAAACACCTAAAGGATTCTTGTGAAAAACAGCAAGTTGAGAAAAAAATTATCAAATATCTTAATCAGCAGAAAAAGTATAACGGATTATACTCAGTTGCTGAGGAGTACGATTTTGCCGGGATTTGTAACTATCTCAAGGAGAATTCTTTTCAAAAGGTTCTCGATGCAATTTCGGGCAATGACAGCAACGCAAAGCGGCGCGCTCAGAACTATATACCGGAGCATATCACGCTGCACACGCAGAAACGGCCCAGTCTAAAGAAAAAGTCAGGAGACTCGTTTCTGAAACAGTTGACATACTTCGAGAAATTCAACACAGCAAAATTTTATTAAGCGACCGTGTTATGCAGGCTGAGATAGTAGATGATGTGAACGCTCATACGGATAAAGCTATCGAGCATTTGCTAAGAAGGCTCAAGAAAACAATCAATCTCCTTTTCACCTGAAAATGTAAATAAGCTTGGTTCAAATCATGAGTATGAAAAGTTAAATACGCTTTCAAAACAATTTCAAAATCAACTGGGTACACAACATCCATTGTATCCATATTATCAATTACTCCATCTCAAGAATATGAGGGGAATTTAGTGAGTTCACCATTAAGAGATGATGCAAGGAAAAAATACCCACCTCACTTTGTGCTCAACGGCATTGCTAAAATTGGCGATGATAAATCAATGAGTTGTCTCCTGAAATTATAGAATATGCAATCGACATCAACTTCAATTTCGCTTGAGATTCATTCAGCAACAAAGTATTTGGGCGAAGAAAAAGACCCGATGCAGACAGAAGCCGAATCGCTAATCGGAGCTACGCTATAAAGGGAACCTCGCAAATTTCAGAACCACGGCCATATTCTATTAGAATAGATAACACTCCAATCTTTGACTATATCGAATTGGGAGCAAGTGAAATATTAGAAGACAAATCCGTTGTAGTGACAAACGAAAAACAACAATCGCCACTGATAAATATCAGACTGGTTTTTAATGTGTATACCCATAATGTCAGTGTTTCTATGACAGCTGTAGATCATTCGAATGAAACGCTTTTGAGATATGTCACGCTGATGAAAGCAGCATCGGAGGGGAAAAAAATTTCGCTTTATGATTTGAAGAATAACACAGTTTCCTTAGTGGACCACTAAGGAATTGTGATTACAAGAGCGGATTTTCCAATGTGGATGACGAATTAGATTTTCTAAGACGCATTTGCGAGATTGAAGAGCACTTTTCTGTCAAAATAAAAATTCCAGATGTCATTATGACAAAGGACTATAAACAGGTTCGCTATTTGAGCGACTTGCTAAGAGGTGAAAGGGTGAAGCGAAACGTAGATGAAATCAAATGTACGGCAATAGCTGGAGATGGATTTAGAAATAGAATAATGGAAACAGGTGATGTTATAGAGGATTTGGTCCATGTTGGACCAAGCAGAGTAACAATATTTGGCAGCGATTTTGACATTCAAATTGTTCGAGAACTAAAAAACACTCAGATTATGCAGATTGACAAAGTGAAGGCTTTGCTTAATATATTAGATAATGGAGAGGAATTTCCATTAAAGTTGAAATTAGTTACGAAGGAATGCTATGAAAGCTTACCATCGGAAGAGCTACTATCGCAACTCGATAAGTTAAATATGCCTGAATAATATAATTTGATATTCGACCGTTCATCAAGAGCAATCTTGCTGGGCGGTCTTTTTGTTTGGGGGTGATGCCTATTCCGTGTCCGCATTTCAAAATTACCATCGTTAAGCGTAGCCAAGGGCAGTCCGCTGTTGCCGGGGCCGCTTACCAGAGCGGCGAACGGCTGTTCAGCGAGTACGACCAGAAAACAAAATTCTACAACAAGAAGAAAGAGCTTGTCCACGCCGAGATCATGCTGCCGTCCCATGCGCCGCCCGGATATGCAGACCGGGCGACCCTCTGGAACGCCGTGGAAGCCGTGGAGAACCAGTGGAACTCCCAGCTTGCCCGGCGCATCGTGCTGGCGTTC
>ENA-OQJH01001030-OQJH01001030.1-human-gut-metagenome-genome-assembly--contig:-NODE-1030-length-12899-cov-1.405340_pt1 | contig 12899 bp, 16 predicted proteins | sample MGYA00242597_ERZ504763 | MGnify/ENA primary metagenome ERZ504763 (study PRJEB26092, sample SAMD00036359) | human gut metagenome | host: Homo sapiens | study: EMG produced TPA metagenomics assembly of... | reverse complement strand
CAAAGAATCAGATTATTATGTTGCTGAACGAAATGGGCATTGATGTAGAGGATTATAGATATGATGAAAAGGAAGAGCAGTTATATACTGTACGAACAATTTCGGGTAAGAAATATGAATTGCCGTTTAATCATGAATCTGATGGAACAAGAAAGTTGATTGCAGCGCTTCCGGTTATACTTGTAGCATTACAGGAAGGACGTCTGGTAATTATTGATGAGTTAGATGCAAAGCTGCATCCTAAGCTTTTGCGATACGTAATATCTATGTTTAAGAATAAAAAAATCAATAAATATGGAGCTCAGCTTTTATTTACGTCTCATGATATTGCTACAATGAAAAACACAGTATTCAGAAGAGATGAAATATGGTTTGCAGTTTTGGATGAAAACCATAGCAGCCAAGTTTATTCCTTGTATGAAATTAGACGGGAAGACAATGAAAGAGTGAATAATACAGCTGCATATGACAAGCAGTATTTGGAAGGTAGGTATGGTGCAGATCCTTATTTGCAGAACATGTTGAGTGGGGGTGAGTGGATTTGAGCCTAAAACCTCCGAAAAAAAGTGATTTAGATAAAAAATGGATGAAAAAGAGATTGGATAGAGCTATCAAGATTCAGCCAGAGTATCACCTTATTGTAACAGAAGGAACAGATACAGAACCTGAATATTTTGGTTCAATAAAGGATGTTATAAATAAGAAATATCCAGAGAAGATAAAGTTAGATGTATATGGTGAAGGTGATAATACGATTAGTTTATTTCAGAAAGCGAAAACTCGTGCGGAAGAAAGTTCAAATGTATACAAACATGTTTGGATTGTCTATGATACGGATGATTTTCCGGCAGATCACATAGATTCTGTTTTGCAATCTTGTGATACAGATAGTAATGATGAAACAACGTTTCATGCCGTTTGATCTAATCAGTGTATAGAATTATGGTTTTTTATTACATTTTTCATATATGCAGTCAGATATTCATCGAGAAGAATATTGGCCAAAGCTAACGGAGTGTTTAAAACAAATTGGCGCTGGTGAGTATGAGAAAATCGCAAAGATATGTATGAATCTTACATCCGTATATGGAATATGCAATAGGAAATGCAAAAGATTGAATGCGTCAAATGAGGGAAATATCCATGGGCAAATCTTACAGGAAATGATCAATACTCCGGGATATTATTATTCGCTGGCATACTGGCTGGCAGCATTTATTGTACATGCACGAATGAGAAACGGATCCGGGGTGAGGACCAGTTTGTTCCTTCCGTGTATGCTGGTTTCAGTTTCCCTGTTTTTGATTTATATTTACCGGTGCTGTCAGTTTTCACTTGCTGAAGCCGGATATTACTGTGCGAGGGCGTTTATCAGCGGAGAATTTGCTGCATCTTTCGGCTGGCAGATCTATTATTATACGGTGAAAACGTTTCAGGTCAATCATGCAAAAAGTGTACAGTGGGTGCTCCTTGTGGTCGTGTATGCGGTCATATTCGGAATTTTATATCTGCTGGAAAAGTATTTGCAAAAAGGCGGCAAAGAAATGCATATCAATCGTCGGGAGCTGTTTACGGTTTTGCTCATTACAGCAGCAGTATTTGCAGCAGAAATGTTTATTATCCGGACTCTGGTAGATTTGAGCGGGATGGCGGTTCTCTATGCGTATCATATTCAGGTGCGGGAACTGCAGATGAAATTCGAGGTGGATACACTGCAGAATATTTTGCAGATGCAATATAAGAATTATCAGCTTTCTCAGGAAAGTATTGAGATTGTGAATCAGAAGTATCACGATCTGAAGCACCAGATCGCACTTTTGAAATCGGAAGCGGGCAGCCGAAAATCGGTAGAGTATCTGGAGAAGATGGAAAAAGAAATCAAGATTTATGAAGCCCAGAATAAGACGGGGAACAAAGTGTTGGATGCTGTTCTGACAAGTAAAAGTCTGTATTGTCAGAATAATGGGATCGGACTGACGTGTGTGGCAGACGGAAGTGCGTTGAATTTTATGGAAGATATGGACATCAGTGCATTGTTTGGGAATATTCTGGATAATGCTATTGAAAGTGTGCAAAAGCTGAATGAACAGGAAAAACGGCTGATCCATCTGTCCGTTGCAAAGCAGAAACAGTTTCTCAGAATCCGGTGTGAGAATTATTGTGAAGAGCAGTTAAAGTTTGAAAACGGAATACCTGTCACAACAAAGAAAGATCGCCGCTTTCACGGGTTTGGCATGAAGAGTATCAAAAGTACGGCGGCAAAATACGGTGGTTCTGTGACAACAGATTTGAAAAAGAACTGGTTTGAACTGAGGATCCTGATTCCACTTTCCTGAAAAAATGTTTGCGGAGCGGGCGAAACAGAGCTACAATATGAAGTAAACAGGACAGGCATTTGGGGAAGATAAAAATGCCGGACAGGAGAGCATATGAGTATCGAAAAACAATATTTGGAACAACAAAAGACGGAAGAGAAGTAACTGCCTATAGCTGCGCAACATTCGGGGAATGCGTGTAAAGCTCAGCAGTCTCGGAGCAGCGATCGTATCTGTGGAGATGAAGGATTTTGCGGGAGAGCGAAAAGATATCGTTCTCGGATATGACAAGGTATCGGATTATGAAGAGAATGGAACTTCTTCGGGGCAGCAGTCGGAAGAGGGGCGAACCGGACAGAAGACGCAGGATTTGTGCTGGATGGGATAGAGTATCACCTTCCGAAAAATGAGGGAGAGAATAACCTGCACAGTGGACCGGACAGTTATGCGTTCCGCCTCTGGGATTGTGTGAAAGAGGAGGAAGACAGTGTTTCTTTCCACCTGGACAGCCCGGATGGAGACCAGGGATATCCGGGGAACTTCTCGATTACCGTGACCTATACCCTGACAGATCAAAATGAGTTGAAGATCCACTATGAAGGAGAATCTGATCAGACAACGATCGTGAATATGACGAACCACACTTACTTTAACCTGAATGGACATAACTGCGGCAGCGTAAGACGTCACTGGATAAGACTGCAGGCATCTTCGTTTACACCGGTAAAAGAGACCGGTTCGATTCCGACAGGAGAGATTTGGCCGGTGGAAGGTACACCGATGGATTTCACAAAAGGAAAAGTGATCGGAGAAGAGCTGGCATCCGATTATCATCAGATGCGTCTGGTCAAGGGATATGATCACAACTTTGTCATCGATGGATGGGATCAGACACTGCGCAAGATTGCAGAGGTGGAAGGAGAGCAGTCCGGAATTACCATGAAAGTATATACGGATCTTCCGGGTGTGCAGTTCTATACCGGAAACTTCCTGGAGGGAGTCAGAGGAAAACGCAACATGATCTACCACGATAACTCCGGCTTCTGTCTGGAGACACAGTATTATCCGAATGCGGCGAATGAGGAAAGCTTCCCGTCACCGGTACTGAAAAAAGGAGAAAAATACGACACCACGACAATATATCAGTTGGAGTGAGATAATCACATAAAAGTTCCCGGCAGAAATTTTCTGCATATTTCTCTGGACAGAGAAAAACTTGCAGATTTAATTTTACAACCGAATGGAATTCAGATTATTTTTTGATAAAAGAAAAAATAAGGCAGGATGACAAGGAATAAATCCTTAAGCATCCTGCTTTACTTTATACGGTATCATTCCTCTTGATATATCCCGGATTGTCTACATTTGCAATAATTTCTTTGGCGTGTAAGAGCTTTGCACGCTTGTCTACCACCTGATTTTCCACATGAACGTCTTCTCCTACATAAGCGCCCGGAAGGAGAACGGTATTCCTTACAACAGCACCTTTTTTAATCATGCATCCACGTCCGATCACAGAGTTTTCCACAGTGCCTTCGATCAGGCATCCGTTGGATACGAAAGAGGTTTTTACATTTGCAGTCTCAAAATATTGAGTCGGACAGGAATCTGTCGTTTTTGTATAGATCGGCCAGTTATCATCAAACAGACTGAAGGCGGATTTAAAATCGAGCAGGGAAAGATTCGCTTCGTAATAGCTTTTCAAATCTGTAATGGCGGCAAAGAAGCACGGTGGGAAACTCCGCGGATATCCAGTTCGCTGCATTCTATATTGATGACTTGGGGCAGTGTGTACATAGAGGACATATCATGCCCTTTTTTGATCAGGTCGATAAACAGTTCTTTTTTCATTACATAAGTATCCATGAAGATATTTCTGTTCTTTGCATTTCCTCTGTTTTTTTCAATCGAGAGAACACCTTTCTGGCGGTTCAGATTCAGAAGGTCACAGTTTAAGAAGTGATCCTTTGCATTGTCAACAGAATGATACAGCAGCGTAATATCCGCTCCGGAGTCGATATGGCTCTGTAACAGTGAATCAAAGTCCATGGAGTATACCATGTAACTCGGGGCAATGATCACGTACGGGCAAGGTGTATTTTCAATACACTCTATGTTTTCTATGTAAGCTGCAATTTCGTTGTCATAAATGCTGTTTTCAATCCCGTTTCAGAAAGAGGATTCGAACTTTTCCACGTTTGGAGTTGATATTGTAATGTCTTCCGGTTCCGATATGTTCGGTGAGAGAACGGGGCTTTTGATTAATATACACCTGAATCTGGTCAATGCCGCTGTTGCTCATATTGGAAAGCGGAAAATCGATGACACGGTATCTTCCGAGGAAGGACATGGCACCGATCGGACGGTAAGACTGCAGTCCTTTTACCCAGATGTGGTTTCCGGAAAAGTTGATGATTCCTAATGCCTTGCTCATATTATTCTGCTCCTTTCACACGTTTTGCAACAAGTTCGATATGTTCGCTGTCCGGACTGCCTACTACGGCATTTTTCCCGATCCGCACTCCGTCAGCGACCAGGGTGCGCTGTACGACAGCTCCTGCTTCGACAATCACTCCCGGCATGAGTACACTGTCAATGACTCTGGCGCCGGTATCGATCTTGGCACTGGTAAATAACACGGAGTTTTTGACTTCACCGTCGATCATGCAGCCCTGGGTAATGAAAGAGCGTTTAATATCGGCGTTTGGTCCGATATAATGAGGAGGTGTTGTCGATCTTCCGTATAGATCTTCCATGCGGGATCGTTGAGATCCAAAGCATTATTTTGTCCAGAAGATCCATATTTGCTTCCCAGAGAGAGTCGATTGTTCCAACATCTTTCCAGTAGCCCTCAAATTTATAGGCATAAAGATCTTTCCCATCATTTAACAGCGTAGGAATGATATCTTTTCCGAAATCGTGGTTGGAATCCGGATTTTTCATATCTGTCAGCAGCATTTTGCGAAGCAGCTTCCAGTTAAAAATGTAAATCCCCATGGATGCCAGATTACTTTTGGGTGTTCCGGTTTTCTTCGAACTCTACGATACGTCCTGTAGAATCGGTATTCATAATCCCGAACCGGCTTGCTTCTTTGATCGGTACTTCGATCACAGCAATCGTGGTATCTGCACCGCAGGTTTTGTGATAATTCAGCATGGCATCATAATTCATCTTATAAATATGATCACCGGACAGGATCAGAATATATTCCGGAGCGTAGGTGTCAATAAAATCGATGTTCTGGGAAATCGCATCTGCAGTCCCCCGATATACATCCAGATTGGAATCTGCTTTCTCACGTGGAGGCAGTACATAGACTCCACTGTCTTTGGCATCCAGTCCCCAGCGTCTGCCTGCCGCAACGTAGCTGTTCAGCAAGATCGATTCATACTGCGTGAGCACACCGACAATATCAATTCCACTGTTGGCGCAGTTGGAGAGTGGAAAATCGATGATACGGTATTTTCCGCCGTATGAAACCGCGGGTTTTGCCACTTTATTTGTCAGGTCATGCAGGCGGGTGCCTCGTCCGCCCGCCAGGATCATTGCTAACATATTATTTTGCTTCATAGTGAATCCTCTCTTTCATAAACTTTTATATATTATACAATTTTTTAGTAGATTTTTCTATGATTATGTGCAAAATGTTGTGTAGATATCTGATTGAGAAAGGGAAGACGTAAAACGAATTGCAAATATCACAAGAATGAAGTATGCTGACAGATAGAATCAACAGAGGAAAACAAAAAACGGAGGTGCACAATGAAATTATTGGAATTTTGGGAGGAAATATCCCTGATGCCGGACGCTGTGCGGCAGCTTGAAAAGCTGGAGATTACAGAAGGGGAATATGAGAAGCTGCGGGAGTTATTTCTCAGAGATGTGAATTTGTTTTATGAAGCAGTGAAAAAAAGAGAAGATTTTCGGCTGGTATTTTTATATTGTTTTTCAAAAATGGCCTGTGAGGTTTATGATCGGTATTGTGAACAGGGGATTTCCAGACGGGTTTACCGGGATACGTTTTATGATCTGACATTGTGGTGTGAAAATTGTTATAAAGCGTATGGAGAATATGGGATTGCGCAGTATGACTGGTTTTGCAGACATCTGGATATGAGTCTGTTTCGGCTTGGGCGTCTGGAATTTGAGAAAATCCCGTCTTTATGGGAGATACAGACAGACGGGATATCGGTTCACAAAGGAGATCCCGTGATCAGCGTGCATATCCCGCAGGGAGAGAAGCTGGAGCTTGATGCCTGTCTGGATTCATTTCGTCAGGCAGAACAATTCTGGAAGGAGAAGCAGGTATATCTTTGTCATTCCTGGCTTTTATATCCGGGGCTCAAAGAAATTATGAAGCCGGAATCTAATATTTTACAGTTCCAGACATTGTTTCATATTGTTGCGGTTGATTTTGAGTGGAGAGAGGCAGAAGAGAGGATTTTCGGAGAATTGGAGACGGATCCCCGAAGCTATGCAGAGGACACCAGCCTGCAGAGAGCAGCCAGAAAATATCTGCTATCCGGGGAGAAGCTTGGGAGCGGACTTGGGGTATGGACAGGCGAGGAAAAAGACGCAAATACAGCAGATCATATTCACACATGGATACAGGAACACACAGAAGAACTGGTTAACACAGCAGATTATATTTTTCGGCATCCGGAACTTTCCAAAGAAGAAGTCGTATCTTCAGCCTGTCTTTCTGACTATCTGGAAGAAAAAGGATTTCGTATCACAAAAGGAATCGCAGGGCTTCAGACCGCATTTGCTGCAGAGTGGGGATCAGGACAACCGATCCTTGGATTTCTGGCAGAGTATGACGCGCTTCCGGGACTGGGACAGGAACCGGTCTGCACGTATCAGCCGCTTGGCACACCGGGACATGGATGCGGGCACAATCTGCTTGGCACGGCATGCGCGGGGGCTGCCTGTGCATTGAAAGAAGCGATGGAAACATCAGATCTTCCGGGGACCATCCGGGTGTATGGCTGCCCGGCTGAGGAAATTATTCTTGGGAAAATTCAGATGAATCAGGCAGGAGTGTTTGATGACCTGGATGCGGCGATCACCTGGCATCCGTTTGACCGGAATCGGGTCAGTTATGACATCTGGCAGGCGCAGGATATGAAGAATTATAAGTTTTACGGAGTCAAAGCCCATGCCTCCAAACATCCGGAGCTTGGAAGAAGTGCTCTGGATGCCGCAGAACTGATGAATGTGGGAGTCAATTACCTAAGAGAGCATGTGGCAGACGATGTGCGGATTCATTACACGTACACAAATACAGACGGACCGGCCAACATTGTACCGGACTTTGCTTCTACGAACTATTTTATCCGTTCATCCAAACGTTCGCGGACAGAGGACGCATCCAGGCGGGTGGATGACTGTGCAAAAGGAGCGGCTCTTATGACCGGGACGAGAGTGGAGATCGAGCTTGTGACGAGCAATCAGGAGATGAAAGTGAACCGCCCGCTGGCAGAAGTATTTTATCAGGCAATGGAACAGACCAATCTTCCGGAATATACAGAAGAAGAGCTGCGGTTTGCAGAAAGCCTCACAAAAGAAGCGGGACTGGTCAACGATGGAAATTATTTTGGAGGTCTGGAACCGTTGGAAGACCAACCTGTTTTGCTGGCAATCGGAACCGATGTCTCAGAAGTCAGTCATACCGTGCCAACTGTGATGCTCAGTGCGGCGACCATGTGCAAGGGTACACCGCTGCATCACTGGAGTGCAGCCGCACAGTCCGGAATGAGCATTGGGCAGAAGGGAATGCTGTATGTGACAGAATGTATGGCGAAGGGTGCGCTGCGTCTGATCGAAGAGCCGGAGCTTTAACAGAAGCATGGAGAGTGCATCAGGAATAACAATTTTTTAAAAACTGCATATGGTAATCCGGGAGGTGGTAAGATGTTTTCAGAGATACAGACCATCCCGGATGCCGCTGCAGAGATCAAAGGAAGCTCAGAATTTCCAGAAATCCGGGGAATGGTATATTTTTTCGGAGTTCACAATGGAACGATCGTGGCAGCCGATATCCGCAATCTGCCTGACGGAAATGCATTCATGGATTTCATATTCATGAGGGAACCTGTCAGGGGACAAAAGCGGAACCATTTGCACAGGCGGACGGACACTACAATCCGACAAATGCCATGCACCCGCAGCATGCAGGAGATATGCCTTCGCTTCTGGCAAATGACGGAAATGCATTTTTGATCTTTTACACAGATCGATTTCATCCCGAGGATGTGATCGGAAGAGCGGTTATCATACACGCACATCCGGATGATATGACAACCCAGCCTTCCGGAAACTCCGGCGCTATGATCGCGTGCGGAGAGATCCGGGAAATGAAGGCAGAATAAGAAAAGTCTAATCTTCCGGGCAGATAGCTTTTTTCAGGAACACATACTCTGTCCCGGAAGATAGAGACTCTTCGAAAGCAAATCCAAGTCCGGTGAACTGTTTCAGATCTTCTGCAGTCTGAATCTGGTGTTCTGCCATCCAGCGGACCATTTCTCCCCGCGCCATTTTCGCGAGCGTGGCTTTCACCTTTACTTTTCCCTGAACGAACTCGCCGAAAACGCAGGTGACGCAGTGTACGTCTTCTGTCAGATAAGGAAGTACTGCTTTGCTGTATTCTGCGGAAGCGAGATTGATGAGCTCTTTCGGAGAGTCTTTCTCAAATTTACAGTACAATGCCTGATATAGCTGATTGTTCCAGAAATGATACAAATCAGTGGCATTCTCAGTTTCCAGTTTGGTCTGCATCTCCAGACGATAGGGAATGACAGCATCTGAAGGGCACAGGACACCATAAAATCCGGAAAGAATGTTCAGATGCCGGTTTACGTAGTTCCACTGTGTATCAGAAAAGATGTCCGGTGCGAGGTATTGGTATTGGATCCCTTCATAGGCGAGAACCGCGGGAGTGACAGCGTCAGCCGGTGTAAATTCGCACAGTCTTTTTGTATTTTGAAGTGCCAGTTTTTCACTGCATTTCCAAAGTTTCCGCAATTCTTCAAATGACATCTGCTTTAGTGTCTGATATAAAAGGTTTGTCTGTTCTACAAAAACAGGGGTGGTGGCAGTGCTGGGAAATTCTTCGCATATATTCATTTTTTTCGCAGGTGAAATGATGATTTGAATCATAAATGGTGGTTCTCCTTTTCTTGTGTATGTTCTATGACAGCGTTTGTTTCTGCTTTATCCAGTGCTTTTACCAGATGCGCTTCCGGGGTGGAGCAGTTGTTGTATTCTTTCCACAGAGAAAGAAATTCTGACCGTTTTGGCTCGGGGAGAAGCTGGAAGATCCATAGAATCTCCTCCTTGTGAAAAGTTCAAAATAAAAGGTTATAATTGATGTAAACAATAATTATCATACGATATTTTCGGATGGAAAGTCTACCATAACAGGCAGAAAAGTGTTATTATCAACAACAAAGTACAACAAGGAGTTTTGAGTATGAAGAAAATAATTTTAGGGTCAGCTTCACCGAGGCGAAAAGAGCTTTTATCACAGATCGGTGTTCCGTTTGAAGTGCGTGTCAGCAATAAGGAAGAAGTGTATACAAATACGGTTCAAAAGGAGATTGTAAAAGAGCTGGCGCTGATGAAAGCGGAAAATGTGGCATCCGAGATCCAGGCAAGGAATGTGATCGTGATCGGTGCGGATACGATCGTTGTGCATGAAGAACAAATTCTGGGAAAACCAAAGGATGAACAGGAGGCCTTTGAGATGATCCGGTCACTGCAGGGAGATACACATCAGGTATATACGGGTGTTGCGGTTCTGGATTTTGATAAAAACGGAGAAAAAACGGTAATCAGCCACGCAGTGGAAACAAAAGTTTCTGTCAATCCGATGAGCACAGAAGAAATCCAGAAATATGTAGAGAGCAAAGAACCTATGGATAAGGCCGGGGCTTACGGAATTCAGGGGAGATTTTCCGCATTCATTGAGAAGATCGAAGGGGACTATTTCAATGTCGTAGGACTTCCTGTTTCTTACGTATATCAGGTGTTAAAAGAACTGGGGGAGGTATAAGATGCGAGGCAGAAAAACAGCGGCAAACTGCGAAAGCTGCATGAATTATGAATATGATGACGATTATGAGTGCTATGTCTGTACGCAGGATCTGGATGAAGATGAGATGGTGAGGTTCGTGCAGGGAGATTTCCGGGAATGCCCATATTATCAGATGGGAGATGAATACCGGGTGGTGAGGAAGCAAATGTGAGAGTAGGGAGAAAGTTCCGTTGAATTCTTTCTGTATTGTAACAGGGGCTGGCTCCACTGCGCAAATCCGATGGAATGTTTCTAATTTGGATGCGCATATCGCCCAGAGGGGCTTCATGCGATCCGAATAAGAAACAAAACCATCTGTATATGCTTGCTTTGCCTAAAATGCCCCTTTATACAACACAGAAAGAATTAACTGGAGCTTTCCACCCGTAAGAGAGTGATGAAGTCGGGATGTGTATTTCCCCGCTGCGCTACAATGATTTGTTTATGAAGCTACATATATTCACAAACTTCCGCCATTTTCCCGCAGCCATTTCTGTGCTTTTCGGTAATCGGGCAGTACGGATTCTACAATATTATAAAAGGCTTTTGAGTGATTCATTTCCAGACGGTGGGCGAGTTCATGTACAACGATGTAGTCCACGATTTCTTCCGGAGCGAAGATCAGACGCCAGTTATAGTTTAAATTTCCGGCGCTGGAGCAGCTTCCCCAGCGGGTTTTCTGTTCCCGGATGGAGATACGGCCGTAGGTGACGCCCATGATACGGGCATAATATTCTGTCTTGCGTGTAAAAATATCCCGTGCAAGCTGGATGTATCGTTTCCGGTCATTTTCAGAAATCTGAGGTTTTTCAGAAGATTGCTCAAGACGCTGAGATGCCGAGTCCAGATGCTTTAGGATCCAGGCTTGCTTTTCGTAAAGAAATGTATCAATGGTCGGGGCAGGACAGTTTTTGGGTGCCCGGACACGGACCGTCGCCTGTGCAGTAATCTGAATTGCGAGGGATTTTCTGTCACTGTATATGACTTCATAAGGAAAGGGATGCTGCATGAAATTCTCCTTTGTAACAATTATTTTAGTTTCAGTTTAGAGAAAACAAAAAGAAAGTGCAAGATATAATTTATTGCAAAGTCAGGAAAGTAGCAATGCTAAAGAAAAGGTAGCAACGCTAATGAAAAGTAAGCAACACTTTTGAAAAGTATTTGCCATTATTCAAGGAAGCAGAGATTACGGAGAAATTTATTGAGAATAGTGGCAGGGTATTTCTGGAAAGTGGAGTAGACAAACCATTTGGACAGGCAAATATTATGGAATGGTTAGGATGTTCAAAATCCAAAGCAACAAATGTTATGAATGCAATGAAGGCACCCCAACAGAACAATCTTGCAATCCCGATGTTATCTTTCTATAATATTCTTAAGTGTAAGGAAATGGAAGTATCGTTTGAATGATACAGAAGAGCAGAAAGGGAGCGGGGAATGAAAGAAAAGAAAGAGAAAAAACAAAACGGCTATTTCCGCCATATGGCGGAAGCGATAAAAATGGAACTCAGGGAACATAAAAGCTCATTTATGGTGTATCTTATTTTGCGGATTCTTGTGATCGTGATGCTGGTGCTCCAGGTTTTAAATCAGAATTATGAAACGTATTTTTATGCATTCTGACACTTTTGCTTCTGATTGTTCCAAGTTTTGTGCAGGTAACGTTTAAAATAGAGTTGCCTACAACGCTGGAGATCATCGTATTGTTTTTTATATTTGCAGCGGAGATATTAGGTGAGATCAATGAATTTTATCTGCTGTTTCCGTTCTGGGATACGGTGCTGCATACGCTGAATGGATTTCTGGCAGCGGCAATCGGATTTTCACTGGTTGATTTACTCAATCGGAGTGAGCGTACAGTCTTTCATCTGTCACCGGTGTTTACTGCGATTGTGGCATTTTGTTTTTCTATGACAATTGGAGTTGTGTGGGAGTTTTTTGAATTTGGCATGGATCAGATTCTGGGATTTGATATGCAGAAGGATACGGTTCTTTCTGCAATCACATCGGTCATGCTGAATCCGGACGGAAGAAATGTTCCGGTGACGATCGATCAGATCAGGGAAGTGCTTATCAATGGACAGCCATTGGGGGTGGGCGGATATCTGGACATCGGACTGATCGACACAATGGAAGACTTGTTTGTGAATTTTATCGGTGCAGCAGTTTTTCAGTGATTGGATTTTTCTATGTGAGAAGCCGTGGAAAGGGCGTTGCAGGCAGATTTATTCCGAGAAGAAAAAGAGCAGAGAGAGATTTCCTTAAAATTGCAAGGGAACAATCTCTGGAAGAGTCTGAAAATAAGGAGAAAATGCAGTCTCAAAAGAGAGAATAAGGTGGAAATGGGACTTTTTTGTACACAGAATTGTGCTTCTATGTGCAGAAAGTCCTCTTTTTTTATGGTTTCAGAGAGTATTTCCACAAACAGAACGACAGGTATTTCACAAATATTATGGAAAGTTTTGATGAAAAAAGTGCAAATGAAATTACTGTATAATTAGTGAAAAAG
>ENA-OQJH01001029-OQJH01001029.1-human-gut-metagenome-genome-assembly--contig:-NODE-1029-length-12910-cov-3.044434_pt1 | contig 12910 bp, 13 predicted proteins | sample MGYA00242597_ERZ504763 | MGnify/ENA primary metagenome ERZ504763 (study PRJEB26092, sample SAMD00036359) | human gut metagenome | host: Homo sapiens | study: EMG produced TPA metagenomics assembly of... | reverse complement strand
TCTTTTGATAAGAATTTAAGGACTATTTTTCAGTATGAAGTAATAAGAATACTAAGATATTTTAGAAATAAAAATTGAGAAATATCCCCTTATTAGACAGAAATGGACTTGATTTATACAATTTCTGATCTCTTTAGTTGATAAATAGACTAAGTTTGCCAATTAAATTTTTAAAATAAGTTTTGTGAACCAAAATTAATGTAGTATGAAAAATGTTATACTTTTATTATTGTCGGTATGTGGTATGCTTGCTTGTACTCATACACCGAAATGGGAATTAGTGTGGGAAGATAATTTTGATGGTGCGGAACCTGATACCACAATATGGAGCCGCATACCTCGCGGAAGACCTGATTGGCAAAATACTCAGTCATTTGATAATCGTTGTTATGAAATGCGTGATGGTTGTTTAATATTAAAGGGAATTGTGAATGATAATATGGATGTAGATACGGCGAAGTATCTGACTGGGGGATTGTGGACAAAAGACAAGCATGCTTTTCATCGGGGACGCATCGAAGTAAGAGCTAGATTGCATGGGGCGAGAGGAGCATGGCCGGCTATATGGACTTTGCCTTATGAAATTGATAAATATGTTTGGCCTATGGAGGAGAGGTAGATATTATGGAACGTTTGAATTATGATTCTATTGTTTATCAAACCGTGCATTCGCACTATACTTATACATTGGGGATAGAGAATAATCCGAAACATGGAGGCACTACATCCATTAATCCTGAGGACTTTAATGTATATGGGTAGATTTTGGCCGGACAGTTTGGTGTTTCATGTGAATGGAAAACGACATTTTGTTTATCCTCGTATCGAAACGGAACAAGAAGGTCAATTTCCTTTTGATATTCCCCAATATTTGTTGATTGATATGCAATTAGGAGGTACTTGGGTAGGACCAGTGGACTCTACGGATTTACCAGTGGAGATGGAAGTGGACTGGGTACGTCATTATCAATGGAAATAAAGCTATTCTGATATTTGTTGTAATACAAATTATAAGTAACCTATTAACTTAATTAAATTGAAATTATGAAAAGACAAAGGCAAAAATTATTTCGCGTGGTTTTGGCAGGCGTCCTGATGATATTTTCATTTATGGTATACGCACAGGAACGTATAGTGACAGGTAAGGTGTATGATTCATCCGGTGAGTCTATTATAGGAGCTAGTGTAATGGTACAGGGTACTATGCAGGGAGTGGTGACTGATATAGACGGTGCTTTTCAGTTGAAGGTGCAACCTTCCCAGTCTTTAGTGATTAGCTTTTTGGGATATCAGGATGTGATCCTGCCGGTAGGGAGTAAAAATAATTTTAAAATTATTTTGGAAGAAGACTCCAAAAAGCTGGACGAAGTGGTGGTAGTAGGATACGCTACTCAGAAGAAAGTGAATTTGACAGGATCTGTTGCTTCCGTATCAGCAAAAGATATTCAAGATATTCCGGTGGCTAATACAACTACTTTGCTACAGGGACGTTTGCCAGGTTTAGTACTAACTCAGAACGGTGCACAAGCTGGTAATGATAATCCAGAAATCAGGATTCGTGGTATTGGTACCTTTGGGAATAATAATCCGATGGTGTTGATTGACGGGGTGGAAGGTAGTATTTCACAAATTGCAGAAATCCCTTCTGCCGATATTGAGAGCATTTCTGTATTGAAGGATGCGGCATCGGCAGCTATTTATGGTGTGCGTGCTGCTAATGGCGTTATTTTGATCACTACTAAGCGGGGACAGGCATCAAGCAAAGTGAAGGTTTCGTATTCAGGTAGTTATACTTTGCAGACCCCAGGTATTGTTCCCGATTATGTGGATGGTTATAATTGGGCTTTGATGAAAACGAAGTGAGCACTGGAACTTTTTCACCGGAAGCTTTGCAAAAGTTGCAAGACGGATCAGATCCGGATCATTATGCAAATACCAATTGGCTGGATGCTGTATTGCGTAATGCTAGTATGCACCAGCATCATCTGTCTGTATCAGGAGGTAATGAAAATACCCGTTTTATGACTTCGGTGGCCTATTCCAATCAAGATGGTATCATGATGAAGACAGGAGTAGAACGCTTTTCTTTTCGTTCGAATATTGATACTCGTTACAAACGTTTTACTTTTGGATTGAACTTATCCGGTAATAAGAATAATGTGACTACTCCTGCTGTCGCACCTTCCGGCGAAGGTGGAATCATGCGTTATGTATCCTGGTTTACTCGTCCTACTGTGCCGGTGATGTATTCTAACGGACACTACGGCTATGTAGATGGTTCGTCATTGAGTGCCGAACTGATGAAGAATCCTGTAGAGTCAATGTCTTTAGGGCACCGCAGCAATGAGTATTGGCGTTTTAACGGTAAGGTTTTGCAGGTATTGATTTATGGGACGGATTGAAGTTCCAGACCAGTTTTGCTTATGCTTTTGATTTAAATGCAACGAAATCTTATTCTCCCAAATCTCCTGCCCGTTATGATGCAGAAGGAAATATTAGAAAAGCGGCAGGGGAAACGAATAAGGAGGAGGATTATTGGTATCGCAATGCAACATGGACGAGTGAGAACCTGTTGACTTATAACAAACAATTTGATAAACATAATGTTAATGTGTTGTTAGGGCACTCTGTTATTGGCTCGCGCTTTTATAAAACGACTGCTTCCATACAGGGCTTTCCTACAGAAAATATTTATGAACTTGATGGAGGAACAATTAATCCGGGTGCAAAAGGCAATTCGGAAGAATATAACTCCAGTCATTTTTTGGTCGTGTGAATTACGGTTATGATGACCGTTATTTGTTTGAGTTCAATATTCGCCACGATGGTTCATCACGTATGCCTAAAGCCAATCGTTACGCTACATTTCCTTCCGTATCAGGAGGATGGGTGTTTTCGAATGAAGAATTAATGAAAGACTATAAAACTTCTCCCTTGGAAAGTTGCGTTTATCATGGGGTAAGTTGGGTAACCAGGAAATCGGTAATTATGCTTATGCGGCTACTTTGGGCGCAAGCGGAAATTATTTCTTTGACCAAGGTGGGGACAAACAGGCTGGTATGTACAGACTTCTGTTCCAAATGAAGACATCAAATGGGAAACGACCCGCTCCATCAATGTGGCCCTTGATCTTGGATTCTTTAATAATAGGATACAGACTACTTTTGAATGGTTTGATAAGAAAAACTTCTGATATCTTGATGCAATTAGCTATGCCAGGCATATTCTTAGGTTCTCTTAATGCTCCTTATCAGAATGTGGGTGCTGTCCGCAATCGTGGTTGGGAATGGAATGTGAATTACTCGGATAGTAAAGGCGATTGGGTTTGGAATGTAGGTTTCAACTTGTCACACGTGAAGAACGAAATTCTGGAAATGGGCGGTTTGGAAGAAACAATAAGTGGGCAAACAATCAATCGTATTGGCAATCCTATTGGCGCTTATTTTGGATATAAAGCGATTGGTATGTACCGTACAGAAGCTGATTTACAGCGTACTAATTCAAAAGGGGAAATCATTAAACAAAATGGTGTGGCTCCTAAATTGGGCGATATTATGTATGCTGATTTGAATGATGATGGTAATATTACTGCTGATGATCGTGATATTATTGGCAATCCTTTTCCTAAATATTCTTATAGCTTCAATTTAGGAGCTTCTTGGAAGAATTTTGACTTGTCTACTTTTTGGCAAGGAGTGGGAGGTATTTACCGTTACAGTTGGGAAACTTCTACCGATATTCGCGGTAACTTAACCGAACGTTGGTTGGATCGTTATTCTGCCGGCAACGTAAATGCTTCTATGCCAGCATTGGGTAATACTATGAATGATTCTTATTCTTCATTCTGGTTAGAAAATTCCAGTTACTTACGTTTGAAGAACTTGGAATTCGGCTATACATTCCGTCAGCCTGGACTTGCTAAGATGGGTGTTTCCAGTGTCCGTGTTTATTTTGCCGGAAGCAACCTTTTGACATTTACGTCTTTGAAAAACTGGGATCCGGAAAAAACATCGGGTGATGCTAGAAATGACGTACATCCCAATATGCGCACTTATTCATTTGGGCTAAATATTCAATTCTAACTTATAAGGAGGATATACATTATGGTAAAAAGTACAAAAAATATATGCAGAGTTTTATTTTTTCTGGAGTGTTATTGGTTACCAGTGCATGTTCAGATAGTTTTTTGCAGACGGATTCTCCGAATCAGCCTTCTCAAACCACTTATTGGCAGACCGAATCGGATGCATTGATGGCTTTGACAGCTTGCTATGATGCCATGCAGAGCCAGAATTTATATGATGACAATATTGATGGCTGGAAGTTTGGATTTCTAGGACGTGAAACCAGTACGGATAATGGAGACCACACATGGGGTGATTGGATGCTGGGAAGTTCTATCTCGAAATGTGCTTCTTCCACTACCGATGAATGCTTTTCTATGTACTGGAATGCTAATTATGAAGTGATTAAGCGTTGTAATATGTTGGTAGAGAATGTGGAACGTATTCCGATGGAGGCTGAAAAGATAGATGCATACAAGGCGGAAGCAATAGCATTACGAGCTTTGATGTATTGCAATCTGACCTCCGTATTCCGTGATGTCCCTTATCTGACGAAACCTTTAACTTTGGCTGAAGCACAGCTCCCAAGGCGGAACGTAGCCAGATTATTTCGTCCTTGCTGGAAGATTTGAAGACTTGGATTCCTAAAATACCAGTTATAGGGAAAGCGCAAAAAGGACGTATGTCCCAAGAAGCAGGTTATGCCATTATGGGACGAATTGCTCTTTTTAATCAACGTTGGGACGAGGCAATAACGGCTTATAAAAATGTAGTAGGAAAAGTGCAGCTTTTTAAGTCGGGTGACGGAACTGATTATGCTGCCAATTATGCTGATTTGTTTAAAGAGCAAAATGAAACGGCAGCAGAAGTATTGTTGAGTGTCCATTTTAAAGGTCCGGGATTAGGTGAAGGAAGTTGCTTTGGGGTTTGTTGGTCTGCTCCAATGAATGCTATTGAAGGTTCTATGAACTTGTGTGATGATTTTTATTGTATAGATGGGTTGCCCATCGATAAGTCACCTTTATTTAAAGGAAGTCTTGTTCAAGGAGCCCATACGAAGGCTAATCCGGATATGGGACGTTATGAGAATCGTGATCCTCGTATGAAAGGTACATTGATGTTACCTGGTATGGAATGGAACGGAAAACTGTTTACTAATAATTTGCCGGCAAGTTCTACCTGTTGTATTCGTAAATGGTACACTCCAGAAGATACAGTTAATGAATATGACGGTAGTCTTGACTTCTATGTTATCCGTTATGCAGAGGTACTTTTGTCACTTGCTGAAGCTATGATTGAGAAAGGTGGTTATCCACAAGCCGAAATAACAGGATATATTAATGAAGTTCGTGCTCGTGTTGGTATGCCAGCGGTAGAAGTAGTGGAAGGAACTAATTTGAATAAAGAAGAATTGCGCGCCATTGTACGTCACGAACGCCGTGTGGAATTGGCTTTTGAAGATTTGCGTTTTGCAGATCTTTACCGTTGGGGAGAATTTGAAAATGCTCAAAAGCGTATGCAGAAAGACCAGTCATTCTATGGCTTTGGAGTAGTTTCGCGGGGTAATCTTCGTGGTGCGCAAGATTTGGTTTGGCCTATTCCGCAAGGTGAGATTGATACGAATCCGATGTTGGAGCAACATAGTGAATGGAAATAAGAATGATTGAATTATCTATTGTAATATAACTGTGATGAGGTAAGAGATTGTTAAAAGGTATTTTCTTGAAATAAAGGACAAGTATGTGGTGATAAGGCTGCAACTTGTCCTTTATCGTTTGTTTCCTATTATATATGTTCTATTTCATAACGTAGCATATTTTGTTAAATTACAATGTGATGTTATTTATCTTTTCGTCTCTTTGTTTTATCTTTGTCGTTGAATATTATAAGTAATTAAGTATATGAAGAAAAAGAATGTTTTTAATGGTGGGGAGTTGTTTTGTTATTATGTATGTGTTCTGTTCATGCTGAGGCGCAGGATTTGAAATCTATATTGACAGGAGTGGCAAAGGCGGCAATTGGTAACAAGGCTACTACGGCTCATTCTATTGTGGGGACTTGGTCTTATCAGGCTCCTGAATGTCAGTTCGAGAGTGATCAGTTGCTGGCAAAGGCTGGTGGAGAGGTAGCGGCCAAAGAAGTGGAAGAAAAATTACAGACTATATATGATAAGATTGGTTTGACTAGTATTAAGTATATTTTCAAGGAGGATGGTACTTATTCATATATATTGAAAAAGACGTACGGTAAGCGGCACTTATGTTTTTGATGAGGAAGCTAAGACGATTATTATGAAAAGTAAGTTGGGCATACAGACGGTAGCTTATGTGACAGTGACAGGTAATAGTATGAGTCTTGTGTTTAATGCCGATAAGTTGATGTCTATTCTAAAGGTGATTACTGGAGCGGCTTCCAAAGTAAATTCTACAGCTGCCACTCTTAACAGTGTAGCTGAAGCTTATGACGGGCTGATGTTAGGATTTGAATTGAAAAAGTAGATGCTTTTTGTAAAATATGGGATACAAGTCTTTTATAAAAGTTGAAAAATTGTGATTGGAAATAATGTTTAAGGATAAAACCGTTTTAACCTTATTATTATGGTTAAAACGGTTTTTTATTAACATGTATTGTTTTTGTATATACTGGTCATGAATGTAATATATTGCATATATGTGAGAACGGTTTATTCTTGCTCTTTCAGTGCTGCGAAAATCAAACCTTCCAGTTCTTCCGCCAGTTCGGGGTTATCCTGAATCACTTGTTTGGAAGCGTCACGTCCTTGTCCCAGTTTGGTTTCGTTGTAGCTGTACCATGAACCGCTTTTCTTGATGATGCCTAAATCAGCACCCAAATCAATGATTTCACCAGCTCTTGAGATACCTTCACCAAACATGATATCGAATTCGGCTTTACGGAAAGGAGGTGCCACTTTGTTTTTCACTACTTTTACTTTAGTCTGGTTGCCGATTACTTCTTCACCATCTTTCAGTTGAGTGGAGCGACGGATATCCAAACGTACGGAAGCATAGAATTTCAGAGCATTACCACCGGTAGTTGTTTCTGGATTACCAAACATGACACCGATTTTTCACGCAACTGGTTGATAAAAATACAAGTTGTATTGGTTTTGCTGATGGCTGACGTAAGCTTACGCAAAGCCTGAGACATCAAACGCGCTTGTAAACCTACTTTGTTATCACCCATATCTCCTTCAATCTCAGCTTTTGGAGTCAATGCCGCGACAGAGTCGATAACAATGATATCAATAGCGGATGATCGTATTAGCTGCTCAGCAATTTCAAGTGCCTGCTCACCGTTATCGGGTTGTGATATCCATAAGTTATCTACATCCACTCCCAGTTTGGCCGCATAGAAACGGTCGAAAGCATGTTCGGCATCAATGAAAGCTGCAATGCCGCCTGCCTTCTGAGCTTCAGCAATGGCATGGATAGCCAATGTAGTCTTACCGGATGATTCGGGACCATAAATTTCTATGATTCTACCTTTGGGATAGCCGCCTACCCCTAATGCGGCGTTCAAGGCGATAGACCCGGTAGGAATCACTTCCACTTCCTGTACGTTGTCATCACCCATTTTCATGATAGAGCCTTTACCAAAAGTTTTCTCTATCTTATCCATTGCAGCTTGCAGTGCTTTCAGTTTTTCACTATTTCCGGCACCTGGAGCTGCTGAGAATGGAATTTCTTCGTTATCTTTTTTGCCATAAATCTGTTGGTTTATAAAATTTGTTGTGCGTGTTCTTTTGTTTTCACCTCTTTGGGAGAGATGATACGTTCAATCACGCCTTCTTCGTTGATGATGAAAGTCGTACGGAATATACCCATATATTTACGTCCGTACATACTTTTTTCTCCCCATACTCCGAATTGTTCTACCAACTTCTTGTCGGTATCGGCAATAAGAGTAAAGGGCAGCTCGTTCTTTTCAATGAATTTCTGATGCGATTTGGCATCATTCACACTGACACCGATTACTTCATAACCATGGGCGCGCAGTTCCGCATAATTATCACGCAAGTTACATGCCTGGGCAGTACAACCCGATGTCATATCTTTAGGATAAAAATAGAGTACTATCTTTTTTCCTTTGTAATCACTTAAACGAATTTCTTCTCCTTTTTCGTTCAAGCCTAATATTTCTGGGACTTTATCTCCTATGTTCATTTTTTTAGTGGTTAATGATTTATGGTTATTGTGGCCGCAGGTATGAATTACTTACCATGGGCCGTTAATCACTTTTTAAAGTTCTAAATCACCATCAAATACTTCATGCCAAGGCAGCCCTTGTTTGTTCAGTTGTTCCATAAATGGATCGGGATCAAACTCTTCTACATTCCATACTCCTGGACGTTTCCACAATCCTTGCAGGAACATCATGGCTCCAATCATGGCAGGAACTCCTGTTGTATAGCTCACTCCCTGCATTCCAGTTTCTTTGTAAGCTTCTTGATGGCTACAGTTGTTGTAAACATAGTAAGTACGTTCTTTGCCATCCTTTACGCCTCGGATGCGGCATCCGATAGAAGTTTCGCCTTCATAATTTTCTCCTAGATCCTGTGGATTGGGGAGTACGGCTTTTAGGAATTGTAACGGAACAATTTTCACTCCGTTATAATCTATTTCGTCAATACGGGCCATACCGATATTCTGGATGACACGCAGATGAGTCAGATATTCCTGACCAAAAGTCATCCAAAAGCGAGCACGTTTGATAGTCGGGAAATTCTTAACTAATGATTCCAGCTCTTCATGATACAGCAAGTAGGAATCACGAGGACCGATATTGGGATAAGTCAGATCCTTGTGGTATTCCAATGGTTTGGTGGTCACCCATTTGCCTTCTTCATAATAACGTCCGTTCTGAGTAATTTCGCGGATATTGATTTCAGGATTAAAATTGGTAGCAAACGCTTTGTGATGGTTACCGGCATTACAGTCCACAATATCCAAGTAGTGCATCTCGTCAAAATGATGTTTTGCAGCGTAGGCTGTATAAATACCACTTACTCCCGGGTCGAACCCACAACCCAGTATAGCTGTCAGTCCTGCGTTTTCAAAACGTTTCTTATAAGCCCACTGCCAACTGTATTCGAAATGAGCTTCATCTTTCGGTTCATAGTTTGCTGTATCCAGATAATTCACTCCAGCCTTCAGGCAAGCTTCCATGATGGTCAGATCTTGATAAGGCAGAGCTACATTGATGACGATTTCGGGTTTGAAACTATTAAACAGGGCTACCAGTTCGTCTACATTGTCCGCATCTACCTGTGCAGTCTTAATAGCTGGATTGCCGATAGCTTTTACGATTGCATCACATTTTGATTTTGTACGGCTGGCGATCATGATGTCAGTGAATACATCCGGATTCTGAGCCACTTTGTGTGCTACGACAGTACCTACACCGCCTGCACCGATAATTAATACTTTACCCATTTGCTGTTTTTTATTCTTGTTAAAATAAAAATGCCCGGCAAACATTACCGTTCACAGGGCAAAGATAACAAAATATTTTGGGTATTAGTTGATATGATCTAGTTTCTTATTGGTGAAATCTAATGTTTTTCTTTCGTAGGACCATGTTTCATGGCCACCCGTGACTATATGAATGCGTATGGGATTACCCAAAGCCAAACGACATTCGTCGGTTGTCATTCCTTTCCGTACCTTACCGCGGCTTATCATGTTCCAAACTTCTTCTGTGATATTCGGATACTTGGCTCGTAAGTTGCCTATGCCGAATAGATCCGTAAAATAATTGTCTGATTGTAAAATCACATCAACTACACTCGTATGGGTGAATGCAGCTTTTATCTTATAATTCTTTCCATCTATGTTTTCCAATTCTAAAAAGACGTAAGGAGAGTTGTTTTGTGAGATTATATTTTTGATGGTGAATTGTGTATATCGGGGAAGTCTCACCGGAGTGTCTGTTTCATCCAGACATTCCGTTTCCGCTTTCAGATAGACAGTTTTTTTTCCATATTTACTCATCAGATTCTTTGATTTTTTGTATTTGCATCACTGAAGCTAAATGAATTTGGAAATATTTATTTTATTTCCATAATAAAATCACTGTCTGCCATGCCACAATTAGTCTTTGATATAGCTACCGGCTGATAGTAGGTGTTTCCTCTCTTGTCTTGGAATACGATTTTTACAGGGTATGCGCGGCTGCCCACTCCGACAGCTGTTACTGTTACTTCTTCATTTATACCAATCGGGACCTCTTTATAGCCCGATATGCTGTTGGGATCATCTATATGTACTTTATTGGTACGCATATATAGGGTTTGTCCTTCCAGCAGTTCTTTGGCTATGTCCACATCACCCAGGTAGGCAAGGGTAGGGATACCAGCTTTGGGCTTTAGGCAATATTGTTCCAAAGTGGTGTTTTTAAGTTCGTGATAATATTGTTGCCCTTCACATTCAAAGTTAAAATGTACAAAACCCCGTTCGGTAATTTCCGAACCTAGATATTCAAAAATTTTATGTTTTAAATCTCCTGTATCCACCTCCTTATTAGTCTCCGTCGATTTAAAAGGAGGAATAATGATGTCTTTACGTTCCGGTATCACCATGAATTTCATGCCTGGTGTCCAGTCACACAGGTTGTAATGCTTGAAATGATCGTTTATAACTGTTTTTCCAAAGACTCTACGGAAATACTTGTTTGTTGTGAAGTAGTCGTGACTATATATCCGTTTTGTGCATAAGTGCATAAGCTACAGCTTGTTGCCCCAATTAAAATGGTTAAAAACTTTTTCATCGCTTTAAGTGTTAGTATATATAAATTGATACAAAGGTATAAAATTTTTGTGTATAATTGCTATAGTGAAAAATAAAATGGTTAGTTTTGCACACTAAACTAACAGATTTAACAAAAAAATAATATGAAAAAACTAGTATTAGAAATGATGGCTATTTGTGCCGGAGCATTGATTGTATCTTGTGGTAGTGGAAAGAATATGTTGTCTGTTTCTTCTCTGGATGGGGAATGGAATATTACAGAGGTGGATGGACAGAAGATATCTACAGAGAGAATGCCTTTCATTGGTTTTGATGTAGCTCAGAAACGTATTTATGGAAATAGCGGATGTAACCGTATGATGGGAAGTTTTGAAGCCGACTCTCTGAAGCCAGGTACATTGAAGTTTGGACAGATAGGAAGTACCGCATGATGTGCCCTGATATGAAGACTGAGCAGATGGTATTGGGTGCATTGGATAAAGTGACTTCTTTCCAGACGGTTTCTGACAAGCCTAGTGTGATAACTCTATGTAATCAAGATGGTCAGCCGTTGATGACTTTGGAAAAGAAGGCGGCTCCGGAAGTGTCACTGTCTGATCTTTCAGGAGAATGGGTTATTGAATTGGTGAATGGAAAGAAAATTGTAGGTACGGCTGAGGTAACTCCTTTTATCGGTTTTAATTTGGATGAAAGCCGCATTTACGGTAATATGGGCTGTAATACTATTAATGGTGCATTAACGCAGGAAGATGGAAAACCCAATTCTTTGAGATTTGACAATGTTGCTACTACCATGATGATGTGTCCTGATATGGAAACTGAAACTATTGTGCTGAATGCTTTGAATGAAACAAAAAGTTTCAGCATGAAAGATAATAAAGTATACTTATTAGGTGAAAATGGAAATGAATTGCTGGTGTTGAAGAAACGATAATCCATATACATCAAATAGATATGGTCGCCTATTTCTCATAAACGAGAAAATAGGCCGATTGCATTTATGGCATTATGGTAGGATGCTGACAAGTATTCTGTTTGGTGGAATTCTGACATTCTTGCCTTATATAAATCCATCTAAAAGTATCATATAACAAATAAATCAGTCATTTTGTCAGCCTTTGTCACATTCTTATTTTTGGCATACCGTTTGTTTTATGAAGGACGTGCGGTTGGTGCACCAAAGAAAAAAAGAAATCCTTCGTGAACCATTCGCCAAGAAATCAGTTTAATTGAAAACAAATAAATAAAGATATATAATTATGGGAAAGATTATTGGTATTGACTTAGGAACCACAAACTCATGTGTTTCAGTATTTGAAGGTAATGAACCGGTAGTAATCGCAAACAGTGAAGGTAAACGTACTACTCCGTCTATCGTTGCATTTGTCGACGGTGGCGAACGTAAAGTAGGTGATCCTGCAAAACGTCAGGCAATCACTAACCCGCAACGTACTATTTTTTCTATCAAGCGTTTCATGGGTGAAACCTGGGATCAGGTACAGAAGGAAATAGCCCGTGTCCCTTATAAAGTAGTGAAAGGTGACAATAATACCCCACGTGTAGATATCGACGGACGTCTTTATACTCCGCAAGAAATTTCAGCTATGATTCTGCAGAAGATGAAGAAAACAGCTGAGGATTATCTGGGACAAGAAGTTACAGAAGCCGTTATCACCGTTCCGGCATACTTCTCGGACTCACAACGTCAGGCTACTAAAGAGGCTGGTCAGATTGCAGGTTTGGAGGTTAAACGTATTGTGAACGAACCGACAGCCGCTGCCTTGGCTTATGGGCTTGATAAGGCTACACAAAGATATGAAGATTGCTGTGTTCGACCTTGGTGGTGGTACATTTGATATCTCTATCCTTGAATTTGGTGGTGGTGTGTTCGAAGTACTTTCTACTAATGGTGATACTCATTTGGGTGGTGACGATTTCGACCAAGTGATCATTGATTGGTTGGTGCAGGAATTCAAGAATGACGAAGGTGCGGATTTGACAAAAGACCCGATGGCAATGCAGCGTTTGAAAGAGGCTGCAGAAAAGGCAAAAATTGAATTGTCTTCTACTACATTCAAC
>ENA-OQJH01001026-OQJH01001026.1-human-gut-metagenome-genome-assembly--contig:-NODE-1026-length-12928-cov-1.627139_pt1 | contig 12928 bp, 21 predicted proteins | sample MGYA00242597_ERZ504763 | MGnify/ENA primary metagenome ERZ504763 (study PRJEB26092, sample SAMD00036359) | human gut metagenome | host: Homo sapiens | study: EMG produced TPA metagenomics assembly of... | reverse complement strand
TGCCGGGTTCTTTTGACTCCTTGGGCAGGCCTTTGCCATTTCGATGGGCTTCTTCGCAGACTGATCCTGGGAATTTACAAGGACCTTTCCACGCTTGTCCACTTTCTCGTAGCTTCCATCCGGCTGGAGAAGATGTGCTTTTACATTGTCTTCCAGTTCCAGTTTCAGGATATGGATCACCTTTTCTTTCAGGTTTTCATCTTCTACCGGGAACAGGATCTCCACACGGCGATCCAAGTTTCTTGGCATCCAGTCTGCACTGCCCATATAAACTTCCGACTTGCGTCATTAAAGAAATAGAAAATACGGCTATGTTCCAGGAAATTTCCTACGATGGAGCGCACGGAAATATTTTCGCTAAGACCGGGAACTCCTGCTTTCAGGCAGCAGATACCACGGACGATCAGCTCTATTTTTACCCCTGCACAGGAAGCGTCATAAAGGGCGGAAATGATCTCCTTATCGCAAAGGGAGTTCATTTTTGCCATAATGTGAGCTTCTCTTCCTGCTCTTGCATGCTCTGTCTCACGGTTGATCATGCGCAGGAAACGATGGCGCAGCATAAAGGAGCTACTGACAGCTTGTTCCATGCTCTTGGCTCTGAATAGCCGGAAAGCATATTAAATACAGCAGTTGCGTCTTCACCGATCTGGGGATCGCAGGTTAAGATACCGCAGTCTGTATACAGTTTTGCAGTGGAGTCATTGTAGTTTCCGGTTCCCAGGTGGACATAACGGCGGATACCGTCTTCTTCCATACGGACAACCAGAGTGATCTTACTGTGGGTCTTTAAGCCCACCAGACCATAGATAACATGGCAGCCAGCTTTCTCTAACATCTTTGCCCAGTTGATATTATTTTCCTCATCAAACGGCTTTCAGCTCTACCAGAACAGAAACCTGCTTGCCGTTGTCTGCTGCCTCTGCCAGTGCCGCAATGATCGGTGAATTTCCGCTGACACGGTATAAGGTCTGCTTGATGGCAAGGACTTCCGGATCTCTTGCTGCACTGCGGACAAAATTAACGACCGGGTCAAAGCTCTGGTATGGATGGTGGAGCAGGATATCGCCTTTGCGGATATTGGTGAAGATATTGTCCTCATTCATCAGTTCCGGAACAGGCTGCGGTGTGTATTTCGGAGTCTTTAAATGGTCAAACCCATCAAGACCATACATTTTCATTAAAAAAGGTCAGATCCAGTGGTCCGGATATCTGGAAGATATCTTCGGAGCTGATGGAAAGTTCCTTCTTTAAGATCTTTAAAAGCTGTTTATCCACATTGGACTCGATCTCAAGGCGGATGGCTTCGCCCCACTGACGCTTCTTTAACTGCTTCTGGATCTCTTCCAGAAGGTCTACTGCTTCTTCTTCATCTAATGAGAAATCTGCATTTCGCATGATACGGAAGGATGGGATGCCACAATGTCATAATTTAAGAATAATGACTGCATGTTCCGCTCAATGATCTCCTCTAACAGGATGACCACTCTCTGGGTTTCTCCGTCTCATCCTTTTCTTCCGGCAGCTCTACAATCCTTGGGATAACAGATGGAACCTGTACCATGGCAAATTCCAGCTCTGCCTCTTTTTCATTCTTCTTTTTCAAAAGAGCGGCAATGTTTAATGTTTTATTGCGGATCAGAGGAAACGGTCTGGATGAGTCAAAGGCCATTGGTGTAAGGACCGGATATACATTTTTGTGGAAATATTCATCTGCAAAAGCAGCCTCATCTTCGGTAAGGTCTTCATGTTCCATGACGATGCGCAGACCATTCTGCTTTAAAGCAGGTACCAGGGAGCGGTTGTAGGTGGAATACTGCAGATCTACCAGCTGGTGAGTCTTTTCACTGATCTTGTCCAGCTGCTCTTTTGCAGTAAGTCCTGCAATATCTTTTTTGGCATATTTCGCATGGACCATGTCTTTTAAAGAAGCTACACGGACCATGTAAAACTCATCCAGATTAGAAGCTGTAATGCTTAAAAATTCAGGCGGTCGAAACAAAGGGGTACTTTATCTCTTGCTTCGCTTAACACACGGTAGTTAAACTCGATCCAGCTTAGTTCGCGGTTTACATAATCATTTTTCTCAGCCATTTTACACTCTCCTCTTCTGCTTCAGCACAGGACGTATTCCAAATATTTCTTCAAAGAAAGCTGCCTTCTGTTCAAAAGAGGCACTCTCTAAGGCCAGATCACCCTTATAACCGGTAGTGATCACCAGCTGGCCTTCTCTTACTGCCATACGGCAGTCGATCAGCTTTGACTTATGGGTCTTGTCCATAGAGTTGGCAAGACGCAGGATTGCTGTCAGCTTTGCGATCAGAATGGTAATGGCCGTCCGGTCAGATACTCCTGCCAGATCCTGTCCTGCTTCTGTTTCCAGCTGCATCATATCATAATCGAAATCACGGATGTTATAACGCACTACATTGGCAATGATCTCACGCTCTAAATGGCTTAAACCAATGATCTCTGTAGACATGATCAGAGTATAGCCACATTCATTGGAGTTTTTCATGCTGATAAACTTTCCGCAGGCATGAAGGGTAACTGCGATCTGAAGCAGCAGACGTTCTCTGTCCCCTAATCCGTGAAATCTCCTGGTGCTGTCAAAAATATTCATGGCATACTGCTCCAACACCTGATTATGGCTGGCATGACACTTATATTTTTTCGCCATGTTTCTGGCTGCCGCAAGAATATCATTTTCAAAGTTATGGTCAAAGCGGATCAGCTTTTTATCGCTGGCATATTCCGCTGCAATACCATCACATATGCCGATCGCCGGGATCCAGAACATTTCCGCACCTGTTATATCTAAAATCCTTGTATACACAGTTGCTGCCGGAAGAAGAAGGGCTGCATATTCACTGTTTACACCGAAATTTCCTCAATCTGGTCAATGGTCATCTGGGAGAGTTTATCGTAAAAAGCATGCATGGCAGCTGAGTCTACCCTGTTTTCCCCGCCTTTTATACCCAGACGGCGCATAAGATATAAAATATTGTCACCGATACCGATCAGATTGGTAATCTGGCGGTCTCTTAAGTACATTTTCCGGAATGTGATCAGTTCGTTATCCACGATCTCTTCAATATGAAGTCTGTGGCCGTCCACACTGGCAGGTATTTTGGCTAACTGGCTGCGCAGACGCAGGCTGCCAAGAGGCAGGTTCTGGGTAGCCACCAGAGAGTCTTTATCGAAAAGGGAGATCTGTGCACTGCCAAACCTACATCCACGATGGCTGTACCTTCTGGATGATCTGGTTAAACTCACCGCCTTTGGAGGCAACGGCCTTGTAGCTGATAAAGCGCTGTTCCGAGTTGCTGATAATGTGCACTTCCAGCCTGTGCGCACCCGGATCTGGTCCAGGATGATCCGGCTGTTTTTCGCTTCACGCATGGCAGTAGTGGCATAGGCACGATAGTCCTTGACCCGGTACATTTTCATGGTTTCCGTAAATTTTTCCAATACCCGGCACATTTCATCTACCAGGTCATAACTTATTTTCCCTTCACTGAAGGTATCGCTTCCCAAAGCGATCACATGACGGATATGCTCAACATTTCTTATCCCTGTTTTATCTGAGATCTCATAGATCCCTAACTCCAGTGCAAAGGAACCTACATCGATCGCTGCAAACATCCTAACTGCCACTTTTTCCTCCTTACGAGAGAACTGTAATGTTCTTTTAAAAAATTCCCCAAAACGGGGAATTTGAAAATAGTTCTGTTTTATACATCTGTATACAGTATTCTACCTCAATTTAACCTGCCTTACCCTCATATGGGAGTAAAGGCTTTGTAAATTTTATGTAAAATCGCATAACTACACCCATTATTAGTCCCATTCTTACTTTCTGCCTAACAGATGAGTAATAAACTGGGAGCAGTACGTCCGGACAGTCCGCCGTGGCTGATTTCCACTTGTTTGCCTCTAAAAGCAGTTCTTCTTCCGGCATATCCAGATGGTATTTTTCTGCCAGAGCCTTTACAATGCCCTGGAACTGGAACTTGTCCGGAGAACCATAGTAGATGGTCACACCGAAACGGGCTGCTAAAGACAGCTTCTCCTGAACGGTATCATTGTTGTGCAGATCATCATCTAATTCTCTCTTGTCAGAGAATTTCTCACGGATCAGATGACGGCGGTTGGAGGTTGCATAAATAAGCACATTCTTCGGACGTTTTCCAAGTCCGCCCTCTAAGATCGCTTTCAGATATTTATATTCCAGCTCATACTCTTCAAAAGAAAGGTCATCCATATAGATAATAAACTTGTAGTTACGGTCTTTGATCTGCTCTAAGACTTCAGAAAGTGCCTTAACTGATGCTTGTACACTTCAATCATACGCAGTCCCTGACCATAATATTCATTGAGGATGGCTTTTACGCTGGAAGATTTTCCGGTTCCCGCATCTCCAAAGAGCAGGACATTATTTGCTTCTTTTCCGCTGATAAAGGCTTCTGTATTCTCGATCAGTTTCTTTTTCTGCATTTCATATCCTACAATGTCTTTAAAGTAAATATGCTCTACATTGATGATCGGATCAATGATCACTTTGTGTTCTTCTTCTTTTTCGATAATGCGGAATGCCTTGTTTAAACCAAATTTTCCAACACCATATTCGCCGTAAAATGCAGCCATATGGCTCTGGAATTCATTTTCATCTTCTGACTGCTCTAAAAGGACTGCCAGATCTACGATGCGGTCACGGATCCGTCTGTTAAATACACGGCTCTCCTGTCTGGATGGGCGATAGTGGGCAATTTCTTTCCACATAGCTGCCGGTTCCAGTGTTTCCAGATCATAATCAAATAATGCCTTAAAAATGCGGTAATCATTTTTTGCCAGCATATCCAGGGTGCCTCCCGCATTTCCGCGGATCTCGCAGGTGGTAGTGTAGGCATTTTCATTGTCTGCAAGGCAGAGCGCTAAGAAGCAGTGCCATAAATTGCCCTCAAAACCATATTCTACTGCCAGTTCCACCAGTTCTCCTGCACAGGCAAACGGGTCTGCTTTCTGTCCTTCTTTTCCCAGTCCCATAAGGCCTGCCATATCCTCAAAAAGATCTTCATGTTTTAAATTTCTATAGATCACAAGTTCACTGATATTCATGTTTCTGTCCTCTTTCTGTATTTTGGATCATATCCTATTTATCTGTCTGTGCCTCATAATTTCCCAGAACCCTTAAAGTAGCTGCTTCCTCGGAAATGCCTTTTAAAGCATTCTGGACTGCAGGATCACTTAAGGTACCTTCCACATCTACAAAGAAACGGTATTCCCAGCTTCTTCCCGGGATCGGTCTGGATTCGATCATCAGCATATTAACACCATTGTAGATCAGGTTTCCTAACATATTGTAAAGAGTACCGCTCTTGTGGGCACATTCAAAACAGATACTGATCTTGTTGGCTCCCTTACAGTATACCGGATCTTTTGCCAGAATGATAAAGCGGGTCACATTATTTTTATTGTAATTAATGGATGGCTGGAGCACTTTCAGACCATACAGCTTTCCGGCGATCTCGCTGGCTACAGCTGCCTGGGTCACATCTGCATCCTCTAATACCTTCTTTGCGGAAACAGCTGTGTTTTCCATACTTACCTGGCGCCACTGTCTGTGGCTGTTTAAATACTGGGAACACTGCATCAGTGCCTGAGGATGGGAATATACCTGACGGATGTCCTCTAAAGTTGCTCCCGGAAGTCCTAAAAGGGCGTGATTTACGGCAAGTTCTGTCTCTCCTACTATGTATACATTATGCTTTACCAGAAGATCGTAATTGTCGCTGACTGCCCCTGCGGAAGAATTTTCAATAGGGAGTACCGCATAGTCCGCTCTTCCCTCTTCTACTTCCACCATAGCATCTTCCATGGATTTTACATGATATACATCTGCGTCCTGTCCAAAATACTGAAGGGCCGCCCCATGTCCATAGGAACCTTCCACTCCCTGATAGGCAATGCGCACACCTTCTTTTTTCAGGTCATCTACCATGGTAAATCCGGTCTCAAGGGCCTGTCCATGACGTACTAAAAGACCATACTGCAGTTTGCGGCTGATGGTCATAATCTGTGAAAACAGTTCATAAACACCTTTTTTATTAAACTCGCTGTCTGCCATAGCCATCACAGAGTCTAATTTCTGCCGTTCCCGCTCCCCATCGTAGACTTTCTTTCCTGTCTGAATTTTAAATTCAGCTACATCGGAACAGAGCGCCATTTCTTTTTCAAACAGTTCTACTAACTGGTTGTCGATCCCATCCAGTTTTTTCCGTATTTCCTGAAGATCCAGATTTTCCATAATTTTCCATCCTCGCTTATGTCTTTTGCTTATGTCTTTTCTTTTACCGCTTTATGTTGCTTCTTTATTTTCCAGCTCTTTCCTGCTGCTGTTTTTTTATCATCTCACTGATGATCTCTCTGGTATAGGCCCCAGGGAATTTCTTTTTATCCAAAGGAAGCTCCTTTAAATAAATAGGCTCTCCGTATTCAATGATCACATGGCTTTTCCGGATCCATGGGATATGACGTTCAAATACATCATCTGTACCTGTGATCGCTACGGGGATAACCGGGCAGCCGCTTTTTTCTGCGATCTTTAAACTTCCCTCATGGAATTCCATCAGATCTGCAGGATCTTCGCTTTTATTTCTGGTTCCTTCCGGGAAGATCCACATGGAAATGCCGCCTTTTACTTCCTCAATTCCTGTAAGGATCGTTTTTAGACCTTCTTTTATATTGCTGCGGTCCAAAAACAGGCAGTTCATCTGCACCATCCACTGGCTTAACAGCGGAATACCGATCATCTCTTTTTGGCAATAAAACCGGTAGGCGCCGGAACTGTAGTGTAACCCATTACAATGTCAAAATAGCTTCTGTGGTTTCCAACATAAAGTACTGCACGGTCGGAAGGGATATGTTCCAGTCCCCGGACCTCATAAGTGATCCCTGCCAGGTCCCTTACGATCCCCAGAATCCACCGCACCAGGTCAAGACTTTTCTTTGCAGCTGCCTTTGGATCCTTTTTTCCAGGTTCTTTAAATAAGACAGCACCGGAATTGAAAAGATCAGATACAGCACCACTGCTAACACCACCAAAATCAAACGTATCATATTTTTCTCCTTGTCAGTTTAAACTGTTACTATTATATAAAAAGACCTGCCTAAATACAAGTCATCAATGGGTACAGAGTGACTCAAAAAGCAGGCCGGTCCCAAACCAGAAGGGGATAAATGCAAGACGAATGACTCCGTGGATCTGATCCGGCCACTGGGAATAATCCCAGGGACAGAGTCCTTTGGCCATCAGAAAAGAACCGGCTATATATTCTCCGGTATAGATAAGCACCATATAGATCAGTCCATGGCGCAGTTTTAAAGCCACAGGGGATATTTCTTCCCTGTCAGCTTTTAAAAAATCTGGAAGTCCGCTTAACCATCGGTCGCACCATTTACAATATCCGGAAGAATGGCACCGGCCGCATAAATGGGAAACATGATAACAGAGGTAGTCCCCATTATTTTCACATCTCCCCTCATCCACGCTTCCACAGATGTAAAGAGGATCTCTAAGCACCATCCGGCGATCCCGCAGCGGAAAAAATCTTTTAAAATAGATAAATAAGCAGCTTGTCTTTTCATGGCAATAGTCTGCCCGTGTTTCAGTCTGCCTTATCCATGGTATCTTCTTCCATATTTCTTGTGCCATCTTCATCCACTGTAAGACTGACTTTTACAAATTTATTTTCATAGATCAGTTTCTTTAACTGTCCTGTTTTCAGATCTGCGTCCACAGATACGATCCTGGAGTTTTTCTGACCACCGGAAATATAATCTGCCAGAACATTTTCCGGGTCACTTAAGTTTAAATTCATTAATTTGTGAAGCTTGCCTACTGTTAAGCGCCCTGCTTCTTTTTCATCATACAGATACAGCTGTACTGCGTCTGCCGCGATCTGGGACTCTGTATAGGCAGCCGCCCTTCTGGCACTTTTGATATAACCTGCAGTGGCCGGGACCGCTACTGCCATAAGAATAGAAAGGATCGCAAGGACAGCCAGCAATTCGATCAGGGAAAATCCCCCTGACTTTTTTATTCTCTTCAACATTTTTCTTTTTCCTGCTTTCCCCAAAAACCTGGACTGCTGTTACCGGTCAGTTCCGTTATCATCTGAGAGAATGTAGCCTTCACCTGTTTTTCCGGAGTATTCTGCTTTGTAACTCTTCTTGCCGATCTCACCTTCCCAGGTTGCCTTGTCTTCACTGGCATCATAGTTATAAGCTTCTGTTTCTGAATCTGCAAGCACACCGGCATCTACCATTTCCTGCTGCGCTTTTCCCTGCATATAGTTGGCTCTTGCATTGGAAATAGCTACCTGTTTGGCAGATTTCTCCTGGATACAGCTGTAAGAAGGTACTGCCACAGCCATTAAAATGCCCATGATCGCGATCACGCAGATCAGTTCCACTAAGGTAAATCCTCTTTTTTCTTTCCACTTTCTGTTCTTCATACATTGCCTCCCTTGTATCTTAACATTCTCTTGGAATTTTAGTCTGCAGAATAGATCACTTTCTCTGCTTCTTCCATATCCATTTCACCGTTCATTACCATCTGGGCTGCCTGTTCCTGGAGAGAAAGGAAGCCTCTTTCCCTCTGGTAGCGGCGGATCTTTTCTGCTGTTTCTCCATCACGGATCATATTTTTTGTTGTCTCGTTCAGCTCAAACATTTCATAGATCGCCCGCCTGTGGCTGTATCCTGTATTCAGACACTCTTCACAGCCAACTGCCTCCCAGACTTCCTCTGCTTCCTTTCCTGAAACCTCATACAACAGCCGTTTTGTCTGCTGTCCGGCTTTTATCTTCCGCCTGCAGTGAGGACAGAGCACTTTTACCAGTCGTTGCGCCACTACCCCTGTGGTGGCAGCAGCGATCATATAAAAGGGAATCCCCATATTTTGCAGACGGTAGACAGCAGAGACACAGTCGTTTGTATGCAGCGTTGACAGCACCAGATGACCTGTAACAGCGGCTCTTACGCCAATATCTGCTGTTTCTTCATCTCGTATTTCTCCCACCATGATCACATCCGGATCCTGTCTTAAAATAGAACGGAGGGCCGTTGCAAAAGTAAGTCCCGCCTTGGCATTTACCTGAACCTGGGTAACACCATTTATCAGCTTTTCCACCGGGTCTTCAACAGTTACACAGTTAATCTTCTTTTCTGCCAACTGGCTTAAGGCTGCATAAAGGGTGGTAGATTTTCCGCTTCCTGTAGGTCCTGTTACAAGAATGATGCCAAAGGGCGCTTTTAACATTCTGCCAAATATTTCTTCCTGCTTTTCATCCATTCCCAGACGGCGCACATCTATCAGGGAACTGTCCCTGTCATTTCCCAGCAGTCGCAGTACTACTTTTTCCCCGTAAACGGAAGGAAGGTGGAAATTCGCAGATCTGTTGCCATCTCTTCTTTTTCATAGCGGTACTTTCCATCCTGGGGAAGTCTTTTTTCTGCAATGTCCATTTCTCCCATAAGTTTCAGCCTGGTAACCACCGGCCGGTGATAGGACATTTCCATCTTTGTATACATACACAGATCTCCGTCAATACGAAAACGGATGGTCAGAAATTCTTTTCCCGGCTCTATGTGGATATCACTGGCATTTCTCTTATATGCAGATTCGATCAGCGTATTGACCAGGCGGACTGCAGGAGCGCTTTCCACTTTTTCTGCTGTCTTTCCGGTTTCAGCTGCTTTTTTCTTCTCTTCTGTTATAGTTTCCATCCCCGACAGCATCTTCTGGATCTGGTCTGCAGGTGTCAGCACCGGCCGGATCGTCATACCGGAGATTGTCGCCGCTTCCTCTAAAATATCCGGATCTACAGGAAAGGCGCAGGCAACTAAAAGATCCCCTTTTTCAAAACATACAGGTACGATCTCATTGTTCACAATAAAGGACTCCGGAAGCATCTCTATGGCAGCCGGATCTGCGGTCCGTTCCTCTAAATGGATGATCTCCATGTCATCCCGGTCGCTGAAACAGTTCATGATCACATCTTCTGTTGTATATCCCAAAAGAAGCAACATATCTGTCAGGCTTTTATCTTCATGACTTTTCTGGATCTCTTTTACCCGTTCTAGCTGCTGTCTGGAAATAATATCCCGTTCCACCAGCATTTCTTCAATGGTGATCTTCATGGTCTGGTTGCTCCTTTCTTTTCCAGATGTTATACTTTTTTATAGATGATTTTTCAGGAGGTGACAATATGGCTGCAGGAATTTTCTTTCTGTTTATCCTTCTTCTTATCATTGCTGCATGGACAGACCTGAAAGAAGGTTATATCCCTGACTCTGTTTCCATCCTGATCTTTTTGCTGTCTTTCTATTCTCTGTTCATCCGGTCAGGTCCCGGACTTCTATTGCGTATAGAGGGCGCTGTTCTCTGCGGCGGGCTTTTGGAAGGGATCCGTCTTATCAGCCGCGGCGGTATTGGTATGGGTGATGTAAAACTGATGACTGCCTGTGGCTTCTTTCTTGGGATCACAACCGGAGCGGTCTCCCTTGTTTTTGCCTATATACTGGCAGGTATGTTCTGTCTGCCCCTTCTCATTTTTAAGAAAGCCTCCCTGAAAACAAGACTTCCCATGGCACCATTCTTTACTGTGTCCATTTTGATCTTTCTCTTTTTTGAAGAAAAGATCTTTACCTGGTATCTGGGCCTATGGGGTATCCTGTAAAGGAACTTCTCCTTCTAAATGCATGGAAAAACCGGATATTTTCGTCCATGTATCCACATAGGCTTTTTCTTCCACAGGTTCTAATTTCAGGCGGATACGCACTTCGCAGGGTTCGCCTTTTTCATCGGTATAACTTCCGGTTCCTTCTGTTATGTATTCCCGGTCTTCTAAATCCAGGTCTGTATCCTGTCTTTCGTCTGCATCCTGTCTTTCATTTGTATCTTGTATTTCATCTGCATCCAGTTTCGTTATCCCGTCTGCCCCGGCACCTTCTGTTTCTGGTATATCTTCGTTTTCATTTTCTTCTGCTTCCTCATCCTCCAGATCTCCTTCATACTGGTTCCACAAAAGCCTAAGGGCATCACTTTCTCCCTTTGAAACTGCTTCGCAGAAAGAATTATGGATCATATGGGTGGTCAGGCGCGCTTCCATGTATGCCCGGTTTTTCAGAGCCATTTTTATATGATATCTGGACACTGCCATAAAACCACAGGCAAATACAGAAAGCAGTGTAATAAAAAAGATCACATACAGCAGACTTCCGCCTTCCCGGCCATCACCATGAAAGCGATCCGTCTTTATTCTCGTTTTCACCTTTCTCATCCTCTCCATCCTCCAAATATCCATAAACAGAAGAAAGCCGGATCGTCCGGGAGTATACTTCTCTCCTTTATAAAGGACTGTTATCTCAGAAACTGCCTTTTGAGACTGTGTATCAGAAAAATCCAGCCGGACCTCATACTCTTTCTCAGCACCCAATCCTAAGTCTTCTTCTGATATCTGCTCCCATTGTTCTCCTAATTCACCGGATCCCTCGCAGTAATACAAAACAGAACTTTCTTTGGGGTCCACCCGGAAAAGGAAGGCATGATCCAGTCTGGAAGTGATCTGAAAACAGACACGGTCTGCTAATTCCTCTGTCTTAAGGATCTGCGTCTGCTTTTTGTATTCATGCATCTGACTGCCGAAAAGCCGGCTGCCCAGATCCCTATGACCGCACTGAGTGAAAGAGCAGCTACAAGTTCCAGCAATGTAAATCCATCTCTGTTTCTCATTGGAATCCCCTTTTGTAATAAGTCATAGAGTCTCCTCCTTCACTGGTCACAATGTATTTTCCAAATATTTCGCTTGCGTCTTCCTCTTCTCCTTCAAAGATGATCTCTAATTCTTCTCCGGTCCATTCTCCCTGTCCTTCTTCTGCCAGTTCAGACAGTTCGTATACATTTGCATCAGGGAATGTTCCCTGGTAAGAAGGACTCCGTTTGCAGCAGTCATGGAAAGAAAGGCTCCTGCTACAGAAAAGAGGATGGCTGTGCTTACGATCACCTCTAAAAGAGAAAAGCCTGCCTGTTTTTCACTGGTCATGACAATAAACCACCTCCATGGTCCCTTTCATCGCAGTTTCATCTTTTTCTAACTGCAACGACTTTATCCACATACCGGCGCCTTCCTGGTTGATCTTTTCCACAAATCCGGCTGCCTGTTCCCTGTCTGTACACACAAATTCCAGTGTAAGAGGTGTATACACATAACCTGCTGTATCCATCTCTTTTGTTTCCCCTGTTTCCACTCCGGAAAGTTGTATCCCAGTTTCTCCTGCAAGCTGCAAAAGCTTTCTGTCCATTTTTCCGGACTCATATCTGCAAATAGATCTGTCCGTTTCCGGCTTGTTCCAGTTTTTCTGCCGTCTGTTCCAGGTTCTGTTTTCCCTGGGGACCGCCCCGTTTGATCTGTTCTTCCAGCCTGTTGATCTCCTGTAAGTTGGCAAACAACAGATCTGTTTCCGGCTCGATCCAGAATTTATAAAAACCGGTCCACAACAGTAACAGCGTCAGAACTGCCAGTAAAAAACGTTCCCGCTTACTGAGCCTCATCTTTGGCCCCCTTTCCTATTGTAAAGACCAGGGCAGCGCTTACTTTATCTTCCTGTTGCTGCCAGTGACTCTGCTGTAAAGAAAATCCGGAATTTTCTTCTATTTTTTCGCAAAACAGAGAAACCTGCTCCGGCTTACTGGTGCTTAATTTTAGATGTATGCTGCATCCTCTGCCTGATATTCTATGGTTCCAAGTCCATTTCCGGCAAAAGCGCCTGCTCCAGACAGGAAAATACCGCCGATCCAGTGTGATCTGACCGGCAAGTTCTCTTTTTTCTGCTGTCAGTTTTGCCAGTTCACTGATCTTTCCTT